>Ga0315312_1000172_pt1 | contig 101100 bp, 87 predicted proteins | sample TDP7_MG_FD_203629 | JGI IMG/M metagenome (GOLD analysis project Ga0315312, IMG submission 203629) | Freshwater sediment microbial communities from Lake Towuti, South Sulawesi, Indonesia - TDP7 | ecosystem: Environmental > Aquatic > Freshwater > Lake > Sediment | place: Indonesia: South Sulawesi...
GTAGTAAAATGGTCTGGGTAGTCCAACTACCCGCATGGGGGTCACCTCCTTCTTGGATGTCTCACCCAGAAGGATGGCCCCTTTTGCTTATCCTTGCAACTGTCCATATGTTTCTGAACGAGATCAGTCAGGACCACGAGCCTTGACATTGCGCCGCAATCCTACTATAATGACGTACAAAGTGCGATAATATCGTACGACTGCGAGGGGGCCATGCCCTGTCAACAATCTCGAGGTGGGAGAGGAATTGCCTCAGTTTGCCGCGCGCTGAGGGTCTTGGAACTCTTTGACGCCCACACAGCCGAGCTAGGCATTACAGAGATGGCGGAGCGTCTGGACCTTCATAAGAGCACGCTGGCTGGGCTGGTTTACACCCTGGAGAACAGCGGCTATCTGGAACAGAACCCCACAACGCGCAAATATCGGTTGGGGGTGAAGCTGGTGGAGCGCGCATTCGTCGCTCTCGGCCACCTGGAGGTGACTAGGGTTGCTCTTCCCCACTTAGAAAGGCTCCGAGACTGGCGCGACGAGACCGTGAATCTAGCGGTGCTCGACGAGGATGAGGTAGTGTACGTCGAGCGGCTATTGAGTTCGCAAACCTTGGGGATGCGCAGTGAGGTTGGCAAACGGGCCATGGCTCACAGCACGGCATTGGGTAAGGCGCTATTGAGTCAACTGCCGAGAAGCGAACTCGATGCCTTCTTGGCCAACTGCGAGCTCCCACCCGTCACGCCCAACACCATCACGAAGCCTAAGAAGCTCAAGCACGAGCTTAACCTGGTCCGAAGTCGAGGCTATGCAGTGGACATGGAGGAGGATCAAATCGGCGGGGTCTGCGTCGCAGCGCCCGTCTTCGACCACAAAGGAAAGGCCATCGCTGCAGTTAGTATCTCTGTCCCCATAGCTCGCCTTCGCCCATCGGAGGTCTCTCACTTCGGGGCAGAGGTGATGCGGACCGCTCGTGCCATCTCAGAAGATCTGGGATACTCGGCTCAGAATACAGCGAAGGTGACCCAGGAAGCGGGCCGCTAGCACCCTCCACATCCCTTGCAGCAACAGAGAAGGTCCCATCAGAACCCTCACAGGGCTCGAACCCTCTGCAAAGCGAAGAGGAAAAGGCGCTGTGCGGCGTCGCATCGATTACAGGAAGGAGGAGAATGGTGAAATACCGCTTCATGGGAAGAACCGGGCTAAGGGTTTCGGAACTTTGTCTAGGGACGCAGACCTTCGGTTGGGGTGCCGACGAAGCTACGGCTCACGCTATGGCTGACCGTTTTGTTGAAGCCGGGGGTAACTTCTTCGACACCTCCAACATCTACAATGAGGGACAGTCCGAGACCATGCTAGGCAACTGGCTCAAGAGCCGTGGCAACCGTTCTCAGTTGGTTATTGCTACCAAGGTCTTCTTCCCAGTCGGAGAGGGCCCCAACGACACCGGCCTGACGCGAAAGCACATCTTCGACCAGATCGATGCCAGCCTCTGCCGCTTGCAGACCGAATACGTAGATCTATATCAGACGCATTGCTGGGACGCCTCCACCCCACTGCAGGAGACGTTGCGAGCATTGGACGACCTGGTGCGCATGGGAAAGGTACGCTACATCGGAGCATCAAACTACACCCCTTCCCAATTGACCCGAGCGATAATGCTCAGCGAGATGTACGGCTGGGCTCGCTTCGACTGCTTGCAGCCAGAGTACAGCCTGTTGGTGCGCAGCACTGAGTGGGAGCTTCTGCCCCTCTGTCGCTCGGAGGGGATAGCGGTGATCTGCTGGTCGCCACTAGCGGGGGGCTGGCTAACTGGCAAGTACCAGCGCGGCCAGCCGCCCCCGCCTGACAGCCGCGTGGGCCGAGCAGACCGCTGGGACGACCTGCCGGAACAGCGCGAGAGCGAGCGTACCTGGCGGATAATAGATGCCCTCATCGAGATCAGCGAGGAGCGCGGCAAGACCGTGGCCCAGGTGGCTCTTAACTGGTTACTGCAGCAGCCCGGCGTCACCGCGCCCATTTTAGGCGCCCGCACGCTAGCACAACTGGAAGAGAACTTGGGCAGTGCGGGCTGGGCGCTCTCCACAGAGGAGATGGCTAAACTCAACGCCGCCAGCGAAATCCCACTCCCCTCTCCCTACAACTTCATCGCCAGATACACGCGGAAGCGAGATTGATCTTGGCGACCGCTAAGGAGTAGACAGTACCCGCTGGCTCGTTGAGAACCGAACCTACCATGAGAATGGGAGGCAGATGGGTGGATCGGAAAGAGAACCTGATCCGAGCGATTACCTTCAACCATCCTGACCATGTGCCCTGGTTTCTAACCATGAGATCAGACGACCCTTATGACGAAGGATCCTTTCAGCGGCTGCCCTATGAGGGGGCCTTTCCGCCACGGGAAGGTGGTCGAGACATCTGGGGAATCGAGTGGCAGGCATCCGATGCTCGGCTGATGCTCCCTTATCCGGTGAAGCGCCCCTTGGCAGATCTGACAGCCCTAGATGATTACCTCTGGCCAGACCCCGACAACCCGCGACTTTTGGAGCCGGTGAAACGGGAGATGGACCCTTCTCGGTTGATGTTGGGGACCCATGGCCTCACCCTTATGGAGAGGGCTCACAGCCTGATGGGGATGGATAACCTCTTCCTGGCCCTCATGACCGACCCCGAGAAAGTGAAGTCGCTACTGCAAAAGATCGCCGACTTTCAGGTACGCATGGCGGGGCACTTTGTCCGCTTGGGGCTTGATGGGGGTTGGTTCTCCGACGACTACGGCGCGCAAAGTTCGATGTTGATCTCCCCCGCTACATTCCGGGAGTTCTTCAAGCCCCTTCTGGCGGAGATCATACAAGTCTACAAGCGGGCTGGCCTCTTCGTCTTCTTCCACTCCTGCGGCCACGTAGAGCCCATCGTTCCCGACCTAATAGAGATCGGGGTTGACGTCATACATCCGGTGCAGAAACGCGCTAACGATCAGGCGGGGCTGAAGAGAAGATATGGTGACCAAATCGCCTTCGCCGGCGGGATGGACACCCAATACACCCTCATCCTCGGCACCCCAGAAGAGGTACGGGCGGAGGCTCTGGAGCAGATTGCCCTGCTTGGCCAGGGGGGAGGCTACATCGCTGGCCCCGAGAATTGGCCTCCCTTCCCTCCACAAAACGCGAAGGCCTTCGCCACGACCGTGAGAGAGTATGGTAAATATCCGTTGCGCACCGATCACCGCGACCTTCCTGAAAGGGGGCCGGATGAGTAAGGTAGCCTACCTATGAACGGCTTGCCCGAAGTTTACCTTGACGCGAGGGGAGATTCGTGCTATAATGCTAAACAAGGTTTGATATTATCGTACAGACGTTGAGCAAATCTCAACGCATGGTTGGCAGAGAGTTGCGCGGAAGTTAGGGGCTTTGCTGGTCGAGGGAGATTGAGTGAGCTCTAACGCATTGCAGGTGCGGGCGGCCTCGTCGAGGGTGATCTCCGGGGTGAGTGGTGTTTTTTCCGATCGCTACGCCAAGTATTACATGGTTGTCCCCGCCGTCTTATATTTGCTTCTCATCGGAATCTTCCCCTTGCTCTTCTCTTTCGGGTTGTCTTTTCTTCATTGGGATGTCGCTGCTCAGCGACCGATGAGTTTTGCCGGGCTGGCCAACTATGCGGAACTGGCAAGAGATAGCCGCTTCGCGCGCACCTTTCTCAACACCATCTTCTTTGTAATTGGGGCCATCACCCTGGAGGTTATCTTTGGGTTTGGCCTGGCTCTCCTCCTCAATCGCAATATCCGGGGCCAAGGTATCTTTCGTGTGCTCCTCCTGCTGCCCATGATGGCCACGCCGGTTGCTGTGGGCTACACCTGGCGGATGCTCTATCACGTCACCAACGGGCCTATAAACCACTTCCTGCGGATGCTTCATCTGCCCATGGGAACTTGGCTTTCTAGCGGGAAGACAGCCTTGCTCTCGATCATCATCACCGATGTTTGGCAATGGACACCCTTCGTCTTCATCATCCTTCTGGCAGGGTTACAGTCCCTACCTAAAGAACCGTTCGAGGCAGCGGAGGTGGACGGAGCCTCGCGTATCCAAAGTTTCTTCTACCTGACCCTTCCCATGATATGGCCTATCCTGGTCATCGTCATCCTCCTGCGGATGGTGGAGGCGATTAAGATCTTCGATATCATCTTTGTGATGACCGCAGGTGGGCCCGGCATATCCACTGAAAGTTCCACCATGTACGCGAAGTTGGTCAGCCTGACCCAGTTTCGACTGGGGTATGGCGCGGCTATAGCCTATGTGCTGATGATCCTATCGGCCATCGTATTCATCATCCTGACGCGTGTTCTCCCCACAGAGGTGGAGAGGGAGTAGGTTGGCGCCTACAGCGCCCCAGGTGTAGAGGGCAGTTATGGTGGTTTCAAGGCGAACGCGGCAACGGCTAGAGACCGCACTGATCTACATAGTATTGATTACCATAACGGTGGTGATGGTCTTCCCTATCTATTGGACTTTTACTACCGCGTTCAAAGACCCGCGAGATGCGTTCACCTTTCCACCCAAGTACCTGCCGTATCTTCAATTTAGGCCGAGCCTCTTTGCTTGGCGAGACGTGGGCCTGATCAAGGATCCGACTCAGCGAGGCACGCACGATCCCACTTCCATCCTGAACACGTTGCGAAACAGCGTTGTCATCGCTATCGGGAGTACTACTGTCTCGGTGGTTCTCGGCTCGCTGGCTGCCTACGGCCTAGCCCGTTTCGAGTTTAGGCGCTGGAAGAATAGGGATATCGCCTTTTTCATCCTTTCACAGCGCATGCTTCCCCCTATCGTTTTGGTCATCCCCTATTTCATCCTCTACAATAAGTTAGGTCTGATAGATACCTGGCATGGCATGATCATCGCCCACACCGTGGCGAATCTGCCCTTCGTGGTTTGGATCATGCGTGGCTTCTTCCGGGGCATCCCCAAGGAACTTGAAGAGAGTGCCCGCATCGATGGTTGCTCATATTTCCAGGCCTTCCGGAGGATCGTCCTGCCGCTCTCTTTGCCTGGGCTAGCGGCGACTAGCGCATTCACCACCATCTTTTCCTGGAATGAGTTACTTTTTGCAATCACGCTCACCTTCCAGAGAGCCCAGACCTTTCCTACGCTAGTCGCTGGTCTGACCCATGGCAGCGCGGCTCTATGGTGGGACATCTCAGCCATGTTGCTTCTGGCTATCGTGCCCGTGTTTATCTTCATCACTCTGTTTCAGCGCTATATCGTAGCCGGCCTCACTTTGGGGGCTCTAAAGTAACCCTAGGAGGCGTAAAGAAAGGGGGTGGTCGCCGGGAGAGAAGTGTCTTCTGTCAAGCGGACGGTTGACGTATAATCTAAGATGTTAAGGAGGGAGTTTAGAGATGGAAGGTAAGTATAGGTTTCTACCGCTACTCCTGCTCTTGGTAGCGGTGGTGGTACTGGCTGGTTGCGCGGCCCCTACCCCTACTCCTGTGGTGATCAAAGAGACAGTCGAAGTGCCGGTGGAAAAGACGGTGGTGGTGGTCGCTACGCCTGTTCCTCCGGAGGCCAAGAAGTGCGATGGAGTGACGGTGGTTGCGGTGACCCAGCCCGGCCCCTACATCGCTGGTCCCCTCTTCGATCACCGTGACGCATGGACCGAACTCACTGGCGGGAAAGTGGAAGTGGTAGAGGTGCCCTATGAGGATCTCTACGAGAAGATCATGACCTCCTTCGCCACCGGGGTGCATGCCTACGACGCCATCGTGGTAGGCGCCACCTGGCTGCCCGATTTCACCCCTTATCTCATCCCGCTCGATGACTACATCGCCAACCCGGAGACAAACCCCGCCTGGGACGATGTCCTGCCTGCCTTCCGAGAGATCATCGCCAAGTGGGAGGGCAAGTACTACGCCCTAACTTTGGACGGCGACACCCACTCTCTCTTCTACCGCCGCCACCTCTTCACCGACCCGGAGAACCAAGCCAAGTTCAAGGCCGAGTACGGCTATGACCTGGCAATCCCCAAGACCATGGATCAACTCCGCGATGTGGCCGAGTTCTTCACTGGCTGGGATTGGACCGGCGACGGTCAGCCGGACTATGGCTGGGCGCAGCCCATGGCCCGCGGGACGCAGTCTCACTGGTGGTTCTGGGACTTTGTGGCTCCCTTCTGCGTTCTGCCTCCTGGCCCTGAGGGTCCGGACCAATACCACGGTCAACTCTACTTCGACCCGGAGACGATGGAGCCTTTGGTCAACGAGCCGTGCATGCTTAAGGGCCTGGAACTCTACAAGGAGATGGCCGCGTTCGGTCCTCCGGGCATGGAGGCCTGGGGTGTGGGTGAGATCCGCTCCGCCTTCCCCAGCACGGCAAATATCGCTATGACCTTCGAGTGGGGCTCCTTCCCCGGCCTGTGTGAAGATCCGGCCTTCGCCGCTCCGGAGGCCATAGGTGACTGTGGCACCGCTCCACGGCCCGGCTCGCTGGAGGTGTGGGATCGCGAAAACCAGAAGTGGCTCAAGTTGGACGAGCCCAACACCGCGCCACTTTTGAACTTCGGCGGCTGGGTAGGTGCCATCACCAAGACGTCGCAGAACCCCGATTGCGCCTACGACTTCATCAAGTTCCTCAACAGCCCTGAGATCAGCTCCATGGATGTGGTGGTCGGCGACAGCGGCTTCAACGTCTATCGCTACACCCATGTTCGTGACCTGACGATTTGGGTCAATGCGTGGGGCCCGGCGGCCGAGCAAGACGCCAGGGAATATCTGGACGCTGTCCGGGCGGATCTGGAGAACCCGAATGTGCTCATCGACCTGCGCATCCCGGGCAAGCCCGAGTACGTGGACTCGGTCTTAGACCTCCATGTGAGCGCGGCGATCGTGGGCGAGGAGGACCCGGCAACCGCACTGCAGACCATCTACGACGAGTGGGAGAAGATCACGGACCGCCTCGGCCGGGATAGTCAAAAGGCGTTCTACCGCAAGATGATGGGCATGGACTGAGAAGCCCAACCGGCCGAACGCGACTATATGCGGGGCCTTTGGTCGCCTCCAGTCCGAAGGCCCCGCTCTTATCATGACCGACTTTGTCATCAATCGGGTGATCCCGAATTCTCGACTTGAAGATGTGCGGATAGATGCACTCATTCATGGAATCGCTCGATCGCGCGCGAGGATGTTGTGATGAAAAGGTACATTCTGGCCCACGATTTGGGCACCACCGGTAACAAGGCTACCCTTTACGATGACCAGGGAACTTTGGTGAGCAGCGCCTTCTTTGGATATGACACGAAGTACGCTCAGGTGGGTTGGGCCGAGCAAAACCCTGAAGATTGGTGGAAGGCGGTCTGCGCCTCGACACAGGAGTTGCTCCAGAAGGCGCGCATCGGTGGCGATGAGGTGGCCTGCATCGTCTTCAGTGGGCAGATGATGGGCTGCGTGCCTATTGACCGTAAGGGACGGGCGCTCCGCGACGCCATCATCTGGGCCGATCAGCGCTCGGTGGAGCAGACGGAGTGGATGGCGAAACAGATCAGCCCAGAAGAGGTATATCGCATCACGGGGCACCGCCTCAGTCCTTCCTATTCGGCGGCCAAGATGCTATGGATCCGCGACCACCAGCCAGATCTCTACGCCGAGGCCTACAAATTTGTGCACGCCAAGGATGCGATCGTGGCCCGCCTGACGGGGGCTTTCGCCACCGACTGCTCAGACGCTTCCGGCATGAACCTGTATGACCTGGAGGGGGGAGAGTGGTCCGAGGCGATCTTGCAGGCGGTGAAGATCGATCCCGCCCAACTGGCAGATGTGCACCGCTCTATCGATGTGGTGGGGGAGGTGAAGAGCGACATAGCGGAGGAGGTAGGCGTGGCTCCCGGCACGCCGGTGGTCATCGGTGGGGGGGATGGTGTTTGTGCGGCGGCAGGGGCGGGCGTCGTTAGTGAAGGCTCGGCGTATAACTACATCGGATCATCTTCCTGGATCGGCCTCGCCACCAAGGCGCCGATCTACGATCCGGCCATGCGAACCTTCAACTGGGCGCACTTGGTGCCCAGCCTCTTCAGCCCCACGGGTACCATGCAAACAGCTGGGGGTTCCTACCAATGGATACGCGATCAACTCTGCCCCTTGGAGGTAGAGTGTGCGGCAAACTTAGGCCTGAGCCCCTATGAATTGATGAACTTGCAGGCGGATCGATCTCCCATCGGAGCCCGGGGGCTGATCTTCCTCCCTTACCTTCTTGGCGAACGGAGTCCGCGCTGGAATCCCAATGCTCGCGGTGCCTTCATAGGCTTGACGATGACCCACGGGCGCGCCGATATGATCCGGGCGGTGTTGGAAGGGGTCGCTCTGAACCTGCGGGGGGTTCTGGAAGCTTTCCTCGATCAGGGTGCTACGATCGAGGCGATACGGGTGATCGGTGGCGGCGCACGCAGCAAACTCTGGAACCAGATCATGGCTAACGTCTACGGACGAGTGATCCTGCGCCCTGCTCTGCTCGAAGAGGCCACCTCCATGGGCGCGGCTATCGCCGGCGGCGTAGGGGTAGGCCTCTTCCCGGACTTCTCAGTCGTGGAGCGTCTGACGCCCATCGCCGCCACCACGGAGGTCGACCCCCAGGCCAAAGCGGCTTATGATCGCCTCTACGAGGTCTTTGAAGCAGCCTATCAAGCACTGGCACCTATCTACGACCAGATCGCAGAGCTCTAGTGGGAAAGATTGGACATCGCCAGGATCATAAGCTACATCGAACCACTTGAGGATGAAGCCTGTTCTTGAGGATATCGACAACATGGGCTCTCTGAAGGCGCTGCTGATCGCCTGGTGTGAGCGAGGAGAACGGGATCGGATGCAGCCGTTCAGGCAGACTTGTTCTTGAATTCCTGAGCGAAGGGAGGCAAACAATGATAGATTTGCTTGAGAAACTGGGGCATCTCGGCGTGGTGCCGGTTGTCAAGATCGAGCGGTCCCAAGATGCGGTCGAACTCGGCAGAGCTTTGTTAGCAGGCGGGCTGCCATGCGCCGAGATCACCTTCCGAACCGCGGCAGCCGAGGAGGCGATCCAGCGGATCTCCTCATCTCTGCCGGAGATCATCGTCGGGGCGGGGACTGTGCTCTCGGTCGATCAGGCTGACAGAGCGGTCTCCGCCGGTGCTCGATTTATCGTCTCTCCTGGGTTCAATCCAAAGGTGGTGGATTGGTGCCTGGAGCACGATGTGCCGGTCACACCGGGGGTGGCAACGCCCACCGAGATCGACATGGCGTTGGAGAAGGGGTTGGAGATACTCAAGTTCTTCCCTGCCGAGGCGCTGGGGGGCGTTGCGATGCTGAAGGCCATCGCCGCCGCTTACGGAGGCGTCAAGTTCATCCCCACGGGGGGCATCAACCAGGACAATCTGGCAGACTATCTGGCTCAGCCGAGCGTCCACTGCTGTGGGGGGAGCTGGTTGGTCAAGGCCAAACTGATTTCGGCTGGTAGGTTCGAGGAGATCACACAGTTGACCCGGGACGCCATCTCTGTGGTGCGTACGGTACGAGGATCAGCGGAGGTCTGATATGGATGGGCGAGTGGTAACTTTCGGCGAGGTGATGCTACGGCTGAAGCCGCCTGGATTCGAACGGTTCTTCCAGGCCCCGATGTTGGAGGCGACCTTTGGAGGTGGGGAGGCCAATGTGGCTATCTCTCTGGCCTACTTTGGCATCGAGGTGGCCTACGTGACAGTGCTCCCGGACAACCCGATCGCAGACGCCTGTGTCGCGGACCTGCGCCGGGCTGGGGTGGACACATCTTTCATCGTCCGGGGTGGCGACCGAATGGGGATCTACTACCTTGAGGCCGGGGCCAACCAAAGGCCCTCCAAAGCGATCTATGATCGAGCCGGTTCGGCCATCGCCACCGCGGAACCGGGGAGCCTCGACTGGGATCGTATCTTTGAAGGGGCGTCGTGGTTCCATATCACCGGAATCACCCCTGCCATCAGCCAGAGCGCGGCTGACCTCTCGCTGGAGGCGCTGCAGAAGGCTAAGGAGAAGGGGCTCACCGTCTCGTGTGATTACAACTACCGCAAGAAGTTGTGGAAGTATGGAAAGCCGGCGACAGAGGTGATGCCTGAAATCGTGCGCTTCGTTGACATCGGCATTGCCAACGAGGAGGATTGCCAGAGATCTCTGGGGATCTTTGTTGAATCGGGCACTGACTGGGAGAGCGACGTGGAGGCGGGAAAGCTGGACATCGCCAAATACCGCGCCCTGAGCGAGAAGGTGCTCCAAGCGTTTCCGAATTTGAAAAAGCAGGCTATCACCTTGAGGGAGAGTTATAGTGCCAGCCATAATAGCTGGTCGGCATGTCTCCACAATCGGGAAGAGTTTCTCGTAAGCTCCCGATACGAGATCACCGATATTGTGGATCGCGTGGGCGGGGGGGATGCCTTCGCTGCTGGCCTAATCTATACTCTCCTGCAGGGGATGGCTGATGGGGACGCTCTAGAGTTCGCTGTTGCCGCTTCATGTCTGAAGCATTCCATCCCCGGCGATTACAACCGCATGAGCGTAGCTGAGGTCGAGAACCTGATGCGGGGCGAAGCCTCGGGACGGGTGCAAAGGTAAGCGACGGCAACTACCTGATTCCTGTTGTGCCGTAAGAGCAACCTGGGCTCGAAGGGAAGAAGTTGAAGAGAGCCCCGGATCTGGTCGTATTCAGAGTTCATTGCCACTGCCTGGGCAAGGCAGTTATCTTTCCCCAGTTCAGCGGCCTGCCGCTCACCGGCCTGGCCGATCCCAAGAGGGTTGTGCTGGATTTGCCGCCATCCCTGCTGCGCGGTGATGTGTGGGCGCCCGAAACCGCGCTGATCGATTTCTTCTGAGAACCATGCTCTATACCCTGACCCTCAATCCAGCGCTCGACCGCGAACTGACTGTGCCTGCATTCGCCTTCGACGAAGTAGTGCGCGCCAGCGTGGTCCGGGTTGACTGGGGCGGCAAGGGCTTCAACGTCTCGCGGGCGCTCTACTCGGACGGGAAGAGCATCTGGCAGGCCGAACCGCCCGCGGTTGATGCACGCAACCCTATTGGTGCAGGCGACGCGCTGGTGGCCGGGCTGGTATGGGGGTTGAGTCACGGCTATTCTGGAGCGGAACTCTTGCGTTGGGGTGTGGCTTGTGGTGCGGCAGCGGCCAGTCTCAAGGGCACGGCCATGGGGCAATGGTCGCTCGTTGAGAGTTTGACCGGGCAGGTACCTCCGGTCCCAGCCTGAGAGGCAATGTCCAATTTAACTGCTATAGGGCCTTTCGCCCGTCCGCGCACCTATACGAGAGCCGCGAAGCCCGTGTTATCGACCATCTCTCTGAATCTCCCAAAGCAGTTTCTCTAACGGTAAGTCCGCCAAGGAAGTTAGTCGTAGGTCTGCCTGATCTAAAGAAAGATACCATGTAAGGGAATTCGGCACCGCGATGCAGAAGATCCCTGCCCGTTTCGCGGCCAAAATCCCATTGGGTGAATCCTCCAAGGCTATGGCCTCAGCAGCCCGAACATCTAGTGCATCGAGGACCACATGGTACAACTCAGGATCAGGCTTCACGTTTCTGACATCGTCGGCACACCTAATACAGTCAAACTGCTCTCTCAGCTCGAGCCGTGATAGATGTCGGGTAACCCAATCGCGCGATGAAGTTGACGCCAATCCTAGTTTCAGCCCTAGCCTCTTCGCGTCGGTGATATACCTCTCCACGCCCGGCAATATGGGTTGCTTCTCCACCAGTTCGGTCTTGCGCTGTTCACGCTCCCCCCGGATGGCCTCACGATCAACAGGTCGCCCCAGCTGCGCTTCTAAGAAGTTAAGAGGGTCAAATGCATCCTCCGATGTGCCAATGCAAGTGGCCCAAGCAGATAGGGACAAGCAGCCACCGTACTCTTCAAAAACTCCTGCCAGGATAGAAAGTCTGGCAGTTCTGTATCCAAGATAAGGCCGTCAAAATCGAAGATAAGTGCCCGTATCATTCTACTCTACACATAGCGTCTACAACGAAACAGCCGATAACCGGGCGAAGGCCTCCAGCGCAATCGCTGCCTCGGAGGGCCTCTCTCGCAGGCACGACCCGACGCACGAAGATATGGGTCTTGCAGTCACTGTCCAGAAAAGCCCTTTCTGCCGTCTCCAGTGTTGCGCGTGGGCGGAAATCCCTCAAACTACGCCATCCCTTCCGAGTTGTAGCAGTCTTGGCTCAGTGTAGCGTGGCAAGTCACCCATTGACAGGCAAGTTATATAGTCCTACCCATGATGAGGTTGGGGAATTTTTGCCTAAAAGACCAACCTGATCCGGTAGCTCAGGAGGTATGTGCAGCCTCACACCATTTCTCCCCCCTCTGCTACCAGATGCTGAGCCCCCTAGCAGATGGCGGAAGTCCAGCTCACCTTCTCCCACCTGCAAGGTTGCTACATCTTAATCGTACCCATAGATGGCAGGATGATAGCTGTCCTCGAAGAGAGCTTTGAAGAGAACCTTGATTCGAATCAAGTGCCTTATCAAGGCATATAGAGCCTGTTTCTAGATTGAGGTCGCGGTAAATGATGCACTTTGCCCTATTCTCTGTCATGGGCGCCTTGTCATCCTCCGGGTTGCCGATCTACGGCAGGGGTATTTGCTGCGAGGAAAGCCTTCACCGCCTCCCCCGTTGGCAAGGCTGGGATCACACCTTTCCGAGTCGCTGTGAGCGCGCCCACAGCGTTGGCGAAGTGCAGGATAGCCCGGAGGTCGGCCTCCGTCAACCCTTCTAGGTCATAGCCCCGCTCTAGCAGACTCGCCAGCAGGCCGGCCACGAAGCCATCGCCGCAGCCGGTGGCATCCACGGTGTCCACTCTGAAGGCTGTCACGAAGCCCTTCGCCCGCCCGTCATTGAAGTAGGAGCCCTCCGCCCCCCTGGTGACGACGACTAGGCGGACGTCCCTCCCCAGGAGCCATTCGCTGCCGGCGTCGATGTCGCCGTGGCCGGTGATGAACTCCAGCTCCGTCTCGTTCACCTTGACCAGATCTGCATAAGTCAGCCCCTCCAAGATGCCCTGGTGAGCGTGATCGAGCCCCCGCCACAGGAAGGGCCGCCAGTTGGGGTCGTAAGAGATCAGGGCTCCGGCCTCTTTGGCCACCTCTAAGGCATGAAAGGTCGCCGTCCGCGATGGGTCAGCGATGAGGCTGATGGAGCCGTAATGGAAGATTCTGGCCTGGGTTACGTAGTCGGCGTCAATCTCGTCCGCACGAAGGAGCATATCGGCGCCGGGGTGGCGATAGAAGATGAACTCGGAGCGGTTGACATCTGGCTGAGCGACCCAGGCCAGGGTGGTCCGTGCCTCGGGTTCAAAGCGCAGAAGCGAGATGTCTACGCCGACCCCGGCTAGGGTCTCGGCCAGAAGGTGGCCGAAGGGGTCTTCGCCAACTTTACCAATGAAGCCCACAGAGACACCCAGCTTGGCCAGGGCCGCGGCCACGTTGGCCGGTGCCCCACCCGGTGCCCGCTTGAAAATCTCTGCCTCCTTCAGACTCGTCCCCAGCGGCGCGAAGATGTCGATCAGCGCCTCGCCCAAGCAGATGACATCCACCATGTCACTCCTCCTCGCAGCGGCGAATGTAGTGTCCTCCTCCAATCTCCCACCATTCTGCTCTATTTTAAGCCATTACTCGCAATGACTCAAGCGATCCTCCATAGGCGTTAAGTAGGCCACCGCCGAATGAAGATGAGTATAGTCTTTCCTCTACGCCTGGGGTCTGATCCATGCCCAAGCCTCTTCAAGCCTCTGATAATCCCTGCGATGGACCTCCTCCACCTTCAACGTTTTGTGTGAGGGCTCAGTACCCCGGCGATTTGAGATGCTAGTAGGTGCTGCACCCAGCAAACAAAGGAGTGAGCCCAGCGGCACACTCCCTGGTCTGGCGTTTGATGATCCGATGGATGCACTGCCGGATGACTCCGAAGCGGTCAGCTATCCCCTGAAGAGTCCAACCTTCTTTCCTCAGCCGGGCGATGGTTGCGTGCTCTCGGGGATCGATCTTCGTGTCAGGATGGGGATGTTTGAAGAGGAATCGACCCCAGTCACTCCCGCTATCCCGAACTTGACAAAGCGGGGAACATCAGTATCCTTAATGCAACATGGCTAGCGGTGCGGACTAGAAGTCCTACGGACTTTTGGCCAATTCTTGAGGGAACAAAGTCCAACGGACTCTTCCAGCAGAGCCGACCGCAAGGAGGCAATGGAGTACGACATATAGTGGTTCTTACGGCTAAGTGCGCCGAATATCGTGTCCAGCTCGTCAGACTGGTGCTGGTGACTACGAATCAGTAGGTTGTGGGTTCGAGTCCCGCCAGGCGCATCTGAACAGAACATATAGTTACCGCTTAAGGTTAAGTTATCCCTCTGCATATAGGGCTACCTCAACAGTGCCCCCTTTTTGCGGACGCTTACACGACACATCTCCTCCAACAGCCTTCTCCTGGAGGGGTAACCAGCCTAGCCAAGAAGGGGAATTGGTACCAAAGTAAGGCTTGTCAAAGGTTCGCTCTTGCCTTAGAGTGGGAGAGGAGAGTTTGGGCAGGAGCTGCGATAGATTATTATCCTCCCGCAGGCTCTTCGGCCCGGACTCTCTCTTTATTTACCCCTCGTCGGCTAAGGGAGAATGGCCTTCTCATCGCTTTGCCCCGTCGAGGAAGGGGTGCTACAATAGCAGGTGAACTCTTCCACCGAGGAGAAAGCCATGAGTCGCCAACCCTCAGGCGAAGCAAGACATATCGTAGCCCTCTACTCGGATTCGTACGAGATAAAAGGAACGTTTATAACGCGGCCCCCTCGACGCTTCTTGGATATCCTCAACGATCGATTTCGGCTCATCTTCCCCCTTACAGAGGTCTCCATCCGCCCCCTGATCGCGGAGCCGGGCACTCGTCCCCTAGTCGTACCCTCACTGTTGGTGAACAAAGAGGCGATAATCATGGCCTGGCTCATCGAGGAGACAAGGATCCCCAGTGCGGAGTTCGTCACCATCCACAAAGTGGCCCGCCCGGTGACAGCCTATGTGGGCCCCTTTGTTATCCGTGGACAGATGCACGCCATCCAGGAGGCTACCCTACTCCAAGCCCTGGATGCCGTTCCCGATGATTTCATCGCCCTCACAGAGCCATCGGCCGTCTGCGTGACTAGTCTCTGGCTCTCCCTCAAGGAGGGGATTGTGGCCGCCGTTCGGAAATCTAGCATCGCTGCGCTTCAGGAGAGAGCCTCTTAGGGATAGCTTAGCCTGCACCATATTATCCTTGACATACTAGGGAGGGTAAGGTATATTTATGAGAGGGGGCTAAAGCCCCCTCTCTGTCATCTATTTAGGTCGCCCTTCGATACCAGTAAGGGAGATGAGAGACGGTTAGCCAGAGAGAGGCCCTCACCCGGAGGTCGAAGGGGTTACCGACTCTACCGTCTGGCGGTGGCGGGAGATAGTCGATTTCGAAAAGGCTAGGAAGGAGCAGGATAGCCAAGCAGCCATCTGCCTAAAAAGAGACTAAGATGAGCGAAAAGATAGATAAGCACCATCGCGGTCGGGGGGCGCGAGAACTGACCATTGTCTTCTCCATGACCCTAGCCTTCATGGTGGCCGAGATCGTAGGAGGCCTCCTCACCAACAGCCTGGCCCTCCTTTCCGATGCTGGGCATATGCTCACCGATGCCGGAGCGTTGGGGTTAAGCCTTCTTGCCATCTGGTTCGCCAGCCGCCCAGCGACTCCGGAGAAGAGCTACGGCTACTATCGGTTCGAAATCTTGGCTGCCCTAATCAATGGAGTGACCTTGGTCCTCATCTCCCTCTATATCTTCTACGAAGCGTTCCACCGCTTCATGGAACCTCCCCAGGTTCGCAGCCTTCCCATGCTAACCATCGCCTCCTTAGGTCTCATCGTCAACCTGGTAGGGGCTTGGATACTGGCTCGTTCTAAGGGAGGGCTTAACATCAGGGGGGCGTTCTTACACCTTCTAGGAGACGCTTTAGGCTCGGTAGGGGCCATGGTGGCTGGTGTAGTGATGTTGGCCTTCGGCTGGTGGCTGGCCGATCCCCTGGTGAGCGTGGGCATCGGGCTCCTCATAATCTATGGGTCCGTGCGTCTCCTTCGAGACGTGGTCGATATCCTCATGGAAGGGACCCCGCCCCATATCGACCTGGCCGCTTTAGGGCGTCGCCTGACCGAGATCCCAGGGGTAGCCTCCATCCATGACCTTCATGTCTGGAGTGTAACCTCCGACTTCGAAACCATGAGCGGCCATGTGGTGGTCAGCGATGATCTCGATGGGGAAAGACAACAGGAGCTTTTGGCCACCCTTTGCCAAACCTTGGCCCGGGAGTTCAACGTCAACCATGTCACCATCCAACTGGAGAGCAGCCAGATGGTGGAGAAAGGTCGCTTCTCTTGCCATTGTCCGGCCAACGGAGGTCCTGTTTCGATCTGTTCCGCACCAGAAAAGTTAGATTAGAAAGGTGGAAAAGATGTCCCAGAGGAGTAGAATGGCTCGCCTCTTCGCACTTCTAGGCCTGGCTGGCTTCATACTGGTGGGGTTCCTTTCTGGTTGCAGTCCTGCTGCAACCCCGGAAGCCAGCCCCACCCCCACCTGGCCGAGCCAAACCCCGGAAGGCGACCCGGTCAAGGGCTCCCCCGATGCCCAGGTGACTATCATCGAATACTCCGAATACCAATGCCCCTTCTGCGCCCGTTTTGTAAAGGAGACCCTGCCCCTCATCGAAGAGAACTACATCGCCACCGGCAAAGTACGCCTCATCTTCCGGAACTTCCCAGTGCACGAGCAAGCGGTTGTAGCGGCCGGAGCGGCCATCTGTGCTCAGGAACAGGACAAGTTCTGGCAGATGCACGATACCCTCTTTGCCCAGCAAGAGGAGTGGTCGGGGAATCCGGATTTCATGGCGCTTTTGGAAGGATACACCCAAGATATAGGGCTAGATAGCGAACAATTCACCTCCTGTTTTATCCCTGAAGAGGGGAAAGAACCGGAATGGTTCGGTAAACTCAAGAGGGATTTCGAGGCTGGGCAGGAGGCCGGAGTCGAAGGGACGCCTTCCTTTCTCATCAATGATCAACTTGTCGTTGGGGCACAGCCCTTCGAAGTCTTTCAAGAGGTCATAGAGCAGGAACTGGCCAAGTGAACGATGGAACCTATCTTGGCATCGTTCATCGGCATCGGTAGAGAGGGGATGTTAAGGAGGTCACTCGCCCTTCTATTCGTCTTGAGCCTCTTACTTCTTGTCCTCCCAGCAAGGGCTCAAGAACCCGTGATGCGCTTCTTCCTCTTCTATGGGCTGGATTGCGCCCACTGCCAGGCCATAGAAGAGGAGGTGTTGGCCCCACTGAGTCAGAAGTACGGTGAAAGGCTAGAGATCAGGCGCTTCGAGATTTCGATACGGCCAAACTATGAGGTGCTGCGCCGCTTGGAGACCGAATATGAGCTCTCGGTCTCCGAGATGCCAGCTATCTTCATCGGGGATCAAGTCCTAATCGGCGCGGATGAGATAAGGGGCCAACTGGAAACGCTGATCGAAGGCTACCTAGCTACCGGCGGGGTCGATTTCCCTGCTCCAGACGAGCCAGTCCCCTATGGCACCCCCACCCCGGGCCCCACCCCTACCCCCTGCGATGAAAACTTAGGGGTCTGCGAACTCCCTACGGGGCCACCCTATCCCGTCTATCTGGCCTACTTTTACCAAACCGGCTGTCTAGAGTGCGACCGCGTCTCTTACGATCTGGCCTACTTAAAGCAGAAATACCCTAACCTCCAGATGGAGAGTTTTGACATTAGGGAGCATATGGGCCTCAACGAGGCTTTGTGCGAAAGGTATGGGGTACCCGATGAATGTCGATTGATTGCCCCCGCTATCTTCGTGGGAGATGATTACCTCATAGGCCAGGAGATAAACGTGGAGAGGCTTGAGGAGTTGGTTGAGAAATACTCGCAAAAGGGGAGCGAGGCTTCTTGGAAGGAGGCGGGAGAGGAGCAAGGAGCTGAAGGCAGGATAATCGAGCGGTTTCGATCTTTCACTGTCTTGACGGTCATGGGGGCGGGTCTAATAGATGGGCTTAACCCCTGCGCTTTCGCCACCATCATCTTCTTCGTCTCCTATCTGGCTATGGTGGGCCGGCGAGGCAAGGAGATCCTCTTCGTCGGTTTCTCCTTCACCGCCGCCGTCTTTCTAACCTATCTACTGGTAGGCTTAGGGGTTTTGGGTTTCGTGCTTTCCTTGCCCATTACGGGAACCCTCTCTCGCCTTATCTATGGTTTTACTGCGCTCCTCTGCTTCATACTGGTGGGGTTGAGCCTCTACGATTATCGCAAGATAAAAGAAGGCAAGATGGCGGAGATGAGCCTTCGTCTGCCCCGACCGCTGCAGAGATCGGTACATGGAGTCATCAGAGAGACGAGCATGAAGGGATACCTGGGGGCTACTTTTGTCGCGGGCTTCCTTGTCTCCCTCCTGGAGTTAGCCTGTACGGGACAGGTCTATCTCCCCACCATCATCTTCGTTGCCGGCATACCCGAGTTGCGAATGAACGGCGTCTTCTACCTCCTCCTTTACAACCTGATGTTCATACTGCCTTTGGTCACCATCTTCATTCTAACCTTCTACGGTACCACCTCCCTCCAATTCTCACGCTTCCTCCGCACTAAGGCGGCCACGGTTAGACTCCTCACCGCTCTCCTCTTCGCCATCTTGGGAGCGTGGTTGATCCTGGCCCTGATCTAATCAAGACCTTTGGGAGGGTCATGAGAACGCAGTTCCGTCTAGCATCGTCAGGATTGGCGCTCTTGGGCTTTCTTGTCTCCGGATATCTGGCCCTCTTCGAGATGGGAGTAAGCCAAGAGATCTTCTGTCCCATAGGGGCGTGCGAAGAGGTCAATGCTAGTCCCTATATCTATATGTTAGGGGTGCCTTTAGCCGTCCTGGGGGTAGTGGTCTACCTTCTAATCCTGGCCTTAAATCTGGTGAGGCTCCGGTGGGGAGGTGAAGAGATCACCCTGCTCCTTTTCCTCTTCTCACTCTTCGGCGTAGCCTTCTCCGCCTACCTGACCTACCTCGAACTCTTCGTCCTTAAAGCCATCTGCAGTTGGTGTGTGGTATCCGCCATCACCATGACCGCCATCTGCATACTCTCAGGATGGGAGTTGATAAGAGCATTACGATTTCCATACAAGGCTTAGCTCTCTTCTCCGGTTCTTTCCCTACCAGATAAACGCGGGGGAGATAACAACTCTTCCCTCTTCGCTATTAGGTGCTCACGAACCCTTTCCATATCCTCGCAGGCAATGAGGAGGTAATCGCAGAAGACAAGAGCCAACCCCGGCGAACCCTGGTGTACCAGCCGTTCCATCTCCTTATCAACATGAGCGAGCATGTCTTGTAGCGTTGCTTCTCCCCCCTTGAGGGCAAAGCGAAGGGCCTTCGCATAGTAGGCCATCCCCTCCTCATCTCTTGCGGAGGCAAACGCTTGGCTTCCCCGGAGCCAATTTAGTATGGAGAGGGAGGCCCAACCCTCCAAGGCTTGGGCTAGTTCCTCCGCCTCAGCGGCCAGTTGTAAGAAACCCTCAACCTGAGATCGGGTGAAATGGATGAAGATCATATTCACCAGGGTCGCTAGTTCGCTTTCTCGCTCTTCTAGTTTACGAGCGATCTCGCGGCTTTCTCGATACCACCGCAAGGCTTCATCCCAGAGAGCCTGCCGATGGTAGAGGGCTCCTAGGTTATTGAGGATTACCATCTCCCCTCGGCGGTCTTTGCCCTCCCGCCTCAAGGCGAGGCTACGCTCGTAGCACTCCAACGCCTCATCCCACATCCCGTGGTCAACATAGGCGTTACCCAACTCGTTCAGTTCCCGAGCATTGAGACTTGTCAAATCGCTGAAGTCACGACTTTCGTTCATAACTTCTTCTAGGTGAAGACCTTTGCGATCTCATCCTCAGGGAAAAGGGGGAGGTCAAGAGCCTGGCCTCCCCTTCGTAACTTGAGACCTTGCTCTTTTGGGACGACCTCTCCTATGAGATGGCAAGGGGTCCCCGCCGTCTCTAAGGTTTTCTGCAATTTATCGCCATCCCGTGAGGAGACGGTGATGATTAAAGACCCAGAGGCTATGGCTCCTAGGGGGTTCAGACCGAATTCAGCGCAGAGCGTTTGGCACTCTGGAAGCACCGATATCTCATCTCCTTCGATGAGGAGTCCCACTTGCGCTGCCTGGGCTAACTCCCAGAGCCCCATGGCTAGGCCCCCTTCGGTGGGGTCGTGCATGGCGTGCACCGGAACCGTGCCCTGGGCTAACAAAGCCTCTTTAAGCACGCTTATCCCCGGATGGAAAAGGTAACCCTTCGCCCGTTCTAGGAAGGCTTCGCTATAGCCCTTCTCTCTGAGGTATGCCTCCTTTTCTCTGGCCAGGATGGCCGTGGCTTCAATGGCTATCCCCTTGGTGAGGAGAATCACATCGCCCACCTGAGCGCCACCCGTGGTGACCAACTTGTCTTTCTCCACCTCCCCCAGCATCTGACCCACCACCAAGGGACGGTTCAGATCATAGGTGATCTCCGTGTGGCCACCAACTAGGGAGATCCCAAAATCCCGACAGGCCTGGTGTATCTCCTGGAATATCCCCTCGGCCAACGCCTCGTCCGTTTTCCCCTCGGGAAGGAGAAGCGTAGCCAAGAACCATCGAGGCCTGGCCCCCATGGTAGCTAGATCGTTAGCGTTGATGCAGACCGCGTACCAGCCGATCCGGTCGGTGGCGAAAGTGATGGGGTCGGTCTTGGCCACGAGATATTTTTCGCCCATATCGATGACCGCCGCATCCTCCCCGATGCCGGGCCCCACTATCACCCGCTCATCCTCCAGTCGATACCGCTCTAGGAGACGGGCTAGAACCTCCGCTGGCAACTTCCCCACTGGAAACCGAGCCATATTAAAAGTATAACATAATCTATGGCTTGTTGATAGGTTGTTCTCCTTTGACTTCCCTTCTCCAGAGTGCTATAAACTATTTAAGTTGTGCACATCATCTACGGAGGTCCACAATGAAGTGGCTGCGAAGAACCTTTTTGGGCGTAGGAGCCTTCTTGCTTCTGGTCATCCTGGTTGTCCCTGTTACCGGTTACATCTTCCTACGCCGCTCCTTTCCCACCGTCAACGGTACCATCAAGGTAGAGGGGCTTAAAGCCCAGGTGGAGGTCTATCGGGACAAGTGGGGCGTCCCCCATATCTACGCCCAAAACGTTGAAGATCTCTTCTTCGCCCAGGGGTACGTTACCGCTCAAGATCGCCTCTGGCAGATGGAGTTTAACCGACGAATTGGCTCCGGCACCCTCTCCGAGGTCCTGGGAGAGGCCACCTTAGAGACCGATCGGTTCATACGAACCATCGGTTGGAGAAGGGTAGCAGAGGTCGAGGCGGCAAATCTCGATCCGGAGAGCCGCACCATCCTCGAATCTTATGCCGCTGGTGTCAACGCCTTTATCGAGAGCCATAGGTCTAGTCTGCCGCCGGAGTTCACCATCCTGGGGTTCAAACCGGCTCCTTGGACCCCCGCTGACAGTATCGCCTGGGGGAAGGTGATGGCTTGGGACCTGGGGGGAAATTGGGAGGCGGAACTCCTCCGGGCTAACCTCACCGAGAAATTCGGGGAGGAGAAAGCGAACCAGTTGGCCCCCCCTTACCCTCCTGATGCTCCCCTCATCGTCCCCTCCGAGGCCCTAGGCTACGAGATCCCGGGCCTCGACCGTCTGCTGAGCCAAGCCGGCCAGTTGAGAGGACTTCTGGGAGGCCAAGGGGCTGGCCTGGGCAGCAACAACTGGGTCATCGACGGCCAGAAGTCGGCCACGGGGATGCCTCTCTTAGCCAACGATATGCATCTAGGGATCCAGATGCCCTCCATCTGGCATGAGGTACACCTGGTGGGTGGAGGGTTCAACGTGGAGGGCTACTCCTTCCCTGGGGTCCCTGGCGTCATCGTGGGCCACAACGAAGATATAGCCTGGGGAGTGACCAACGTAGGCCCTGACGTGCAAGACCTCTATATCGAGAAGGTGAATCCCGCTAACCCCGACCAATACGAATATCAAGGCCAATGGCTGGAGATGGAGATCGTGGAGGAGGTGATAGAGGTAAAAGGGCAGGAGCCGGTGGTGGAACGCGTCCGCCTCACCGACCATGGCCCTATCATCACCCCTGTGGTAGAGGGGGTAACGGAGACCTTGGCCTTTAGGTGGACGGCCTTGGAGCCAAACCAGATATTAAAGAGCGTTATGATGCTCAACCGGGCTAAGAACTGGGAGGATTTTCGAGAGGCGTTAAGGCTTTGGGCTGTCCCCTCCCAGAATTTCGTCTACGCCGACCGGGAGGGCAACATCGGCTACCAGATGCCTGGGGTGATCCCCCTCCGAGCCAAGGGGCAGGGGCTCGTCCCCGTCCCCGGCTGGACGGGAGAGTACGAATGGGAAGGGTATATCTCCTTCGAGGAACTCCCCCACCTTTTCAACCCTCCCACCCACTACATAGTTACGGCCAATAATAAAGTAATCGGAGACGACTATCCCTACTTCATCTCCCGCGATTGGGATATCGGCCACCGGGCCCAAAGGATCGGGAATCTTCTGGAAGCCAAAAGTACACTCTCCCTCGAGGATATTAAGGCGATCCATGCCGACACCTACTCACTCCCGGCCGAGATATTCATGCCCTATCTACTAGCCATAGAACCGGAGGGGTGGCTCCAAGAGAGGGCCTTGAACCAACTCAAAAGATGGGATCTGAATAACGCTATAGATAGCACTGGAGCCGGGATCTTCGAGGTTTTTTATCTGATGTTGGTGAAGAATATCTTCGCCGACGAACTAGGCGACCTTTTCGCCGATTATCTAGAGGCCGATACCTGGCACCACCGGGCTTTGGAGAGGATTCTGAAGGAGCCGAACAACCCCTGGTTCGACGACACAACCACGCCGGAAGGGGAAAACAGAGATGATATAGTGCGCCGCAGTTTCGCTGAGGCGTGTGACCTTTTGGGGAGAAGGTTTGGCGATGCGCCCCACGAGTGGGCCTGGGGGCGGCTCCACACCGTTACCTTCGATCACCCCTTGGGCGTGGTGAAGCCGCTGGACCTCATATTCAACCGGGGGCCTCTACCGGCCAGGGGCTCCGGAGATACGGTGAACAGCGCTACTTTCGACTACTCGGCCTTCGCGGAGGGTATTAAGCCCGCGGAGATAGGAGAGGTCTTTGCCGTCCAAAGCGGCGTCTCCCAACGGCTCATCGTAGACCTCTCCGACTTCTCCAACTCCCTAAGCATCCACACCACGGGACAGGTGGGGATCCCCTTCCATAAGCACTACGCCGATATGATCGCCCCGTGGCAAGAAGTTAGATACCACCCCTTGATTTGGGAGAAAGATGAGATAGAGGAGAATAGAGAGGGGCTACTCATTCTAGAACCCAAGAGCCAATGAAGCTCTTTACAATAGGAGGGAAGGTTAGGCTAATTCTCCCATGGTCACTCGCACCATCGTGCCATCCTCGCGGTGCAAGATGAGGGCTCCGTCAGCATCGACCCCCTCCACGAAGCCTTCCTCCTTGCCCCTGGGTAGAACCACCTCGACCTTCTCGTTTAGATTTGCCAGGCGCGAGGTGAAAACCTTGTGAGGCGAGTAGCCTTCTTGCAGCCAGAGATACCTTTCCTCGATACAGGTGAGCAGCCTTTGAAGCAACTCTAACCGAGAGACCTCTCGCCCTAACTCTTCGGAGAGGCTCGTCGCCTTCCCCGCCAACTCCAGCACCCGAGAGGGGTTCCAGTTAATATTCAAGCCTATACCAACCACAACGTAATCTAACCTCTCCCCCGTAACCCCCACCTCTGTTAGGACCCCGCCTGCCTTCCTACCTCGGATCAGGATATCGTTGGGCCACTTGAACCTCACCGGGAGCCCAGTAACCGACTCGATAGCCTCCGCGGCAGCCAAGGAAGCGAGCATAGTGAGACGAGGGGCCTCTTCCAAAGTCAGATCTGGATAGAGGAGAAGGGAGAAAAGAAGGCTCGTTCCAGCCGGGGCTATCCAGCGCCGCCCCAGCCTTCCCTTCCCCGCCGTCTGCTCCTCGGCGATGATCAAAGTGCCCTCAGGAACGCCGCGAGCAGCCATCTCCTTGGCTACCTCATTGGTGGAGCTCACTGTGGGGAGGTAGACCACCTCCTGGCCCATGAATCTAGTACCCAGGCCTTCCCTTATCCTTTCAGGGGTCAACTCTTTCACGCCCCAATCATAACCTGAGAGAGCGTGTCGGTCAAGAAAATGTTTGACGCGAACCCTGGGGTTTGTTAAACTAGACCTGGGTCTCGGAGGATAATATGAAGGTCTATGTCACTCGCCTCATCCCCGAAGAGGGACTGGATATAGTGAGGAGGTATTGTGATGTTGAGGTATGGGATGGGGAGTTGCCCCCTCCCTACGAGCTCCTTTTGGAGAAGGTGCGTGAGATAGATGGCCTCCTCTCCCTCCTCACCGACCGGATAGACGCCCCACTCATGGATGCTGCGCCTAAGTTGAGGGTGATAAGCAACTACGCTGTAGGTTACGACAATATCGATGTCGTCGCCGCCACCCAAAGGGGCATAATCGTGGGCCACACCCCAGGGGTCCTGACCGAGACAGTAGCCGATTTCACCATGGCCTTGCTTCTGGCCGCCGGGCGACGGGTGGTGGAGGGGGAGAGGTTCGTCAGGGCTGGGAAATGGAAGGTTTGGGGACCCACCCTCCTCCTAGGCCGGGATATTCATGGGGCCACCCTGGGCTTAGTGGGGTTGGGACGGATCGGCAGTAGCGTAGCCCGCCGGGCCAGGGGCTTCGCCATGCGCATCCTCTACCACGATATAGCGCGACAAGAAGATCTGGAAGGGGAATTGGGCCTTATATGCACCGACTTTGAGACCCTGCTTAGGGAATCCGATTTCGTCTCCCTCCATGTCCCCCTCACCGAGGATACCCACCATCTGATGAGCAAAGGACAATTCGCCCTCATGAAACCCACGGCCATCTTGATCAACACCTCTCGGGGCCCAGTAGTCGATCAGCGAGCGCTATATGAGGCCCTAAGGTCAGGAGAGATCGCCGGCGCGGCGTTAGATGTCACCGACCCTGAGCCCACCGCGCCCGACGACCCTCTTCTCTCCCTCGATAACTGCCTTATCGTGCCCCATATGGCCTCGGCTAGTGTCGCCACTCGGACTAAGATGGCCACCATGGCGGCAGAAAATTTAATAGTCGGCCTGAAGGGAGAGATGCCTCCTCACCCGGTCAACCCGGAGGTTCTAAGGCGTTGACCTTTGCACTTCTCACCTGCCTTCAGTAGAATAGGAGATGATGGAAGAGAGGTATACTGTTTTCCAGTTGCAAGATAAGGCCCGCCTCATCCGCCGTCATATCATCACCATGACCACCGCGGCTGGGTCGGGTCACCCCTCTAGTTCCCTCTCCGCGGTTGAGATCCTGGTCGCCCTCTATTTCGGCGGGATCCTGCGCCACGACCCCTCTCGCCCCGATTGGCCAGATAGGGACCGTTTTATCCTGAGCAAGGGGCACGGCTGCCCTGTCCTTTATGCCGTTCTGGCAGAGCGGGGGTATTTCCCCTTAGAGTGGCTTTCCACCCTCCGCCAGATCGGTAGCCCCCTGGAAGGTCACCCCAATATGCTCCGCGTCCCGGGGTTAGAGGCCTCCACCGGCTCACTAGGACAAGGGCTCTCCATCGGCCTAGGCCACGCCTTGGCTGCTCATCTGGACGGCCGCGATTACCGCGTCTATGTGCTTATCGGCGATGGAGAGTGCGATGAAGGGCAGGTTTGGGAAGCGGCCATGGGGGCTAACAAATATAAGGTGGATAACCTTACCGCCATTATGGACTATAACCATTATCAGCAGACCGGCTACGTCCCAGAGGTGATGCCTTTGGAGCCCTTGAAAGAGAAGTGGCGAGCCTTTGGCTGGCAGGCTATTGAGATCGACGGCCACGATTTCGAGGCCCTGTTCAGAGCCTTTGCCGAGGCCAAAGCCACCAAGGGTCAGCCGACGGTTATCATCGCTCACACCGTCAAGGGTAAAGGGGTCTCCCTCATCGAACGCGATACAGGCAACAAGTTCCACGGTGTGCCCCTTACACCTGAGCAGGCGGAAGTAGCGCTAAAAGAGATTGAAGAGATGTGACATGGAATTCAGACTGGGCAAACCCACACGCCTCGCTTTCGGCGAGGCCCTCCTAGAAGTAGGCCGCGAGGACCCAAATATCGTAGTAGTAGATGGTGATGTCAACAACTCCACCCGCACTGACCTTTTCGCTAAGGAGTTCCCGGAGCGCTTCTTCAACTTTGGCATCGCCGAATCCAACTTGGTGGGCGTGGCCAGCGGCCTAGCCGCCTCGGGCAAGACCGTCTTCGCCGCCTCGTTCGCCTGCTTCATCATGTGCAACGCCTTCGATCAACTTCGGATGTCGGTGGCCTTCCCCAATCTCAACGTTAAGGTCGTGGGCAGCCACTCCGGTGTCTCTATCGGCGAGGACGGCCCTTCTCAGATGGGGATAGAGGATGTGGCCCTGGCCTGTGCCCTGCCGAATTTCGTGGTGCTTGTCCCCGCCGATGAGCACGAGACCCGAGCCGCCACCTGGGCTATGGCTCGACATCGGGGCCCAGCCTACATGCGGACTGGCCGTCCCAAATTCCCCCTCGTCTACGATGAGGGTTGTCCCTTCACCATCGGCGTGGCCAACCTGCTCCGCTCTGGCGATGATGTCACACTAATCGCCAACGGCCTCATGGTCTCCAGAGCCCTGCAAGCGGCCGAAAGCCTGGCCCAGGAGGGGATAGAAGCCCGGGTGTTAGATATGCATACTGTAAAGCCTATAGATCGCGAGGCGGTGATCACCGCGGCTCGGGAGACGGGGGCTATCGTCACCGCCGAGGAGCATCTGGCCGCGGGAGGGATGGGGAGCCAGGTAGTTAGGGTGGTGGCGGAAAACTATCCTGTGCCGGTGAAGGTAGTGGCTATAGAAGACACCTACGCCCAGTCGGGGAAACCCGAAGAACTCCTAGTGGAGTACGGCCTCACAGCGGAGCATATCGCCGCCGCCGCAAAAGAAGCGATAAGCCTAAAAGGTTAACCTGTTTTCGTCCCTCCTACCCTTCCTCCTCCACCCCAAACTATCCACCAATAAGGCCCCAAACTAGCCAAAAGCCCCTTTTTCTGCTATCATTCGCCAGCGAGGCGTAGTCTCGCTCTCGTGATGCTCATAACCATTACGAAGAGGGGAGAGCGATGGACAAAGAAGTCGTCATAGTTAGCGCCGCACGCACAGCCATCGGCCGTTTCCAGGGGACTCTATCTACGGTTCCTGCTCCAGAACTGGGAGGGGTGGCCATCGGTGCCGCCATGGAGAGGGCGGGGATCGAAGGAGAGATGGTAGATGAGGTGCTAATGGGAAATGTGATCTCTGCCGGAGTAGGTCAGGCTCCAGCCCGCCAAGCGGCCATCAAGGCCGGATTGCCCCCTACGGTGGGGGCAACCACCCTGAATAAGGTCTGTGCTTCTGGCTTAAAGACGGTGGTATTAGGGATGCAAGCCATAAAGAGTGGCGATGCCGATATCATCGTGGCCGGAGGGATGGAGAATATGAGTGCTGGCCCTTACCTCCTCCCCCAGGCCCGCTCTGGCTACCGTCTCGGAGATGGAAAGATCATCGACGCCACCGTTCACGATGGCCTCTGGTGCGCCCTTGAGGATTGGCATATGGGTATGGCCGCCGAATTCATCGCCCAAGAGTATAAGATAACCCGCCAAGAACTCGACGAATACTCTCTCAAGAGCCACCAGAAGGCGATAAAGTCTATAGATGAAGGCAAATTCAAAGAGGAGATAGTCCCCCTCACCCTGCCTCAGCGCAAGGGGGAGCCTATCGTCTTCGACACCGACGAGGCCCCTCGGCGAGATACCAGCCTGGAGGCGCTGGCCAAACTCCGGCCAGCCTTCAAGGAGGATGGCATCGTTACTGCCGGCAACTCCCCGGGCATCACCGATGGGGCTGCCGCCCTGGTGGTGATGAACGCTAAGAAGGCCGAGGAACTGGGCTTGGAGCCCTTAGCCCGCATCACCGGTTGGGCTCAAGCAGCGGTGGAACCCAAATGGCTCTTCATCGCCCCGGCCTATGCCATTCGCGGACTAATGGAGAAGACGGGCTACAAACTCAATGATTTCAATCTCCTAGAGGTAAATGAGGCTTTCTCCGCCCAAATCCTAGCCGATGGGAAAGAGTTGGGCTGGGATTGGGAGAAGGTCAATGTGCATGGCGGGGCTATCGCCCTGGGACACCCCATAGGTTGTAGCGGGGCCCGTATCTTGGTCACCCTTCTCTACGCCATGAAAGAGCGGGGGGCAAGAGTGGGGCTCGCCTGCCTCTGCCTGGGCGGGGGAGAGGCGTTGGCTATGAGCGTGGAGAGGGTATAAATGTACTTTGTGGGCGTGGATCTGGCCTGGTCTGATAGAAATACTACAGCGGTGGCAGTTGCTGCAGGCGATGGTCAAGACGCTTCGCTCCCCCATTGCAAATCTGAGCTGCGTAGCAACAGAGACATCGCTGATTTCATAGATCAGTGTGTCGGCTCTGCTCCCGCGATTGTTGCCATCGATGCGCCATTGAAAGTTCCAAATGAGATGGGCCCACGACCAGTAGACAGGAGAATCACGGAAGTTTTTGGGCAGTTCGAAGCCGGTGCTTTCCCAGCAAACCGTTCTCGTTTGGGCGGAGGAGTAAGAGGCGAGAGCGTGGTTCAACATCTGCTGGAGAGAGGCTTCATACACAACCCTCGCCTTAAGCAATATGACAAAAGGCGGATACTCTTTGAAGTCTATCCCCATACCGCTATGGTCTCCCTTTTCTATTTGGACAAGACCCTCAAATACAAAGCCAGAAAAGGCCGTAGTTATGAATGCAGGTACGAGGAATACAAAAGATATCAAGAATATCTGAGGGGTTTAGCCAATTCAGAACCCAAACTCACCCCAGATGAAGAGAGCTTGGCGAAGGAAGTATCTTCCTTGAGAGGTAAGGGTTTGAAGAGTTACGAGGACCTCTTGGACGCGATCTTCTGCGCCTATGTGGCTTACTATGTCTGGTACTGGGGCCCGGAGAGGTATGAAATCTTTGGAGACGAATACCATGGGTACATCCTGGTGCCTATGACACCGTGGATGAGAGCGCAGTTATATAGTTCGCCTCAAATCCACTTGGTACAGGAGTAGAAAATGGATTTCGAACTCACCGATGAACAGCGGATGATCCGCGACATGGCACGGGAGTTCGCCAGCGAGGTGTTGGCCCCCCAAGCAGCCCTCATCGATGAGACGGAAGAGTACCCCTTCGAGACCTTAAAGACGATGGGGGAACTGGGCCTTATGGGGATCGAGGTCCCGGAGGAGTATGGGGGGATCGGCGCGGACACAGTAAGTTATGTCTTGGCCACAGAGGAGATCTCCAAGGCCTGCGCGGCCACGGGAGCCATTATGTCCGTCCAGAACTCCCTGGTTTGCCATGGCCTGATTCACTATGGAACTGAGGAACAAAAGGAGAAATACCTCCGGCCCGCGGCTTCATTCAAAAAGATCGGCGCCTTCGGCCTCTCCGAGCCCCAAGCCGGCTCTGACGCTGCCAATCAGAGGACCATCGCCATGCGCCAAGGCGATGAATATATCGTCAACGGGAGCAAGAACTTCATCACCAACGGCGGCGTGGCCGACTTCGTCGTCCTCTTCGTGAGGACCGACCCTACCCAGAGACATAAAGGGATCAGTTGCCTCCTGGTGGACACCGATACCCCTGGCTTCTCCCATGGCAAGCCGGAGAAGAAACTGGGCATCCGCGCCTCTAACACCACCACCCTCACCTTGGAGGATTGTCATATCTCAGTGATAAACCGTCTCGGGGAAGAGGGGGAGGGGTTCAAGATAGCCATGGAGGTCTTGGACGCGGGGAGGATCGGCATCGGTGCCCAGGCTCTGGGGATCGCCCAAGCGGCCTTCGAGGCTTCAGTGAAGTACGCTCAGGAGCGGGAGCAGTTCGGCCAGCCCATCTCCCACTTCCAGGCCATCCAGTGGATGATCGCCGATATGGCCACCCGCATAGAGGCAGCCCGCCTCCTCCTCTTCGAGGCTGCCCTCAAGAAACAGAGGGGAGAACGATACACCCGCGAGGCGGCCATGGCCAAATTATACGCCTCGGAGACCGCTATGTGGGCGGCAACCAAAGCGATTCAGGTCTATGGGGGTTATGGATATATGAAGGAATATCCCGTGGAGCGGTACTTCCGAGACGCCAAGATAACGGAGATATACGAGGGGACGAGCGAGGTACAAAGGTTAGTCATAGCCCATCATGAGTTGGGGGATTGAGAAAGCAGTAAAGTGTAGACCGGGAGGTCTTTATGCCTACTGATCCCAAAATCGAAAGACTAAGAAAACTCCGCGAAGAGGCCAAACTCGGTGGAGGGCTGGAGCGGATAGAGAGGCAGCATAAGGCGGGGAAATTGACCGCTCGGGAGCGGTTAGATCTTCTCTTGGATGAGGGCTCTTTCCACGAACTGGATGTCTTCGTCACCCACCGGGCCACCGGCTTCGGCATGGAGGAGAAGCGATATTTAGGCGATGGCGTAGTCACGGGTTATGGCACCATCGATGGCCGTCTGGTCTATCTCTTCTCCCAGGATTTCACCGTCTTCGGGGGAGCCTTGGGCGAGGCCCATGCGGAGAAGATCTGCAAGATAATGGACTTGGCTATGAGGAATGGCACGCCCGTGATCGGCCTCAACGATTCCGGGGGAGCCCGCATACAAGAGGGGGTAGAGAGCCTAGGCGGTTACGCCGAAATCTTCACTCGCAATACCCTCGCCTCTGGGGTCATCCCCCAGATCTCGGCGGTTATGGGCCCTTGCGCCGGCGGGGCCGTCTATTCCCCGGCCATCACCGACTTCATCATCATGGTCCAGGGCACCAGTTATATGTTCGTCACTGGGCCGGACGTGGTGAAAACGGTGACCCACGAGGAGGTAACCTTTGAGGAACTGGGCGGGGCGATGGTCCACAACACCGAAAGTGGCGTGGCCCACTTCTTGGCCCAGAACGAGGAAGGGTGCATCCAGATCATCCGCCAACTCCTAAGTTACCTGCCCCAGAACAACCTAGAAGACCCCCCTTACGTAGAGCCCACCGATGACCCCTTACGGATGGAGCCCGCTCTCGATACCATCGTCCCTGACAGCCCCACTAAACCTTACGATATGAAAGAGGTCATCCGCCTGGTGGTAGATAACGGTGAATTCTTCGAGGTACATGAGCATTACGCCCAAAATATCATCGTGGGATTTGCGCGGCTTAACGGCCGCTCCGTGGGCATCGTGGCTCAGCAGCCGGCCGTCTTGGCTGGCTGTTTGGACATCAACTCCTCGGATAAAGGTGCTCGTTTCGTCCGCTTCTGCGACTGCTTCAACATCCCCCTCATCACCTTCGTAGATGTTCCCGGTTTCCTCCCCGGAGTGGGCCAGGAGCATGGGGGGGTCATTCGCCACGGGGCCAAACTCCTCTTCGCCTATTGCGAGGCCACGGTTCCCAAGATAACGGTCATCACCCGCAAGGCGTATGGCGGGGCCTATGACGTTATGAGTTCCAAGCACGTGAGAGGTGACATCAACTACGCCTGGCCCACGGCGGAGATCGCGGTGATGGGGCCCGATGGGGCGGTGAATATCATCTTCAGAAAAGAGATAGCCGCGGCGGAGGAGCCCGAAGCCGAGCGGGAACGGCTGACCAGGGAGTATAGGGAGCAGTTCGCCCACCCCTATATCGCCGCCGCTCGGGGCTACATAGATGACGTTATCGAGCCCCAAGAGACCCGGCCTAGGCTCATCAGCGCCCTGGAGATGCTCCAGAATAAGCGAGATAAGAACCCGCCCAAGAAGCACGGGAATATACCGCTATAAAACTGGACGAGAGTATGAAAGAACACGACAAAGTAACGAGGGAATTCATAATCAGCGAGATAAAGCGCATAGCAAACCGTAATGGTCTGACTAAGCTCTCCTACAAAAAGTTTAAGAAGGAAACGGGCATCAGCAAGTATCGTTTATGTTATCTTTTTTCCAGTTGGAATGAAGCCGTCAAAGAGGCAGGGCTGGAGGTGACTGATGTATCTCGCATTAACGATGAAACCCTCTTCCAAGAGTTGTCAGACGTGATTTCCCGACTTGGCAAGTTCCCTTCAGGAATGGAATTCACGAAGATTTCCCGGTTTTCCTTGGGGGTCTACGAGCAGCATTTTGGGGCTGGAGGCGCACAAAAGCTCGTTTCGCGGAATGGCTTCGTGAAAGAGACCCTGCCTCGCCCATCCTCGACTTGCTACACATTAGACAAGCCGAGGTAAAAAGAGAACGGATGGAGCTCGAGGATAGGGCTCGGGACAGAACTGTGTGGCCCCGCAAAGTGAGTGTAATGAAGTATGGCAAACCGATCTCTTTTAGGGGGCTAAGACATGCACCACTCAACGAACTAGGAGTAGTCCTTCTCTTTGGAATGGTAAGTGCTGAACTGGGCTTTATAATCGAATCTGTGGGAACAGAATATCCCGATTGTGAAGGTAAAAGACGCGTATCAGCAAGAGATGACCTATGGGAACGTATCAGAATCGAATTTGAGTTCAAGAGCAGCAACTTTCGAGAACACGGTCATGACCCTCAATTGTGCGATTTGATAGTCTGCTGGGAACATGATTGGCCGGATTGCCCCGTGGAAGTTCTCGAACTTCGCGAAGTTATCAAATCCCTAGTGTAGCGCGGGTTTCCATACCCGCCCAAGGTCAGGTATAGAAACCTGACCTACCAAAGGCAAAAAGATGCTCAAAAAAGTCTTAGTCGCCAACAGAGGTGAGATAGCCGTCCGGGTACTCCGTGCCTGTGGGGAGTTGGGCGTGAAGACGGCCACGGTCTATTCCGATGTGGACCGTTCGGCGCTTCATGTCCGCTACGCCGATGAGGCCTACCCTATCGGCCCGGCCCCAGCCAAGGATAGTTATCTTTGCATCGACAAGATCATAGATGTAGCCCGTAAATGCGGGGCTAATGGCATTCACCCCGGCTACGGCTTCCTAGCAGAGAACCCGGAGTTCGCTCGCGCCTGCCAAGAGGCGGGGTTCGTCTTCATAGGGCCGCCGCCAGAGGCTATCGCTTCTGCCGGGGACAAACTCGCGGCCCGGCGTCTGGCCCGCAAAGCGGGCATCCCGGTCATACCCGGCACCTACGAGGAGATGAGAGACGATGAATTCCTAGCCGCAGCCGAGAGGTTGGGCTACCCCCTCTTCGTCAAAGCCCTGGCTGGCGGTGGAGGCAAGGGGATGCGTCTGGTAGAAAGTCCCGAGGAGTTGCCCGGAGCTCTGGCCTCCGCCCATAGAGAGGCGGAATCGGCCTTCGGTAATGGGGCCTTGTATCTGGAGAAGGTTGTCCAAGGGGCGCGCCATGTAGAGTTCCAAATCCTGGCCGACATGCATGGCCACGTGATCCATCTGGGAGAGCGGGAGTGCTCCATCCAGCGCCGCCACCAGAAGATGGTAGAGGAGGCTCCCTCTACCATTGTGGATAAGGGACTACGAGGTCGGATGGGGAAAGCAGCCGTCAAAGTGGCAAGGGCCGCGCGCTACGCCAGCGCCGGCACCATCGAGTTCTTGTTGGACAAGGAGAAGAAGTTCTATTTCCTGGAGATGAACACCCGGGTCCAGGTGGAGCATCCGGTAACGGAACTGGTCACGGGCATAGATATCGTCAAGGAGCAACTTCGCATCGCCTCTGGACGCAAGTTGCGATATAAGCAAAGGGAGGTGCACTTCAAGGGACACGCCATCGAATGTCGCATCTCCGCCGAGGACCCCTTCAACCACTTCCTCCCCTCCATCGGCCGCATCACGGCTCTAAGCGAGCCCACGGGCCCTGGCGTTCGGGTGGAGAGCGGCCTCTACGAGGGGTGCGAAATCTCACTCTACTACGACCCCCTCATCGCCAAGGTGATCGTCTGGGGCGAGACGAGGGGGGAGGCTATCCTTCGTATGCGGCGCGCCTTGAGCGAATACCGCATCGTAGGGGTCAAGACCACCATCCCTTTCCACCAGCGGCTTTTGGATCACACCAACTTCATCGCCGGACAGATAGATACCACCTTTGTGGATGAGCGCTTCTCCCTTGTGGAGAAGGAGGCAGAGCAGTCGGAGGTGGCTGCCCTGGCCGCGGCGCTCCTCTCCCACCAAAGGAGACAGAAGGCTATGGCCATGATACCATCCCGCAAGACAGAGGGGGAGAGCCCCTGGAAGCGCGCCGGGAGATGGGAGGCTATAAAGCGGTGAAATATGTAGTCACCGTGGAAGACAAGAACTACGACATCGAGGTGGGTGGCGATAGAGAGATAGAGATAGATGGCGTCCCCCACCAGGTAGACCTCCAGAATATCGATGGCTACTCCCTCTTCTCCTTACTTCTGGACAACCGTTCCTACGAACTGATAGTGGAACGAGAAGGGGAGGAGTTCCGCGTACTCCTAGGGGGGGAGATGTACACCGTTCGCGTGGCTGACGAGCGTGCCAGGCGTCTCATGGAGGTTCAAGCGAGGGTTCCCTCTGGGGAGGTGGCGGTGAAGGCCCCCATGCCCGGCCTGGTAGTCGCCGTGGCCGCCACCTTTGGCCAAGAGGTGAAGATCGGCCAAGGGCTCATCATTCTAGAAGCGATGAAGATGGAGAACGAACTACGGGCGCCCAGGGCGGGAAGGGTGAAAGCGATCCGCGTCTCCCCGGGCCAGGTGGTGGACAAAGATCAAGTGCTGGTGGTGATAGGATAAGGAGACCAAAGATGGCTTTCTTCAAAGTGGACGAATTGCTCCCAACTCAAGCGATGGAAGGGGTAAGCCGACGCGCCGTTTACCTGGACAAGGTGATGTTAACCTTCTTCGACCTAGCCCCTCATTCCATAGTACCAATGCATAAACACCCCCACGAACAGATCACTTTCATCATCGAGGGGGAGATGGAATTCACTTTAGGGAACGAAACAAAGGTCATAGGGAAAGGTGAAGGCGTCACCATCCCGCCAAACGTCGAACACGGTGGCGTAGTCCTTCACCTGCCAACCAAGGCCATAGATGCTTGGCATCCTCCCCGGGAGGATTATAAGTAGGCTATGCCAGACTACACCTTGATCTTCGATGGAGGTAGTTACGGGAACCCCGGCTTAGGCTACGGAAGTTACGTGCTCATCCGCAATAAGGATGGAAAGCAGAGGGTGGAGCGGTTGAGATTCGGGGAAGATATGACCTCCAACGAGGCCGAATATCGAACCCTCATCGCCGGGTTGGAGGATCTCGTCTCCACCATCCGCAAGGCCGGCCGCTCTCCCCACGAGTTCTCCCTAGAGGTCAGAGGAGATAGCCGACTGATCCTCTATCAAGTGGCCAAAAGGTATAAAACGAAAAAACTCCACCTCATGCCCCTTCGAGACAAGGTCGAGGAACTGTTAGAGGAGTTCCGCTCTATAACCCTCATCTGGCAGAGGAGGGATAAGAGCGAGAGGGTGTTGGGGCACTAACCGAAGGAACCACGAAGGCCAAGGTCACTGACAAGTTGCCAGTGATTTGAAGTGGCGTCAGATGTTACCATCTGACGCCACTGTCCTGATAAACTACGCCTGCGCCTCAACGCGGTTCAAGAATTGGCTGAGCACCTGCAAATAACGCTCTGTCTCCTCTAGGTGAGGAAAATGCCCACTGTTCTCGAAGATGACCCATTCGGAGCCGGGTATGCCGCGATGCACTGTCTCCGTGACAGCGGGGGTCGCTTCGTCATATCGGCCCCCGATAACCAGCGTGGGCACGCGAATCTCGCCAAGCCGGCTCGTGATGTCCCAGTCTTTAAGCGTGCCAGTCGCATACCATTCACTCGGCCCCCACATGGTATGATAGACTTCATCCCCAGGCTTGCCAGCTATCCGATTCAGACAGTCTGGCCGTGGGTCAATACGGCCACCACAGTAGCGACGAGAGTAAACCCGGCATGCCTCTTGATACTCAGGGGAGTCAGTCGTGCCTGCCGCTTCGTGCTTCAGAATCGTTTGTTGCACCTCAGGTGGAAGTTCAGCGACCAGGCGACGCATCTCAGCCACCCACTGAGGTACGCTGGCCCCCGTGTCAGCGAGAATCAAACTTGCCAAACCCGCTGGCCGCGTCAGGGCATACTCCATCGCCAGCATCCCTCCCCATGAATGGCCAAGGATGTGAACGCGGTCCAGTCCGAGGGCCCGCCGAACGACGCCGACTTCCTCGACGTAGAGGTCTACGGTATACATGGATGGGTTGTGCGGCTCGTCTGAGTTGCCGCTCCCCAGTTGGTCATAGAAAACGACACGCCGTCCAGTGGCAGCCATTGGCTCCAACGGCTCGAAGGAGTCCCACGTAAATCCGGGGCCACCATGCAAGCATAACAGTGGCAACTTACCTCGCTCTTCGCGGTCACCGACAACGCGATACCAGGTGCGATAACCACGGAATGGGACGAAACCTTCTTTAGTTGGCACTGCCATATTCATTGCGTCCCTCCTTGTAAAATCGGCCCGTCTACATGGAGCGGGCTAAATGCCTGGGGCTGAGCGGCCCGGCGGCTCTAGCTTCGCTACCCCACTCCTAGGACAACTTGGCCGGCAATTCAAGGCCACCGAGGCCTCGCCAACCGCGTCCGCCGCACGCCGTTGTTAGGCGTCAGCATTGCTTACTCTCCGTGAAACTCCAATATACCTCGGGACTCGTTGGCAGTACCGCACGTATTCCTGACCAAATATGTCTCGCAGATGTTCCTCTTCCGTCAGCACCATCATATGAGCCATCGCCGCGAAAAGAACCACCCACCCCAATGCATACCAAGACGGCCACCGCAAAGCAATCCCAAAGATAAGTGGAGAGAATAGCACAATCTGAGGATTCCTTGTTAGACCATACAGGCCGGTCTGTTTCAGTACATTCACTTCCTGGCCAAATGATCGGCGAAAACCGAGCGATGCCATAGCAATGAAACCCAAGGCTAATCCGACCACAATCAAGACAATCCCAACATACCTTAGCAAGGGATTAAGATCTCGATCGGGCAACCAAAAAGCAGGCCATGAAGATGGATTGTAAATATACGGGAAGCCGAAATAAGGGCCCCAGATCAAGGACTCGAGGGTTGTGGACCTTAAAGTCAACCGACCTTTCCTCTGATAATCACGTCGGACAAATATACGGAAGATAACAAAGGAAGCAACCAGTAAAAGGAATGCTGAGAACAAGTAGACCGTGAGAACCATATAGAATCCCTTCTTGCCAGCCGCCAGCCGAGTCCACTCCAGCGAGTTATTAGGCAGCGTCTACAGTCACTCGGTGTACGACCAGACGTACTGCCCAATCTTGCAGTACTCTTGAAAACCCAGTTGGCGATAAACACCGGTTCCCATTTCGGATGAATGGAGAATGCCCACCTGATACCCTAAGGCGCAGGCTTCACGGAGGGGGGAGAATGTCATGGCGGATCCAATACCTCTTCGTCGCGCTTGCGGGATGGTTGCGACGTTGTATATCCCCGCGACACCTGCTGCCATGAATAGTGATGATGTTGCGACGGGTTGACCATCGAGCCAGCCGATGTAGTTGCGATAGGGTAACTGCGGGTCAAAGCCCAGGCTGCGCGAGAGATCAAGGAAGGCCTCACCCACAAAGTCGGGCATTCCGAACCCCAGGCACAGCGTGCGGCACCAGTTGCTCATAGTGGCAAGGTCCTTGACCTGCTCGATGACGAGACCAGGTGGCCTAGGTGGGCTCCCGGGCAAGGACTGCAAGTCTGCTGCCATGCCGGGGCTCTCTTCCCCGTGGAATCCACTGGCTACGAGGTGCGTTGGGAGATCGGAGGGTTGAGTGGCTGGGCCCGTCCACCAGAGCATCGGCACCTTCCTGGACCTACAGCGGGCTATTGCAGCTTCGATAGCAGGGGCCACTCTATCCGGAGACAGGTTAGCGCGCAAGATGCTGTTAAAGATCGGGAACGGGATGCTGGAAATGGACCATAGCATCTCTGGGTCATTGTGCACTTCAACCTGCGGCCACTCGCGGATGCAGTCAAAGAAAGCAAAGAGGTTTGCTTCGATAGCAGTCACTAGCGAGGGCGCTGACCGATCTCGCAGCATGTTATCCATCTCAAGCACCACTCCATCCGCATCAGTGAAAGATGTTGACTAAGTCAATGGCCCCCACAACCCCTCCAAGCCACCATCGGCGATAAACTGGGCAAACTCGTTAAGGTCAGAGAAAATCCTCGCTGAAAGGAACCTCACCACCCAGTTCTCCGCCAGGGGGGAGATGGTGAGGATGGGGAGGCCTTTCTCGTAAGCCCGCCACATCTCGAGGGCCGTGCCCATGCTGGCCTCGGATAGATAGGCCACCACTATATCGGCCCTACCCGCCTCCTCGATCAACTCCAAGAATGTTCGTTTACCCCTCTCAGCATCGTAAGAGGGGCTCTGGGGGTATAACTCCCAGGGGTCTATGATTTCGGCCCCCGGGTGGCTGGCCAGGATGATCTCGCGGATGGCGCTTCGGTACTCCTGGCCATGCACCTCTACCCCAGGCAGCGACCCCTGCATGATCCCGGAGATGAAGACGCGCAAGGGGCCTCCTTCTAAGCAGGGATGAAATGGCGTCCCTTCAAGGAGATGGAGTAGACTATGCGGGCGTCCACCGGGCTATCCTCGGGCTGAGTAGTGGCCCGCACGGTGATAAAGTCGTGGAGAGGGCCGTTTATCACCTTCTCGGTGAGGGTCTCTTGCACCTGGAAGATGCCGGCTGAGTTGCTCATGGCGACGATGATCTCCACCGGCACCTCCTGGCCCTTGGCGATCATCACCCGGTCGATGGATAGGGCGGAGACGGAGTGGATATTGATATTCCCCAGGTCGAAGGCCATCCGCCCTCGTCCCTTGGTCATATCGGAGCCGTCGGCCACGGCCACCAGCCCCGCCTCTATAGTCAGGGGCACCGGCTCCAGGCCATGGCAGTGGATGGCATGGAGGATGAAACCCCGCAACTCGGTGCGCTGCTCCGGCTCCTTATAGATCTGGGGCATCAGGCGATCAAGGATGGGGAGGGCCAGGTAAGCGCTCCAATGGGCGTGCTCCTCCCGATGGACTTGGTTCCCCAAATCGTGGAGGAGTGCTCCGGCCAGGACGACCAGGAAGGCATCATCCAGGTCCCCCGCCCCGGAGGCGACCACGTCAGGCTTGACTCCGGCTTCGACTAGGAGTTCTAGCATCGTGATCGCGCTGGCCGCCGCCACCTTAGCGTGCACCTCGCCGTGGTCGTTGAAGCGCAACTTGGTGACGGCGATGTAGTCGGCCATGTCCCAGTTGGCCCGCACCTCCGGGTCGGCCACCAATATATCGTACATCTGCCAGGCTTTGGGGTACGGGGAGAGGGCATCTTGAATGGCGGCGATGCTCTCCTCCTCAAGTTCGTCGTAGGCCGCGGGTAGGTCTATCTCCACCCCTCGGTTTTGATATTTGCGCTCCTCCCGCTTTACCTCTATCCTCTTGGCCATTTTGCCTCCCTTCGACAATCAAATAAAGTCAAATCACCAGCGGCTCTCTATACTCTCCGAAGACCTGCCTCAACACCCGGCAGATCTCTCCTAGGGTGCCGTAGGCCCTCACCGTATCTAGAATGTAAGGCATCAAATTCTCCGAACCTTTTGCTGCTTCTCGCAGGGTCTCAAGCCTCTTCTTCAACTCCTCGTTGTCTCGCTCCCTCCGCACCCTAGCCAACCTTTGCTTCTGTCGCCTCTCTCCCTCGGGATCTATACGAAGGAGGGGTATCCGCAAGGGCTCATCGAGTTGATATTTGTTTACCCCCACAATAGTGCGATGGCCGCTATCGATGGCTCGCTGATATTTGTAGGCACTCTCCGCTATCTTCCGCTGGAAGTAGCCCGCCTCGATGGCCGGGATCACGCCTCCTAAAGCCTCGATCTCCTCGAATATCTGGTAGGCTTCCTTCTCCAGGCGATTGGTGAGGGCCTCTAGGTAGTAACTACCCCCCAGAGGGTCGATGGTGTTAGTCACTCCGCTCTCGTGGGCGATGATCTGCTGGGTGCGGAGGGCCACTCGTGCTGCCACCTCGCTGGGCAAGGCCAAAGCCTCGTCCATGGAATTAGTGTGAAGCGATTGTGCGCCCCCCAAGACAGCGGCCAAGGCCTGGATAGCCACTCGCACCACATTACTCTCCGGCTGCTGGGCGGTGAGGGAGACCCCCGCTGTCTGGGTGTGGAAGCGGAGCCACCAAGATCGCGGGTTCTTGGCCCCGAAACGTTCCCGCATCTCGCGGGCCCATATCCTTCTGGCGGCTCTATATTTGGCGATCTCCTCGAAGAAGTCGTTATGGGCGTTGAAGAAGAAAGAAAGGCGGGGGGCGAAATCGTCTAGTTTGAGCCCCCGCTTCATCGCCTCTTCCACATAGGCGAAGCCGTCGGCCAGGGTGAAGGCCAGTTCTTGGGCTGCCGTAGCCCCTGCCTCCCGCATATGGTAGCCGCTTATAGAGATAGTGTTCCAGCGAGGGAGATATTTGGAACCGTACTCGAAGGCATCCACGATGAGGCGCATGGAGGGCCCGGGAGGAAAGATGAACGACTTCTGGGCAATATACTCTTTTAAGATATCGTTCTGGATAGTGCCTCCTAACTTTTCCTGGGGGACGCCCTGTTTCTCCGCCGCGGCTATATACATCGCCCAGACCACCGCCGCCGGCCCGTTGATGGTCATAGAGGTGGTCACTTCATCGAGGGGGATGCCTTCAAAGAGGATCTCCATATCCGCCAGGGAGGAGATAGCCACCCCACACTTGCCGAACTCCCCCTCCGCTTCCGGGTCATCGGTGTCGTAGCCGTAGATGGTAGGGTAGTCGAAGGCCACGGAGAGCCCCGTCTCCCCATGTTCTAAGAGATATTTGAAGCGGGCGTTGGTCTCCTCGGCGGTCCCGTATCCGGCAAACATCCGCATAGTCCAAAGCCGCCCCCGGTACATGGTGGGATGGACGCCTCTGGTGAAGGGGTAGTCGCCGGGGAAGCCTAGGTCTCCCAGGTAATCCAGATCTTTCACCTCCTCCGGAGTGTAGAGACCCTCGACAGGTATCCCCGACATAGTAAAGAAAACCTCCCTCGGCTCAGGGTAGTTCGCTGGGTGGTTCTTGAGCGTGGTCCCCTCCCACCTGGCTCGGCTCTCCCGCAGCCTCTCCAAATCGTCCTTCTCCATTCTAGTGACCTCCTCTACTACCTATCAACCAGCAGGGTAGATCAATAGTCTATCCCTTCCCGACCTTTTATCCCTGCTCGGTAGGGGTGCTTTACCTCCCGCATCTCGGTGACGAGATCTGCCCGCTCGATGACCTCGGGAGGGGCGTACCGCCCCGTGAGGACCAACTCTAGATGCTCCGGTTTTCCCTCTATGAGAGCCAGAACATCTTCTAATTCTATCAGCCCGTACTTTAGAGCCACATTAACCTCATCGAGGATCACAAGATCATAGGAGCCAGAGGTGAGAACCCAGCGCGCCTCTCGGAGAGCCTCTTGGGCCATCTCTACGTCCACAGGCTCTGGGGTCTTCGGATCTACGAACTCCGGCCGGCCAAACTGTCGGAGGGTGATCTGAGGGTGGCCGCCCACACTTTTTAGCTCCCCATAATTGGGCCAGCCCTTCATAAATTGGATGATATAGACCCTCAGGCCGTGGCCCGCGGCCCGCATAGCCAGGCCCAGGGCGGCTGTCGTCTTCCCCTTCCCCTCGCCGGTGTAGACCTGCACCAACCCCCGTTTCAGCCCCACTCTATCCTCCCCGGCGTCTCTACTCCTCGCCCTGGCCTGTGCCCTTCCTTTGCAAAGCCGATAGGAAACCCTCTATCCCCGCTCGAGCGGCTTCGCTTTGTAGCCGTAACCTCTCCCGTGCGGCTTCGCTCTGCAGCCGCAGCCTCTCCCGCAAAGCATCCAGATCCACAAGGGGAGGTATCTTCTCATCGGGGAGTTTCTGGTACAACTCTATCAGAACGCCATGGGCATCTTTAGGGTGGACAAAGGCTATCTTCTTGCCCCCCGTGCCTATACGGGGCTCCCTATCGATCAGTTCCACCCCCCTCTCCTCCAGGCGAGCCAATATCGCTTCTATATCTTGCACCTCAAAGCAGATATGGTGCATCCCTTCCCCCCGCTTCTCCAGAAAACGGGCTACCGGCCCCTCTACGTCTATGGGCTCGAGCAACTCTACCTCGCTCTCCCCAGCGGGTAAGAAAGCCACCACCACCCGCTGCTCAGACTCCGCCTCGGTATGAGCCAACTTGAGGCCCAGGCTCTTATAGAAGGCCAACGTCTCCTCTATGCTCTTTACCGCGATACCGATATGATCGATCTTCTTTATCACGACCGCCTCCTTCGCCAGTCATCGCTTTGGCTATCGTAGCCAGAACCCTAGGGCTTATTTCAAAGACTACCCGTTGGCTTATACTCTCCAAATACCATCCGCAGGAGGTCACTTATCTCCCCCAAGGTGGCCTGAGCCTCCACGCACGCAAGGATGGAGGGCATGAGATTCCCATCCCCTTCGGCCTTACTCCTAAGTTCATCTAACGCCCTTTTGACCTCATCGCCATCTCGCTCTTTCCGTAAAGCGATTAACCGCTTCATCTCTTTCTCTCGTAGTTGGGGGTCCACTCGTAGAAGGCCCTTGGGCCTCCCTTGGGGGCTGGCGAAGCGGTTAACCCCCACGATCACCCGGCTCCCCTCCTCTATCTCCCGTTGATATTTGTAGGCACTCTCCGCGATCTCCCGTTGCATAAAGCCGACCTCGATAGCCCCAACCGCTCCCCCTAAACCGTCTATCCGATCGATATAATCTTGAGCCCCCTCCTCGATCTTCCGGGTCAAATTCTCCAAGCAATAACTGCCCCCTAGAGGGTCAACGGTGTTGGTGACCTCGCTCTCGCAAGCGATGATCTGCTGAGTCCGCAAGGCCACCCGCACCGCTAGTTCACTGGGCAAAGCCAGAGCCTCATCCATGGAGTTGGTGTGCAACGATTGAGTTCCGCCCAGGACCGCCGCCAGGGCTTGGATCGCCACTCGCACTATATTATTCTCTGGCTGCTGAGCGGTGAGGGTAGAACCGGCCGTCTGGGTGTGGAAGCGGAGCATGCAAGAGCGGGGATCCTCCGCTTTGAACCTCTCTTTCATAATGCGGGCCCAGAGCCGGCGCGCGGCTCGGAACTTGGCTACCTCTTCCAGGAGGTCGTTATGGGCGCTGAAGAAGAAGGAGAGACGAGGAGCGAACTCATCCACCACCAAACCCTTAGCCAGAGCCCCTTCCACATAAGCGATGGCATTAGCCAAGGTGAAAGCCACTTCCTGGATCGCTGTAGCCCCCGCCTCCCGCATATGGTAGCCGCTAACAGATATGGTGTTCCAGCGGGGCATCTCTTTTTGGCAATAGGCGAAGATGTCGGTGACCAACCGCATGGAAGCCTCAGGTGGGAAGATATAAGTGCCTCGGGCCACATACTCCTTCAATATGTCGTTCTGGGTGGTGCCTCGCAACTGAGATGGAGCCAGCCCTTGCTTCTTGGCCACGGCGATATACATAGCCAATAAGATGAGGGCTGTGGCGTTGATGGTCATGGAAATAGATATCCGATCTAAGGGGAGGCCCGCAAGCAAAACCTCCATATCCGGCAAGGAAGAGACGGCTACACCCACCTTCCCTACCTCCCCTTCAGCAAGAGGGTGATCGGAGTCATAGCCCAACTGGGTGGGGAGATCGAAAGCCACGGAGAGCCCGGTCTGACCCTGAGAGAGAAGATATTTGAAGCGTTGGTTGGTCTCCTCAGCGGTAGCATAACCCGCATACTGGCGCATAGTCCAGATCTGCCTCCGATACATAGTAGGATAGATCCCCCGTGTGAAAGGGTACTGACCAGGGAAGCCCAAGTCTCGCAAGTAATCTAAATCGACATCCGCCGGGGTATAGAGCCGCTCCACCGGGATCCCTGAGCCGCTTAGAAACCTATCCCTCGCCTCAGGATGGCGCTTCAGGGCCTCGCGGAGAAGCCCTTCCTCCCACTCTCTTTTGGATCTAGTGATCTCCTCCAAAAGAAACCCCTTCAGGTTAAATAGACCCTCCAGATAGAGGGGCCACCTTAAACTCTATCACGCATCGGAAGGGGTGTCAAGGATTGACAAACCCTCACTCTACTGATAGAATGACAAAAACCTGGGAGGACAAATTATGGATAGGCAGGAGGTTTTAGAGAGGGCAAAGTCTGAAGGGGTCAAATTCGTCAACCTTTGGTTCACCGACATCGTGGGGATAGCGAAGAGCGTAACTATCCCCTTCGATCAACTCCCTGCCTGTCTCGACTACGGGGTCTGGTTCGATGGCTCCTCCGTGGAGGGGTTCGCCCGCATTGCGGAGAGCGATATGTACCTGGTGCCAGACCTCTCCACCTTCGCCATCATCCCCTGGGAAAAACAGGAAAGCAAGACCGCCCGGCTGATCTGCAATGTCTATACTCCACGAGGTGACCCCTTTGCCGGGGACCCTAGGTTGGTGTTGACGCAAGCCATGGAAGAAGCCCGAGAGATGGGGTACCTCTACAAGACGGGGCCGGAGATCGAGTTCTTTCTCTTTAAGCCAAAAGAGGATGGCACCATCGCTCCCCTGCCTCACGATCAGGCTGGCTACTTCGACGTCCCCACCGACTTAGATATCGATGTGCGTCGCCAGATAGTCAACGCCCTCAAAGCGTTCGGCATCCGAGCGGAGGCGATCCACCATGAGGTAGCCCCAGGCCAACATGAGATCGACTTCGAATATAGCGATGCTCTTCAGGCGGCCGATAACACGATAACCGTTAAGTTGACAACTAAGGCCATCGCCCAGATAAACGGCCTCCACGCCACCTTCATGCCCAAGCCCGTCGCTGGCATAAACGGCTCGGGGATGCATACCCATCAGAGCCTGTTCCACAAAGAGAGCGACCAAAACGCCTTCTTTGATCCGAAGGATGGATATGGTCTCTCCGAGATAGCCAAATACTTTGTGGGTGGCCAACTTTACCACGCCAGAGGGATGTGTGCCATCCTGGCCCCTTTGGTCAACTCTTACAAGAGGTTGGTGCCGGGCTACGAGGCTCCGGTTTATATCAGTTGGGCGCGCATCAACCGCTCGGCTTTGATCCGGGTGCCCCAGGTCAACCCCGGGCAACTGCAACTGACCCGCATAGAGTTGCGCTGCCCAGATCCCAGTTGCAACCCCTACCTCGCCTTCGCCGTGATGCTAAAGGCCGGGCTGGACGGCATCAAGAATAGAATAGCCCCTCCTCATCCCTCCGAAGAGGATCTATATCACCTGGAAGATGAGAGAAGACTCCAACTGGAGACCCTCCCCGGCTCCCTTCATGAGGCCTTGGAGGAGTTGAAGAGAGACCAGGTTATCCAAGAGGCCCTCGGTTCCCACGTCTACGAATGGTTTGTGAGGGCTAAATCTTTGGAGTGGGATGAGTACCGCTCTCAGGTCACCCCCCTGGAGTTGCGCGACCTTCTCGTATATTAGCCACCAAAATGGCCCAAATCCACATCTCTTCCGGCACGGCCACCGTTCTAGGCCTAAGCGAGGCCTTCATCGATGCCCCTCCTACCACTGCCTACCTTCTACTAGGGGAGAGATGCGAGCGGGATTGTTCCTTCTGCACCCGGGCCAGAAGCAGCCAAGCGCCGGCCCAAGCCCTCTCCCGGATCATCTGGCCTCCTTACGAGGAGAAGAAAACCCTTTCTCTACTGAAGGAGGCCTACAACTCGGGCAAGATCCAACGTGTCTGTCTTCAGGTAACGGTGAGTCCCGGCTACCTTTCGCGCACCGAAGAGATAATCGCCCAATTGAAAGGGATACCTATCTCCGCTTCCGTAGTCGTTTCTAACCTGGCTCAGGTGGTCCGACTTCTCGATTCGGGTTTGGAGGTAGCGGGCTTGAGCCTGGATGCAGCAAACGAAGAAGTTTATCGTCATGTCAAGGGCGGTACTTTCAATCAAGCCTTGGGCTTCATCGAGGAGGCAGTAAAGCGGTCTCCGGGTCGCATAGCCACCCACCTCATCGTCGGCTTAGGGGAGACGGAGGAGGAGATGGCCCGGATCATTCAGCGTCTCCGCGATTGGGGGGTTATGGTAGCCCTCTTCGCCTTCACCCCTATCCCTGGCACCGTCTTGGAGAAGCAGCCCGCTCCGCCCCTTTCCTCATATCGGCATATCCAGATAGCCCGGCACTTCATAGTCGAGGGGCTAGCCAGGGCCGAGGAGTTTGTCTTTCCCTCGGGATCCTGTAAGGACTCACCGGAGGGACGTATCCTGGGCTTCGGCCTGGAGGAGCACGAATTGTCGGATCTTCTTAAGGACGGTAGAGCCTTTCAGACCTCTGGCTGCCCTGGCTGCAACCGCCCCTACTACAACGAGCGGCCAGGAGGGCCACTATATAACTATCCTCGTCCTCTAACACCGGCGGAGATTCAAGAAGCGATACAAGAAGCCAGCCTATGATCCTTGACGAAGGGCCAAAAAGAGCGTATCATTAAGATGCGCGGGGGTGGTTGAGTCCCGGTGGGCTCCGCGGTCTTCAAAACCGTTGGTGGGTATCGCCGAGATGGCCACGGTGGGTTCGACTCCCATCCACTCCCGCCTCCACTTGTGAGGATGATTCCCCCCAATTCCTCGTGACCCTGCCCATATCCAGACCAGGATGCGAACCCAATTGACCGCAAGAGTGTTCTGACATAAGAGAGGCGAATTACAACAACTTTTGACAGCGTGCTCAGTGCAGAGGGCAAAGGGGGAAGAAGAAATGTCTGAGACTAACGCTCAAGAGAATAGTCATGCGGAGACGCAAACTCGACCCTATGGAGGGGGCTGGCCCCTGTGGTGGCGGTGGGTGCTGACCACTAGTGTGAGCCTGCTAGTCGGCTTCGCCGCCTACGCCATTGCAGCGGACTGGGCCGTGTGGAGCAGGGAGGGCTCGTTCGCAGATGTCCGCATGGTCTATCGCATCGCTATGGTCGGCGAAGGGGTTTTCGCCGGGCTTGTGGGAGGGGCAGCGCTAGGATTTGCTCAGTGGCTAGTGCTGCGACGCTACATCGAGAATATGGCAGCGCAGGGATGGGTCCTGGCCACCGCTGTAGGCGGATTTCTCGAGTTGGCCATCATCGGCCTAGCAGGGTTGCTGCCGCGTCTAGGCATGATCACGCTCTGCTCGACCGTGATTGTCGCGGGGGGGACTGTCCTGGGATTTGTCCAGTGGATAGTGCTCCGCCGTTATATCCAGAAGGCGGGCTGGTGGGTCCTGGCCAATGCCATAGGCTGGAAGGCGTTCATGGTCGTGGGCGTGATCTTCTATTTCTTCGTGCTCCTGCTGGGCATGAGCTACGAGGGAGAATGGGCATGGATGATGCCCCCGGCTTATGTTCTTGGGGGAGTTCCGGTTCTGATGGTCCCGGGGGCTATTACCGGCATCGCGCTCGTTCGGCTGCTGCAAACTCCTCTTCCCGGGTCTAGCGAGCAGAGTGTCTAAACACAACGATTCGCTCGACCCTCGCCAGGACAGCAATAGAGCCACTCATAAGAGTGGCTCTATTCTTGCTTACTGGCCCCTACTCCCTCTTGTGATATAGCCCTCTCCAATCGTTCAGCCTGATCTTGATCACTTCGGTGAACATGCCTATCGAATCTCGCATGGGGTGGATGCGGGAGTTGGCGCTGTAATACCAGTTGATGGGCACCTCTACGATTTTATAGCCTCGCTTCTGGGCGATGAAGAGGACCTCCACATCGAACCCCCAGCCATCCATGGTCTGATAGGTGAAGACATCCCGTGCTGCCTCCCTCCGGAAACATTTGAAGCCACATTGGGTGTCTTGGAAGCCTCGCACGGCGAAGAGCCTCACGATCCAGTTGAATACCCGCCCCATGAAATGGCGATAGGAAGGCTCATCATACCGCCGGGCCCCAGCCACTTCTCGCGAGGCGATGGCCACATCGTAACCCTCGAGGGCCGGGGGTAAGAACTTATAGAGTTCCTCGATGGGCATGGAGAGATCGGCATCGCAGATGAAGAGATAATCCCCTCGCCCGGCGAGCATGCCCCTCTTGACGGCATGTCCCTTGCCCCGGTGCTCCGTGCGGATGAGGGAAAGGTTAGGGAGTTCAGCCATCATCTCCTCTACAACTTGCGCCGTCCTATCCTCACTCCCATCGTCGACGACGATCACCTCGCTTTTGTACTCCTGCCTCCCCAAGTAGCCCACGACCCGTCGCAGGCTATGGGAAAGCCTCCGCTCCTCGTTATAGGCGGGAACGATCACCGAAAGGAAGACCCTTTCCATACCTCCTCACGCTTCAATAATACACACACACCTTTGCCCCGTCAACCCAAATAAAAAGGGAGAGGAACACCTCCCCCCTTTTCCTTCAAGCCTAATCTCTTCAGAGGAAAGCCCTTATCTCCCCGATCTCCGCCACCCCTTCCGCCACCAGGTCGATCTGGCTGCCATCGGAGACCCCCAAACCCAACTCCACCGCTCTAGCCACCTGGTGCTCCTCCCAGGAGTTCCGCGCCAACAAACTTGGTGCCCCCAGATATTTGAGCAGGGCCAAGCCTACCACATCGGCAGCCACCAGATCAGAAGTGGCTAGAATGACGTTGGGCTCCCGCAACTGGCCATGAGAAGGGCCGCCGGTTATGAAGGCCCGCGTCCCGTCCATGACGATGAAGTCGGCAGGACGGGCCAGGTTTATCTCCGCCAACATGGCTCCAAACTGACGCCCCGCTGTGGAATGAAGGAGATCGCGGCTTCTGGGGTGAATGAGGCCCACTGTATTCTTGAGAGCCATAGTGTAGCGAGCGATGATATGGGTCTTAGTAACAGGCAGGGTGATCAGGTAATCCACCTCTTGAGGGAGGGCCGAAAACTCAAAACCGCCAGGCCAATTCTCCGCGCCAGGGGGGTCGACCTCTACCCATTCGTAACCTTCCAGGGGCATAACCTCGGCCCCGGCCTCGATAGCCGCCTGATAGATGCCCACCTTCTTCATGGCCGGAAGGGTATCATAGGCCGGATTCGAGCGGTCAGCCACTATGATCCGGCTGGGCCCATGCTCCTTCACCAACTCCACCACCGCCCTCACCACCTCTGGGTTAGTAGTGCCTGGGTAGGGGTCATCGGAGTTAACGTTGGGCTTAACCAGTACGGTGGCCCCAGAAGATAGACCCTTAAACCCCCCAGCCAACTCCGCCGCCCGCCGCACCATCTGGGCTATCCCTTCCCCGCGCACAAGGGCCACGGTAACAAGAGATGGCCCAGGGGTAAGGGTAGGTTCTGGGGCAGGCGTTGCTGTAGGCCTTGGGGTAGGTGTCTCAGTCGGCTCAGGGGTTGGCGTTTCAGTACTCTTTGGTGTCGGCGTGGGCTCAGGTGTGGAGGTAGCGGTTGGACTGGAGGTCGGTGTGGCGATCGGACTAGGCGTTAAAGGCTGTCTCATCTCCAACCCCAGGCGACATCTCACACCAGCCAGGCTTAGACCGAAGAGAGTTACTATTTGAGTTATGAAATTGCGTCGTGAGATATGATGGTTCCTCATCTCAACCCTTTCCCTCATTATTAAGATGGAGAGGCCAGAGTTTATCCTTTCCCCAGAAGTTCTTCCAAATATTCATCGGACACTCGGCGAGTAGATTGCATCACTCTTCGCTTTTTCACCATCCGGGGCCAAGTGAAGAGCCCCACTATCTGCCCCCAGAGCCTCGCCCTGGCTGCCTCCCCCCGCCAGGCTTTAAGGGCCTCCAAAGCGATGGCCAGTTGGGCCCTCATAATGCGCGGCCAATGCCTAACTAGGAGCGAAGTGGGGTAATCTTTAGCCAGGAGGTAGATAAAATTGCGTCCCACGTAATAACTAGCCAGAGCTCCCCCTCCTGTGGCGCTGAGACGATGGTAAGCCACGGCGGTGGGTACATAGATGCAACGATAGCCAGCCAACTGGGCGCGCCAAGCCAGGTCCACATCCTCACAATAACTGACAAACTCCTCGTCTAAAACCTGAGGCCCTTCAGCGGTGGGCAAAGAGATGTCTTCCAGCATAGAGCGACGGAAGAGCGATGCCGCCCCTATAGGCCCAAAAACCCACTCCTCTTCATCGAACTGTCCTTCATCCCTCTGCCAAACCCCTCTATTTCCCGGCACCCCATCAAGGCCATAAAAGTCTCCCGCCGCGTTAATCACATCCCGCCTATCGAAAAGCAATAGTTTGGGCGTGGCCATGCCAGCCTCGGGATGTCGCTCCAGAGCGCCTACCAACTCCGCAAGCCATTGTGGGTCCGCTTCCACGTCGTTATTGAAGGGGGCCACCAATTCCCCTCTCGTGGCCCGAATACCGATGTTGACCGCCTTGGCGAAACCGAGGTTAACTTTTAAGGCTATCACCTGCACCCAAGGGTAATCCCTCTCCAAGATGGCCAACGACTCATCGGTGGAGCCGTTATCCACCAAAACCACCTCGAAGTGGAGGTAACTCTGCCCCAAAAGCGAGTTCAGGCAAGTGGGGAGATACTCTGCTTTATTCCAATGGGGGATGATGATGGTAACCGAGGGGTTTAAACTAACCATCGCTCCGTTCCTGGAAGTAGGCAGCCAAGGCCTCTTGCCAAGGCCGTAACCGGATCCCCAAATTAGCAACCTTGACGTTGGCTAAGACCGCGTGGGGTGGTGGCTTAGCCGGCCGGGGGTAACTTTCCGCTGGGTACAACGGGAACTCCCCCCTTCCCCCCAGATCCAATATCTTTCTTGCGAACTCATACCGGGAGCAACTCCCCTCATTGGTCAGATGATAGATGCCATATTGAGGGTGTCGAACCAAGCGGGATATGGCCTCCGCCAGATCACGGGTGTAAGTAGGGGAACCCACTTCTGTAACTACAAAATGAAGTTCGGGGCGCTCCTCAGCCAATTGCAACACCTTCTCCACGAAGTTCCTGCCCCCGGGACCAAATAACCAAGCGGTTCGCACGATGTAGTATTTTTGCCAGAGTTCTTGAACGTGCCTCTCCCCTTCCAGTTTGGATGCCCCATAGATATTGATGGGGTGGGGCTCGTCGCTCTCCAGGTACGGTTCATCTTTTAGGCCATCGAAGATGTAATCGGTGCTGATATAGACCATCGTTGCTCCAGAGCGCTGGCAAGCCAAGGCCACCTCCCTCGTCCCCTGACCGTTTACCAAGAAGGCAGCATCTGGATCCCTCTCGCAGCCATCCACATCGGTCATGGCCGCAGCGTGAATGACCAGATCGGGAGCCCATCGGACAAGGAAAGAGATCGTCTCCTCGCGGGTGATATCCCATTGGGGCAGATCCAAGAGGAGCATCTCCTGATCAGCGAAAATTTGTTGTAGGCTTCTACCTAACTGTCCCTCGGCTCCGGTGATGGCTAGGCGCATTCCACCCTCGTGGGCTTTTGTTCTGCAAACGATCCATAACCCATTATAACCCTTTTCCCTCCTAAGAGGCAATGAGTCATGCCTTTCTCCCAAAGCCAAGCCGGCAAGATTTCCCCGGAGTTGGCGATAACTACCGGATTCCCCAAGTAACCTAAATGCACAACCTTGAGGGGAAGGAAGACGTTAAAAAGAGGGCAGAAAACGCCAGATAACCCTAACTGTCGACTTGCTGGTTGTGAACGTGGCTCACAGGTCGACCTCGACCAAAAGGAGGAAGAAGCCCAGACACCCTAATAGAAGTAGCCCTCTATTCGACCGATGCCTCCATACCTAGGCTACGTAGCCAAAGCCCTTCAATCGCTCTCGAACCTCTTCTTCCTCTTGGGGGGAATATACATCTCGACCGGATTCTCGGTCGGAGCCCAGATCGGTGAAAAGAGGTGGGTTCTGGGAGACAAATTCCGGCTTGAGCGCCTCGGTGAGCACTCGGCCATCCATATCGACGGGGATAGGAATCCCCATAAAGTAAAGGATGGTGGGTGCTAGGTCGATGATACGGGCCCCCTCTATAGTTTCATCCCGCTTGACATTGTCCCCCCAAAGGATGACTATCCCTTGGGGGCGATGATGGCCGGAGAGGCCAAAGATGGGCTCCACCAAACGGTGGGAGCCGAAGTCGGCATGGCCGAAAGCCATGTACTCATAACGCCGTGGGACAAGGATGATGTCCGGCATCCTCTCCAGATAATCTCCAAAATATAGCTCCTCGCGGCGGTAGGCGCGTTCCACAACTGGCTCCCCGCTATAGGGGTCATAGATCTCCAGCACCTTTTCGATTATCTCCTCCCTCACTTCCTCGTACTCCTCCGCTTGGACGATGCCCTGGGGGCGGCGGCCTACCAGATTTATATATATCTGCCCAAAACTCCCCACGGCAAAAGCCTTGGTCTGGGACCAATCTACATCGGCGAAGGAGAGAAAGAGCCGTTTCATCAGGCTCCCTCCCCCTTGGAAACGAAACCAGCGACGAAGGAAGCCTAGGCGCAAAGCCTTGGCAATCCGGAAGGCGTTGAGAGGGGTGAAACCCGCTTTGAAGAACAGGTATTTCGCTAAGGCAAGAGGAGCCCTTTTCAACCTCAATAGGCCTATTTGCTGAAGCCAGGTGTTCACCAAAAAGAAGTTGTGGGTGGGGCCAAAACCATGATCCGACATGACCACCACCGTGACATCTTCGTCTATCTGAGCCAGGATCCGCCTCAGGCAGTCGTCCAACCTCTCATAGAAGCCTATTATTTTGTCCCCGTAGGCTTGGGCTGCGACGGGGTCATATTGAGGGTGGCTCTTGTCCAGGAGCCGCCACACCTCATGTTGCATCATATCCGGGCTCCAAAAGACGAAAGAGAAGAGATCCCAAGGCTTCTCCATCAGGTAAACCACCGCTTCGGTTCTCTTCTCTATATCGGCGATCATATCCTCTATGAACCTATCGGTGGAGGGCGTAGAGCGGTACTTCTCGCTGGGAAGGAGTTGAAAGCCTCCCAGTTTCTCCTCCAGTTCCTGCCGCAAAGAAAGAGGGTAGGTGTAATCGTTCTTGGAACTGGGGGTGAGGAAATCGGAGATCATGAAACCGTTGACCTCTTCAGGGGGGTAGGTAACCGGGACACCCACCACCCCCACTCGGCCCCCGGCTTCGCTCACCAGGTTCCAGAGGGCTTTGGAGCCCCGCTTCTTGGAGCTGACTATCGTGACCCGGTAGCCGTTCTCTTCCGGGTGAACGAAGTCCACTACTCCATGTTTGCCGGGGTTCTTACCGGTGGCAAAAGAGGCCCAGGCGGCGGAACTGATAGGGGGCGATGTGCTCTCCAAGGTCCCCGAGACCCCCTCCTCGATGAGGCGAGCGAGGGTGGGGAGCCGCCCCATCCCTATCCAAGGAGCCAAGAGGTCGAAGGTGGCCCCATCCAGCCCGATAACTAGAACCTTTCTCATCTAACTCAGCCCAGGTAGCCCAAACCCTTCAGCCGCTCCTGGATCTCCCTCTCCTCTTCCTGGGTGTAGCCGGTCTCTTTTGTCCCTGTGGAGGAAGCCACCTCACTATAGGCCAGGGGCATGACATGCACATACCCCTCTTGGAAAGCTCCTTGCAAAGGCCTTCCATCCATATCATTAGGTATCGGCAGCCCCAGAGCATAAAGTATAGTGGGCGCTAGATCCACGATTTTCGCCCCCTCAACCCTAGCCCCTTTCTTCACCGGTTTCCCTTTCATCATAACCATTCCCTGGTCACGGTGCATCCCAGAGTAACGGTATACAGTATCCACGGTAACATTAGAACCGAAATCGGCCAGCCCGAAGAAGATATTCCTTACATCTTTGGGACGCAGGATGAGATCGGGAGCCCAATCGAGGTGAGGGCCATGATAGAGTTCCTCCTTCCGCAGGATCTGGCCGATGAGGGGCTCGCCAGTCCGGGGATCGACAAACTCTTTGGCCAATTGAACTATCTCCTCCCGGACAGCCTCATACTCCTCTGGAGGCACCGCCCCTTCCGGCTCCCTCCCCTTCAAGTTAATATATATAGAGCCTAGGTGCCTCCCAAAGGAGTAGGCCTTAGAACGGGACCAATCGACGTCCAAGAAAGATAGGAAGGCCAACTTCATAAGGTAATCCATGGAGTAGAGACCCTTATATTCGGCATGTTTAGCCAAGCCCAACCGGTCGGCTACCTTATGTACATTCCGCACCGTGAAGCCGGCGCGGAAGAGCCCCCTCTTGAGCCAGCGGAAAGGGTCGTCCTTCAACTTCAGGAGCCCTGTGTCCAGGAGCCAGTTATTCAAGACTATAAAGTTATGGGCTGGCCCCATACCATGGTCGGACATAATGAAGACCAACGTATTATCGTCCACACGAGAGATGATTTCCCCGATAGCCTTATCCACTCTCTGGAAATACCGCTTTACGGGGCCGCTCTTATCCTCACCCCCGTCTCCAGCGCGCCAGGGATGGGTAGGGTCCAGGTAATGCCACATCTGGTGCAGGACCCTATCGGTATCGAAGTAGACGGTCATGAAGAGATCCCAAGGGTACTTCTCCATAAGATAGAGGTTAGTCCTAGTGCGAAGATCCAAAAGATCGTCGCAAGCCTTGAGGAACTTCTCCTTCCTCTCCTCGGCGAAGGTTTCGGTGGGGTAGATGCGATAATATCCGATCTCTCTCTTCAACTCCTCATAGAGCCCTGGAGGGTAGATGAAATCTTTGGCGCGGTAGGGGGTCATCCAACCGGCTATGAGGAAGCCGTTCACCTCCTCCACCGGGTAAGAGATAGGGAGATTCACCACCCCTACCCTTTGCCCTGCCTCGCTGAGGAGCCTCCAGAGGCTCTTCCCATCTCGCCGGTTGGCGTTCACCGGAGGGAAGATATATGTGCCCTCCCGACGATAGAGAAAGTCATAGATGCCTGTCTTCCCCGGGTTCTTGCCGGTCATGAAGGAAGACCAGGAAGGGCCTGAAGTGGGGGGTACAGTAGATTCAAGAAGCCCGGTCACCCCTTCTTCTATCACCTGTTGAAAGGTGGGAAGGAGCCCCTCCTTCGCCCACCCCTCGATGAGGCTGAGAGGAACCCCATCTAACCCGATCACTAGCACCTTGTTGATCATCAACGCTTCCTCTTTGGATGTGATAATAGTATTTTATTATACTCCACCTATCCTAGCCAGACAACTTTCACTCCCTCACCCTTATCTGCCCCAAAAGGATCCTATCCCCTATGAGCCTACCCTCCTGGCTATAGACCAAGAGCCGCTCACCGGTAACCGGCTCATACATCCCTATCTCTAGTTCATACTCCCCCGCCGGGGCATCAGCCTCTACCTTTATCCGGTATTCATCTCTTACCCTCTCCCCTACGCTCCATCCAGTGGTGGGGTAAGTGCCTCCCAAGGGGATACTATCTACCTGTCCCCAGATGAAATTGCCCCTTTCAGGGTTGTAACTTCTCCCCAGAAGATGGGTAAAGACTACGTAACTGGTCTCCATCTCAGAGGCTGCTTCCCAATAGAGGATGAGCCTCATCGCCTCCCCCGGCGCGTAAGTGGTGCGCTCCAGGTCGAACCCTTTAAAGCGAACCTCCTCCCCCAACAGAAGAGTCATAGGGTAGGGGGGCTCTGCCTCGATTATACCCATCCTCCTATGAGTCAAAACTATACCCGTTAGGGTCTGCTTCTCCCCCCCTTCTGCCCTTAAAACCAAGATGTACCTTCCCGAAGGTAGCTCCGAGGTTATGGCCAGACCGTGCTCTAAACGTATCACCCCTTCTCTCCAATCACCCTCTGGGCAGCCAGCCTCCAGAGGCAAGGTCACCTCTTTGACCACCTCTCCTCTGGCAGGCACTAACCCTACTGTGATCTGGTGAACCGTTGAACTGCTACGCCAGTAGGAGACGACCCGTAGGAGATCTCCCGTGCGCACCTCTTGCAGGGGGAGGTCATAGCCTTCGAGCCACAAACCAGGGGCCAACTCTCTCCATAGAGGGTGTTTTATCTCCAAATTCTCCGGGGGGATAATACAGAGGTCACGTGGCCTTTGAGAATAGAGGAGGAGCCTCCTATCCCCATATTCGAGATCTACCACCTTGCGAGCGTGGCTACCCAGCCAGGCGGGTATCACCCCTTGGGGGTCTTGAACCAGGGAGTCGGGGCTCATAAGGAGCCAGACCCCAGGGTGTTGAGCCAAGATAGGGGAGAGGAGATACTCCGCCTCTCGAGCGGTCATCTCTAGAGCGTTGGGTATGCCATACCAGGGGCCCTTCTTATAGTAGTAGAGAAAGATAGGCCAGGAGAAGTCAGTATCGAGGATTACACTATCCCCCTCTCGCCAGTAACTCCCTATGTAGCCCACCAGCGTGGCATAGTCGTCCTTCAGGTACCGGCCAGCGTAGTAGTCCCGCAATGTATACCCGAGGCTACCTAGTACAAATGACGAGGCGAACAAGCCCAAGAGCCAAAGGCGTCGCCCCAAGAGGTATATACCCCAGGCTAGAAGCAAAAGGTAGGCGGGCAAGAGTATGAGGAGGTATCGGGCTTCCACCTTAGCGGCATAGAAAGAGGTGGCTGAGGGCAGAGAGAGAAGGTATATGGCCAGAGGAGGAAAAAAGAGCGTCAGCACCAAAAGGAGGGTGCCTTGGCGTTCCCTTCTTGGGCCCTTGAAAAGGGAGACGAGACCCAAAAAGACCAAAGCCGTAAAGCCCAGTGTAGGCCAGAGATACCGCTCGATCTCCACTGTCACCCCCAAACTGAGGACAGTAGCGGCCATATGAAGAAAGAGGGGGAAGTTGAAGGGGGGAGGGGAACTCCAGGTAGTGGGGTGAGTAAGGGCTAGATAGAGCCAGGGAGCGAAGAGAAGGAGGAGTGTGATCTGAGCCGCCGCCCAACGGACAAGGTTTGGCCGAAAGTCGCCCCACCTGGTCCGCTGAAGAACAAGTATGGTACCGTTCTCAGCCAGGAGGATGAGGATAGCGAGGTAATGGGTCCAGAGGGCCAAAGCGTTCACCAAGACGAAAGAGAGCCAGAGGCGCCACTCTTCATTTCGCAGGAGGCGGAGGAATAGGTAGAGGGAAAGGAGGGATAAGAGAGAGGCCAGGCTGTACATCTTTATCTCCTGCGACCACCAGATGTGGAAGCGGGATACCGCCAGGAGGAACGCCGCCAGGAGCCCAAGCCAACCGTTTACCATCGACCTGCCCATCCGGTAGAGGGCAGCCACGGCCAAAGTGGCTAAAGCAAGGGAAGAAAAGCGAACCGCGAAGGCGCTTTCCCCCACTATAGCGTCCCAGAAGTGAAGGGTGAAATAGTGAAGGGGAGGGTGCTCATCGGCCGCCGTGCGGAGAGCGATGCTCCAAAGATCTTGCCTGGCCAGCCAGACGCTCCACCCCTCATCCCACCAGATATTACTATCGGCGAGACGATAGAGACGGAGGGCGAAAGCCAAAAGGAGGATAGCCACTACGAAGAAGGTCATCCCCAGGGGAGTCCCCAGGCGAAGGAGCGCTTTTGAGGCTTGCTTTTCTAAATCCATCTCGCAAGAGGGCAGGCTAAAGAGGGTTAGAGGGGGGTTCTGAGTCAGGTGCGTTAGGTGCGCAGCCGACCCGTTCTCGTCTCTCGCTAGCGAGTTCTCTTATCTCCTCGCCTCTCAGCGATAGCCTGTGCGTTCGCCACACGCTCGCCCCTGCGACGCAAAGGACTACTAAGGCCAGAGAGACCATCACCGAAAGTATGCCCTTGCTGGGGTCACCCAAAAGATGCCCGATCTGATCAGCCACAACGCCTATAAAGAGCATGGGAGGGATGGCTACCAGGTTGGAGGTCATGAAATAGAAGGCGATGACTCGGCCTCGGATCTCGGCCGGTGACCTCTCCTGCATCACCGTCTGAGCGGGAACGTTAATCATCGCTACCCCTGCGCCCATAAAGAAGGCCAGGATACTGATGATGGTCAAGGGCGAGATGAGCGAGAAAGAGCCCATCCTCCCGGCCACAAAGGTGAGCCCCATCAAGGTGAGGCCCAGAGTCATAAGGCCGGTATTGGAGAGGCTCTCCCGGCGAAAGTGATAGCCGTAGCGACCAACCAAGATGGTGGCTAGAACCAACCCTAGCCCCGCCGGGGCGAAGACGTAGATAGCGTCCTCTGGCGCGAGATGCAAAACCCGCGCGGCGAAGCCGGGAGCCAGCATAGCCAAAGTCAAAAAGAGGGTGGCTACTAAGGTGAGTTGAGAGATGGCCAGGAATATGGGACGGCGAGAGACCACGAACCGCCACCCCTCCTGGATCTCCTCCCACGCCTCTTTTAAGGGAGAGAGTTGAGAGTTGCGCTCCAGTTTAGGCGCATCGCGAGGCAGAAAGGAGACGAGCACCGTGGCCGCCAAGTACATCACCGCTATGAGGACGAAGGAGTGGTCGATGCCCAGGAGTTTGACCCCCAGTGGGGCCAAGATGATTAACCCCATCACCTGAGTGGTGATGAGAGTGAGGTTGAAAAGGGCGTTCGCCGAGAGCAGCCTCTTCTCTCCCACCAAGAGGGGGATAGTCGCCGCCTCGGCTGGGCTGAAGAACTGCGCGATAGACGAGGAGATAAAGGTGAGGAGATAGAGGGCCAGAAGGAGATAGCCCCCTCTAAGTGTATAGAGAAAGAGGATATAGCCAGAGACGGTGAGCACCCGCAGGGCGTTGGAGGCCATCATCACCACCTTGTGCGAAAGGCGGTCTACCACAATCCCAGCGAGGGAACTGAAGAGGACACCAGGGAGGCTAAAGGCTAAGATGATGACCGCCATGTGGCTAGTGGAGCCGGTCAACTTCTCGATGAGGACCATCTGCACGAAATGGATGCCGTTTTGAGCGGTCTGGGAGATGGCCTGGGCGATCCAAAGGAAAAGAAAGTGCCTATTCCTGATGACCGCACCGAAACCCTCTTCTTGTGACACCCTTAACACCGGTCGGCTCCAGCCTCAAGAGAGGGGGCTTTTCCTCGGGAGAGGAAAGCCTTCACCCTCCTCTCGAAGGCACGGCGGGGTAAGAGCACCCGCCGTCCGCACCCCAAGCATCGAAGGCCAATGTCAGCGCCCAGACGAACTACCTCCCATTCGTAACTGCCACAGGGGTGCTTCTTCCTCAGCCTAACCACATCCCCTATATAGACCTCCATGACCACAACGGCGGTAATTATATCATATCTCCAGCCCTCTGGCGAACCTTTCCCGCCACCTGTGTTATAATAAAATAGAGAAAGGAGTTGATACCTATAATCGCGCAATTGATCGCTAACGCTATCGCCCTTCTTTTGGCTATCGACGTCCACGAGTTTTGCCACGCTTGGGTGGCCAACCAACTGGGCGATCCCACCCCCAGATACCAAAGGCGTCTCACGCTCAACCCCTTGGCCCATCTGGACCCCTTGGGGACGTTGATGCTGATTTTGGCCCGTTTCGGTTGGGGCAAGCCCGTCCCCGTTAACCCCTATAACCTGCGGAACGGCCCCAAGAGCGGGATGGCCATGGTCTCCTTCGCTGGCCCTTTGGCGAACCTCATCGCCGCGGCCCTTCTAGCCCTGCCCGTGCGCCTAGGCCTGATGATGCCCACCCTGAGAGGAAATATCATCCCCTCCCTAGAGATGGTAGTCACCACCGCTATCCTAGTCAACGTGATCCTAGCCGTCTTCAACCTCCTACCCGTAGCCCCCCTCGATGGCTTCAAGGTGGCGATAGGTCTTCTTCCTTACCGTTGGTCGTATGGCTTGGCTCAACTTGAGCGATACGGCCCTCTCCTTCTCATCCTCCTCATCCTGCCAGGGTTTTGGGGACGAAACATCCTCTTTATGATCATGGAACCGGTTATTATGTTTCTATGGGTTTTGTTGACCGGCCGTCTAATCTTCTTCATCTAGGTGTCAAAGGAGGAGATATGGCTCAAGCCAAGGTTACTATCATCGGGGTGGGGGTCATAGGCGGCTCCATCGGCTTGGCTCTCAAGGAAGTAGGGGCCGGGTTCGAGATCGTCGGTCACGATATAGATCCCTCTACGGCCAAAAGGGCCTGTCAAATGGAGGCCATCGATAGGGCAGAATGGAACCTCATCTCCGCCGTGGAAGGGGCTAATCTGGTGATCATCTCCATCCCCGTTCTAGCGGTGAAAGAGACCATGCGGGCGATAGCCGACTATCTGGAGGAAGGGGTAATAATCACCGACACGACCACCATTAAGGAGAAGGTTTTGAGGTGGGCGGATGAGTTCTTGCCCTCGACGGTCCATTTCATCGGCGGCGACCCCATCGTTGACGAGGCCAAGACCGGCATCCAGGCCGCGCGAGCCAACCTCTTCCACGGGGCTACCTATTGTTTGACCCCCTCGCCTAGGGCCCACCCTAAGGCTGTGGAGTTTATAGACAACCTAGTGCGAGCATTGGGAGCCAACCCCTTCTATCTGGAGCCGGCGGAGCATGATGGTCAGATGGCTGTGGCCGAGCACCTACCTTATCTTCTGGCCGCAGCGCTCTTCCGGATGGCCTCCCGAGCACCCGCTTGGCAGGATATGATTAAACTCGTCTCCCATAACTTCGAGCGGGTCACCCAGTTCCCCTCCTCAGAACCAGACACCTATCGCGACATCTGCCTCACTAACGTAGATAATCTCTGTCGCTCCATCGATCTCTTCATGGAAGGGCTGAAGGAGATAAGAGGGCTCCTCGAGGCAGAGGACGCTAAGGGGCTAGAAGAGCTCTTCTCTGATCCCACCTCGGCCCGTCGCACCTGGCTGGAAGGGAGGAGGGCTGACTTCGAGTCCTTGCAGGAGGCCTTGGACCAAGTTCGAGGATGGGGTGGACTCCTGGGTCCTCTCTTGCCTCGGAGGCGAGGGCCCAAGGAGTAACCCCTTTGTCTCTCCGAGACGTCATGTTAGACTATTAAACCAGGAGGTGAGGTGCGGGTTCTCTTTATAACGCAACAGATAGATTACGAACCCCATGGCATAATGCACCTCTCCAGTGCGCTGAGGGCCGCAGGCCACGAGGTAGCCTTGGCGGTGGATGCTCGAGAGGAGCCAGTGCGGGTGGCCAAGGAGTTCCAACCGGGGATCATCGGCTACAGTGTAATCACCGGCTCCCACCGTTATTACTACCAGTTGAACCGACGCCTAAAGGAGGAGGTTAAGTTCTTCTCCGCTTTCGGGGGGCCCCACCCTACCTTCTTCCCGGAGATGATAGAGGAAGAAGGGGTGGACGGCATCTGCATCGGGGAGGGCGAGGAGGCGATAGTCGATCTGGCCAACGCCCTCCATGAGGGGAGGCTCGACCCTTCTATCCCTAACTGGTGGTTCAAGGTGAAGGGGAAGGTGATCAAGAACCCCGTGCGCCCCTTGGTGGACGACCTGGACAGTTTGCCCCTCCCGGACAGGGATCTCGTCTACTCTAAAGATGTCATCTCCCGCCACAGCAAGATAAAACATTTCATCAGTGGGCGGGGTTGCCCTTACAACTGCACCTACTGTTTCAACCACGCCTTCTCAGAGATCTACAAGGGGAAGGGGAAGCGCTTCCGCCAACGAAGCGCAGAGAATGTGATAGAAGAGTTGCGCCAGGTAAAGGAGGCCTACCCTCTTGAGTTCGTCATATTCGTGGACGACACCTTCGTCCTCTCCAAGGGATGGCTAGAGGAGTTCGCAGAGGAATACCCCAAAGAGATAGGCCTGCCCTTCTTCTGCAATACTCGGGCCAACCTGGTCACAGAGGAGCAGGTTAGACTTCTCAAGAAGGCTGGAGCTTTCTGCGTAGGCATGGGGATTGAGGCCGGGAACGATCGCATCCGGAACGAACTTCTGAAGCGGAACATGAGCCTGGAAGAGATCTTGCGCGCCTGTCGGCTCCTCCAGGAAGGAGGGCTGAATTTCACCACCACCAACATGCTGGCCCTACCCACCAGCAATTTGGAAGACGATTTTGAGACCCTACAACTTAACATCGAGTGCCGGCCCGTCTATGCTCACGCCTTCCTCTTCCAGCCTTACCCCAAGACGGAGTTGGGAGAGTTCACCCGGGATGAGGGGTGGATGGCGGGCACCCTGGACGATATGAGCGACATCATGTGGGATAAAAGCGTCCTCAACTTCGAAGAGGTCGAGAAACGTCAAATGGAGAACTTGCAACGTTTCTTCGCCATGGCTGTGGAATGGCCCCGCCTCCTGCCTCTCATCCGTTTTCTGATCAAACTACCTCGAAACAGGCTCTTCTGGCTGATCAACAAACTCTGGAAGGGGTATGTCCTCAGGACTCGGGTCCATCCGGCCCGCTTCTCCCTTAGGGGTTATATAGAGATCATCCGCCATTATATGCGTATCCGTTCTTAGCCCCTATAAGAGCATGCCGCGGATCAAGGTTCGACCCACACTTCTCGTGGGGGGAGCGGTACTTTTGGGCGCGCTCCTCCTCTATCCAGCCACCCTGGATAACGGCTTAACGCCGGGAGAACTCCAGGGCGGAGATCTGATCACCCACCACCACGCCCAAGCGGAACTACGCCTCGCCAACGCTCCAGGCTACCCCCTCTATACCCTCCTAGGCTGGGCTTGGTTCCGAGTAGGGAGACTCATCTTCTCCTCCCTACTTAACCCCATAGAGATCCTCTCCCTCTTTTCCACCATCTGGGCTCTGGGGGCCCTTCTCGTATTCTATCTCCTCCTCCTGGAGGTGAGCGATAGAAACTGGATCATCTCCGGCTCCTGCACCCTCTTCTACGCTACTACCTATTTCTTCTGGTACTATAGCGTCACGAGCGAAGAGTATACTAGCGGCGTCCTCCAGACACTCCTCTTGATCCTTCTGGCCTACCGTTGGGAGAGGAGCCGACAAGATAACTACCTTCTAGGGATAGCCTTGCTTATAGGTTTGGCTTTGGCCAACCTGGTTACCGTGCTCTTGGCTCTGCCACCCCTCCTTCTCTTCATCCTCCGCCTCCAACCGGGCATCCTTCGCCAAAGAGATCTCCTAGCCAAATCGGCGCTATTAGTCCTCCTCCCTCTCCTCAGTTACACCTATGTCTATCTCCAAGGGGCTTGGCATCCTGAGTGGCAAGGGGCAAAGGGATGGCCTTCCACCGGAGCTTGGTTTCTCCACTTCCTCTCCACCAGCCAAGGGCGGAGCGAACTCACCTGGACTCTAGGGGCTATCCCACCGGAGGTGGCGAGGATCGTTATAGCGGAGTTGACCTTGCCTGTGCTTCTCCTAGGAGTGGGAGGGATCGCCCTCCTCGGCCGGCGACGTGGGGGACTACTGTACGGTGTCTTGCTCTTTTACGCCCTCTTCACCTATATCGACCGTTTCGGGAACTGGTTCCAGGTGGTTATGCCCGTATACCCCCTCATCGTTTTGGGCATGGCCGTTCTGGCACGTAGGCTCTTCCGACCATCGCCTAACTGGGCTAGGGGCTTGCTTCTGCTCACCCTGGCGCTCTTAGTAGCAAATCGGCTCGGAGTGAACTTCCCCGGGGCAGACCAAAGGGATAAACTAGAAGACACAGGGTTAGACCCCGGCTGGGCGATCCTAAAGGACGAACCTCCGTCGGGGGCGATGATCGGAGGGAGATATGAGGAGATCCTGGCCGTGGAATACCTAAAGGGTGTTTGGGGAGAAAGGCGAGATATAGAGATGGTGGAGCCCGAAGAATTCAAAAGGGCTTTCGATGGGGGAGGAGGGCGCCTTTTCCTCACCAGAGAGGGAGCAAATCTGGTCCTCCCCTACCTCGTCCCTTTTCCCCACCTCTCATCAGAGGGGCTAACCCTCCTACGAGTGCGTGAAGAACCGAACTTCATACCTCCTGCCATCTCCCACATCTTGAACGCAGATTACGGAGGAAAGTTACGCTTATTGGGCTACGACCTCTTCCCCTCAGAAAAAGGGATGCATCTGGCCCTCTATTGGCGAGCGTTGGGCAAAACGGAAACCGATTACTCCGTCTCTGTCCGCCCCACCCAAGGCGGGAAAGCGATCTTCGTAGAAGGAGAGTTGCTCCAAGAGGACAATGCTCACCCCGTATGGGGCTGGTACCCTACCTCCCGCTGGCTCCCGGGTGAGGTCGTACGCGATGACTACCTACTACCCAACCAGCCAGCCTACGACGGGCTGATGGTCCTCGCCTACTGGCGCACCGACGGAGGGTTTGAAAACCTGGGCGCTGCTACCTTTCCCTTGGAGTAAAGGTTGGCTGATATGAAAAGCATCGATAGGTCTAGAGTCATCCCCGTCGATCCCGGAACGCTCATGGCTTTGCTCCTTGCGATACCTGCCGTTTTTCCCCTCCTAAAGGGTGGCTATCTCGTCTCCCATGATGGCCTTTTTCACCTCTACCGTCTGGCGGGTCTAGATAGGGCGCTTCACTATGGCGTTATCTATCCCCGCTGGTTTCCGGATTTCGCCTACGGCTATGGCCATCCGATCCTGAATTACTATAGCCCTTTAGCCTACTACATAGGGGAGGTCTTCCACCTCCTGGGGGCGGGCTATATAGTCTCTACTAGGCTCACCTTCCTCGCTGGCTTTCTCCTGGCAGGGTTGGCTATTTACCTTCTGGCTCGTGACCTCCTAGGACGATTTCCGGCCCTAGTAGCGGCTGTAGCCTATATCTATGCGCCTTATCACCTCGCAGACACATACCTGCGGGGAGCCCTAGCCGAGTCCTTCGCCTTCGTCTTCATGCCCCTTGCCCTATGGGCGATAGGCAGGCTCTTCAAGCAAAAAGAGACCGCCTACATGGTCGTCGCCGCATTGGCTTATGGGGGGCTGATCCTCACCCATAACCTCACTGCCCTCCTCTTCGCCCCTCTATTTCTAGCCTATGCTCTCCTTTGGACAGTGGCCAGTAGAAATCTTAGACTTCTGGCCTTGGTTGGACTCTCCTTCCTCCTGGCTCTGGCCCTCACCGCCTTCTACTGGTTCCCCGCCCTGGCAGAAGCCAGATGGGTCGGGCTGGCAGCAGGCTTTGCCTCTACAGGCTACCGCAATCATCTCACCCCTTTGAGAGAAAGCATCTCCCCCTCTCTTCTTTACCGCTATTTTCCAAATCAAGGGGTAAAGGCTGAACACCCTCTTAGCCTAATCCACCTTTCCTTGCTCCTCATCTCCCTGGCCGCGGTTTTTCGCCTGGTCAAGATAATAGAAGGGAAGAAAGCATGGTGGCCGATGGCCTTCTTCCTCTTAGTTGCCTCCCTTTCTTTCTTCATGACCCTCACCTACTCCCTCCCTTTATGGAGACTCCTAGAGCCCCTTCTGGCTTCCCTCCAATACCCTTGGCGGTTCATGGGGATGGCCTCTTTAGGGGCGGCCTTCTTGGCCGGAGGGGTTACTTTGTGGGCTAAGGAGGAGAAGAAGGGGGGCTTCTGGGGTTATCCTTTAGGGCTTTCCTTGATGGCCCTATCGATTATCGCCGGCCTGGCTCGCCTCCCTCTAGAGGGCCAGAAGATGGCAGAGTCGGAGGTGAGCGTGGCCCGCATGTGGGAGGAGGATTTCGCTCACCGTCAGATCGGGACTACTTGGACCGCGGAGTACCTACCCGTCTGGGTGAGGGCCGATCGCTCCGAGATCTCCCTGCCACCTTTAACTCCCAAAGCCCCAGACCCAAGAGGGTTCGAGGCCCCAAAAGTAACGGTCGTCAAAGAAGGATATCTCTGGTACGAACTGGGGGTGAAAAGCGCGAAAAGCACAACCCTCCGTTTTCATATCTTCTATTTCCCCGGTTGGCAAGGTTACGTGGATAAGAAAAGGGTCAGTACCTACCCCTCGGGGGAATTTGGGCTGGTATCCGTAGAGATGGCCGCTGGAGAGCACCAACTCCTCCTCCGCTTCGAGGGGACGAGGGAGCGAAACCTGGCCAGCGTGGCATCTCTGGCAACCTTTATTTTGCTCATCCCGGCTTTACTAAAATACGGCCAAAAAAGGTATCTGGTCATCGCCCTTTTGGTTATACTCCTCTTAGGTGGGCTCATTACCTGGCACCTTCGGCCTTTCGATTTCGTTACCCAACCCACAAAACTTGAAGCCAACTTAGAGGGAAAGGTAAGGCTCTTAGGCTACAATGTGGATAAGGGCACCTATTATCCGGGAGATGTGGTTAAGGTGACCCTTTATTGGCTCGCCTTGGAGGAGATGACGGAGGATTACAAAGCCTTCGTCCATCTCGTAGATGAAGAAGAAACCAAGATGTGGGCTCAGCACGATGACGACCCGGTCTTGGGCTTCACCCCCACCACCCGGTGGATGGCTGGAGAGGTAATAGTCGACCATCACACCCTCGTGCTCCCTAAAGAAGCACCCCCTGGATCCTATCGGATATTAGCCGGCATGTATGAATATGAGGGGGTGCGAAACCTCATCGTACTAGAAGGGGGAGCGCCCGACAATAGAATACCCTTGAGTCTGATAGAGGTCCGGTAGGGATGGTGAGCCAACTGATGAAGAAAGATAAGGGGCGCGTCTTCATCCTCCTCGCTTACCTCGTTCTCGCTTCCTGGTACAGCGTCACCATACCTTTGGGGGAAGCCCCCGATGAGGCCCCCCACTATTCCCTCATCCGCTACGTGGCCCGAGAGCGAGGATACCCAAAAGGAGAGGAGGAGCATGAAGCCTTCCAGCCGCCTCTCTACTACGCCCTGGGGGCCTTGGTCACTTTCTGGATCGATACCGATGATTTCGTCATCAAAACCAATTCCGACTTCTCCTTCGCCGACCCAGAGGCCCCTCAGAACCTCCTCCTACATACCAGCGCAGAATCTTTCCCCTATAAAGGCTGGGCCCTAGCCTGGCACCTGGTGCGGCTGCTTTCGGTCATCATGGGGGCTATCACGGTAGGAGTCACTTACGCTCTAGCAAGGGAGATCTTCCCCCGTGATCGATCCATAGCCCTAGGGAGTGCGGCCCTCAACGCCTTCATCCCCCAATTCCTCTTTATCAGCAGTGTAGCCAACAACGACAACTTGGCCACTATGCTCTCCTCACTGATCCTCATCTTGATGGTTAGGCTGATCAAAGGAAAGGGAGGCCCCCGATCTTCCCTCCTTCTAGGGCTCCTTTTGGGGCTGGGGGTGCTCACCAAGATGAGCCTCCTGGCTTTCATGCCCACGACGCTGGTGGTCATCGTCCTTTTGGCGCGCCGTTTGGGGTTAAGGCAGGGAGCAAAGATAACTGGGGCCCTCTTTATCCCCTTCCTCTTGACCAGTGGGCCCTGGTTCCTGCGAAATCAAACCCTATACGGCGATCCTTTGGGTTGGGCCCAGGTGATACGTCTCAACGCCCCATGGCTAGGCCCTCTGAGCGCAGCAGAATGGCTCGATTTCTTCAGCGACCTCTATCGCTCCTTCTGGTTATCCTGGATAGGGATCGAACTGAATATCTTGGTTCACGCCCTCCTCGCCCTAGGGGTCCTCATCTCCCTAGGGGGGGTGGGGCTTCTACTCCTCAGGAGAAAGGAACTCGAACCACCGGCCCCTCTTCTTTTATCCCTCTTGGCTCTACAGACAGTGCTAGTTTTTGCCGCCCTCCTTCGCTGGGCCACAGTGGTCGACGGGGCCGACCAGGCCAGGCTCCTCTATCCCGCTCTCTCACCTATAGTTTTGTTCCTCTTTCTAGGATGGAGGCGATGGGTTCCCCCAAGGCAAAATACCGCTCTAGCCTACGGAGTTGGGGCAGGGATGTTCCTCCTAGCGATCATCACCCCTATCCGTTACATAGTCCCCCTCTACGCCCCGCCTCCCAGACTCACCTTCTCCCAACTCGAGGGGATAGAGCACCGACAAGAATTCCAAGTGGGCAGCCAAATCAGGCTCTTGGGTTATGAACTAGAGGTTGAGGCCCTCGCACCAGGCGAGACCCTACCTCTCTATCTCTACTGGCAAGCCTTAGAAGATATCGACTGGGATTACTGGCTTCTCATCCAGATCTTGGACGAGGCTAATCGGCCGCTTCTCACCAAGGATGGTTCCCTTTCGGCAGGCCGATACGCCACCGACCTCTGGAAGGAAGGAGATGTCTTCTCTTTCCCGCACAGGCTATATCTTCCCTCCGAAACGCCCCCCGGCCGATATCGCCTAGAACTGGGCATCCACCCCTTCGGCGCCTGGGAATGGCTTCCCATCAGGGATGAGAAGGGGACAATTTTAGGGGAGAAAATAACCCTTACCTCGGTAAGGGTTATCCCCCAGTAGATATCTCCGCCATCTATACCTTCCGCCATGGCTCCTCGTAAATCTATCGGTTCACCCTGATCGGCCCAAAAATTATCCTGTCCCCTAGAATATCTCCCCTTGCGTCAACAACCGGGAGACGCTGTCCCGTCGCCGCCTCATACATGCCGATCTCCAGCATATATTCTCCGGCTGGAGTCTCGGGCCTAAGGACGATCTCGTACTCGTCGACGATGATCTCGCCCCTAAGCCACCCTGTAGTAGGCAAGGTGCCTTCTCCAGGGACGTTATCCTTTTGGCCCCAAATATGGTTGTCCTTATCCAGAAGATGGGTGAAGACGGTATAAGAGGTGCTCATTTCCGCCAAGGCTTGCCAGTATAGAGTCAAATGTAAACCCTCGCCAGGCTTCACCGCCTCGGCGCTCAACTGGTATCCGAGGAATTTGACGCTCTCGCCTAACCGAGCGATTAATGGATATTCAATGGGAGGCGGAGTGAATTGACGGGGCCGTCCCTCCACTTTGATCACCCCCAGGTCGATCTCGCCCTCGATCTCCCCCTCTTTCTGCAGGGCGATGGTGAGGTGATATTCCCCTGATGGCACATCGGCCGCTACTGCCAGGTCGTGCCAGTCGCGCCAGAGGTCGCCAACTTCCCATCGACTGGTGGGCCAGCCTCCAGAGGCTGGTTGCTCCCCTTGCTCTGCCCAGATCAAGCCTTGTGCATCCCTCAGTTGCAAGAGAAGGGTGTACTCCTCCACCTGGTCTAGGGTTTGCCAGTAGAGGGTTAAGTGCAGGGTTTCCCCTGGCGAAAGCCCCTTTCGGTCCAGATCGTAGCCCAGGAGCCTTATGCCCTTAGCCAGATCGGCTGCGGCATCGGTCACTTCGACCGAGGGCTCTACCGTTGGCGGTTGTAAGGGTTTAATTATCTCTAGAGGCCCGAGGGAGAAGGTCCAACCGTGGGGCGCTAGATCCTCCTCCAGAACAACCAGCCCTTCCATCGTTTGAGGCTCGTACACCCCTACCTCGATATAATACTCCCCTGGCGGCGTAGCCGGAAGGCTGGGCAAGAGATGGTAGGTGGTAACAATCTGACCGACTTGCCACTGGGAGGTATATCGATGTTCATTGCTCATCAAAGGCCTGTCCGCTTGCCCCGCCACGTGTCCTCTCTGGTCTTTGAGGGTGATAGAGACGCTGTAGTTTTCGGTCATCGGCTCCTTTACCCGCCAACGCAAAAGCAGCCAACTCTCCTCCCCGCTGGGCGTACCGGCTTGGGCGGTGCGGCCCTCATAAAAGGCCGGTCCCTGGGCATAACCTTGTAATATCAGTCTATCACCAAAGTTGGCTTCCATGCGGATCGTCTCCTGGGGCAAGGTAAAGGTTACCTCTTCAGAGGGAAACTGATAGGTGAGGATCTTGTAGCCACGAAAAGCCTCTTCTCCCACCTTCCATCCATGTTTTTCAATGATGAAGGGCAAAAGATCCCTGGGATCGGCATCGATGTGGCTGCCGTGGGTCCAGATGATGAAGCGTACCTTGCTTTTGCCGCGGCAGATGGCTGTCAAATTAGGGAGTAGGCTCTCTTCGTCGACGATAAGGTAATGGTAAGGCACCTTCCCTTGATATAGAAAATCCAAGGTGTAGTCACAAAAATCCGCCCCATAGAGGGTTTTGAATCCGTAATTGATGGGAAAGAGGTAGACAACTTCGGGGTCATCGTCTTCATTGATTCGGTGAGCCAGTTCCGTGATCTGCCCGTTGAAAGCCCAATAGACTTCTTCGCGCTGGGCCCAAAAGATGAAATAATCACGATAGAGAGCGTAGGAGGTATAAGACAACAAGGCGATGACCAGGGAGAGGGAGACCGGCTTAAGGATGCGAATTGCGGAGTGCAAAATCCCCAGCCAGCGGCTCCGGATATCGAGGTCGAGAGCCTCTACGATGACCAGGGAGGGGAAGATATAGGTTAGAGGGATGGTACCACAGGAACGCGTGCTATGGGGGATAGGGTCCAAGGCAATGATGCTGGGCATGACCATAATAGGGAACCAAAGTAGGAGGAAGAGATAACGTGGCTTGCGCCATCGCTTGATGCTCAAAAGAACGCCTAACCAGAAGAGGAGGGCCAGAGGAGGGCTGAGCAACGGCCGCCCAGACACGTTGTAAAGCCAATTCTTATCTCCCGTGAAACCGAAGAGACCGAGGTTATATAAAGCGCTCTTCAAAAGAAGCCTCAAAGCCTCCCCTCGGCTGAGTTCCAAATGAACCCAGATCAGGCTGGCCCGCTGGAAGAAATCTTGGGGGGTGAAGAGGAAATGGAGACCTAAAGGAGTGAAGACGAAAAGGGCAGTGAGGAAAAGGAGAAGAAAGGAACGCCAGGAGAAGGCAACTCCTCTTCCTATCCTGGTAAACAATAATACCAAGGAGAAAAGTAAGAGGAACAAGGGCACGAAGCGGGCTGCGATGTAGGCATAGAGGGTCAGTCCCAGGAAGAGGCCGCTGACAACATAGCACCAAGGCCGCTGGTTGCGCATCCCGCACCAAAGGAAGAGAAAGGACAAGGCCTCCAGCGGAGGCAAGGCGTTGGCCCGAAAACTGAGGCGACTGAGGGTAACATGCCAGTAAGAGATGGCTAGGAAAAGAGCGGTTAATAGGGCTATCTGTTGCGAGCGCCGCTCTCCATCGGGGCGAAAGAGTTCTCTCACTAGAAGGTAGGTAGTCAAAACAGTAAAAGTGCCCAAAAGGGCAGCCGGAAGACGAAGTGGTAGAATGGTCCTACCCAGTAGGGCTACGAAGGGCGTGACCAGGTAGTTGAAAAGAGGTTCTTTGCCAAAAGATCGAGGGAAAAATAGAGAGGGACGGCCAGCCAAGATATCTAAGGCGTCAAGTCCATTACCAGCCTCATCGTAGAAGAGCACCGGTACAGCGACATCCAGATCGTAAAGCCTGAAGAAAGCGGCGACGATCAAGATGAAGGCCAAGATAGTCAATTCTGCCGCGCGAGGCAACTTATCTGCCCACCACCGAGTAACCCTCTTCAGTGCTCGGTTTCGCATCATGGAGAGGCTTTAGTTGGGTTCAGGGTGGCGAGGGGAAGCGGAAGATACTCTATCCCCCAGTTTACCCCCCCGTCACTTCCTCGACGACGAAGGCGATCTTCACATTAGCCCTATACTGAGTGATACGGCCGCCCTCGACAACCGCTGTCTGACCTACTAACTCCACCCCCACTATATTTCTTACCGTCTTCGCCGCCTTGGCTACCGCGTCCCGCGTCGCCTCCTCCCAACTGTTGGGAGATGCCCCAATCAACTCTATCACCTTCACTACAGCCATGACTCTACCCCCTTGATTTTGATGGCAAGGGTGCCATCATATGAACCCCACTGGCTAAGGCATTCATTCTAGCCCCAGATCACCTGCTGGCAAAAAAGGAGTCTTTAGGTGTTCGATCTTAACAAAGATAGTGCTCTTCATCTATAACGCACGTCCGGTTTGACATCATATCACGTTCATCCTGTATCGGCAACTATGGGCGATGGAGTTCCCTGCCTTTGACGGGGAGTGGAGGGGAGTATATAATCGGGTAAGCATGAACATTGATTGGGAACTGGAGCCCGCTGTTCTCACCGTCTCTGAGGTGACTAGATATATAAGGGATCTATTGGAATCGGATCTTCTCCTTCGAGACCTCTGGATCCGAGGCGAGGTTTCCAACTTCTCTCGCTCCACGGCGGGCCATATCTATTTCACCCTCAAGGATGAAGAGGCCAGCATCCGATGTGTCCTCTGGCGGTATGTGGCGGAGGAGCAGACCCACCTTCCCGCCGATGGCCAGGTTTTCATCCTCCACGGCCGGGTCTCGGTCTACGAGGTACAAGGGGCCTATCAGTTCTACGTCGATCTCGTCCAACCGGCAGGCGTGGGCACCCTCTACCTCCGGTTCCTAGCCCTCAAAGATCGGCTGGAGAGGGAGGGGCTCTTCGCTCCCGAGCGGAAGCGGCCTATACCTCCCTTTCCTCGCGCCATAGGCGTGGTCACCTCCCCCCAAGCGGCCGCCTGGTGGGATATCCTCCACCTCCTGGAGAGGCGCTACCCTCTTGTAGAGGTGATACTTGCTCCCGCCCTAGTCCAAGGCCCCGATGCCCCGCGCCAGATAGCCGAGGCCATCAGGACCCTCAACCGTGAAACAGATGTGGATCTCATAATCGTCGCTCGAGGCGGCGGCTCGGTAGAAGAACTTTGGGCCTTCAACGAGGAACTGGTAGCCAAGGCCATTTATGACTCCCGGGTACCGGTGATCAGCGGCGTGGGCCACGAGATCGATTTCACCATCGCCGACTTCGTAGCCGACCTCCGGGCCCCCACCCCCACCGCGGCCGCGGCTGCCGCCGTCCCTGACGCCCAAGAGTATAAGGCCACCCTTCAACGCCAGAAAGGTTCCCTAGTCGAATCTATACAGAGGAAGATAGCCGAGGAGAAAGAGGGTCTCCTCTATGCCAAAGAAACCCTACTTCGACTATCTCCTAGAGCGCTCTTGGAGAGGTACCGGTTGCGAGTCGATGATTTGGGCCACCAGGCTCTATTACAGGTGGAGCAGAGGATAGCCCTCCAAAGGGAACAGATACGGAGTCGCACCTTGCAACTCACAAGCCTCAACCCCGAGGCCACTTTGGAGCGAGGGTACTCCATCACCAGGAGAGTCGACAGTGGGGCGGTGGTGAAAAGAGTAGCCCAGGTAGCCAAAGGAGATCGCATCGGCGTGCAGGTCACCGATGGCCAGTTCGAAGGCACGGTAGATTAGGAGAAGTCATGAGCGAGGAGAAACTTTCGTTCGAAGAGGCCTTCCAGGAGTTGGAGAAGACGGTAGAAAGGCTAGAAGAGGGAGAACTAACCCTCCAGGAGTCGATGGCCCTCTTCGAAAGGGGGATGGAACTGGTAAGGTATTGTGGTCAACTCCTGGACAATGCGGAACTCAAAGTGAAAGCCCTTCTCCCCTCCCAAGGAGAGGGGTACAAACTGGTGGAATATTCCGACGAGGAAGGCATCTCATAACCAGCCAGCGCCTCCAAGAGCTCCTGGTAACTCCTCATCTGGGCCACGGTTCTCAGGAAATGGGCCAGGCTGGGGCTCCTTTCCCGCAACTCCTTCAATTGTCCCCCTATGGGACTTACCGAGGTGGGAGCCGTAGCGTAAGAGCCGTGGAAGGCGAAATAGGCCTGATTTAACTTTCGGATATAGTGCCCCCTCTCTACTAGGTCCTTTCTCCTCCCCTCCATATAGGCCTCCGCCTCTTCTACCTTTCCTGAGGCCAAAAGTTCGTCCACCTTTAAGCGCGTCTCCCGCATAAAGGCGTTGAAATCAAACTCCCCAGGCCCTACCCTTCCCTCGGCCTCTTTGGAAGCCATACGCTGGGCATAGATTTCCGGGTAGTATCTCTCCTCCAAGAGTAAAGATAACTCCTCTTCCACTAGGCTGGCTACCGTCTCGTTCATAGTGATCAGTTCCTGGCTGTCGCTGTAATGCTGCCCCAGGGGGTAGAAATAGAGGTAGTTGTGGACCCACTCGTGGATGACCCCTCCTATGACGGAGGGAAGGGGGCTCGTTTCGGGGATGATGGGAGGATAGGAGCCCATCCCCCCCGTGGGGACCACTAAAGAGGAGACCCCCAACTCATCGGTTCGGCACTCCAACTCTTCTGCCTCCGCTAGCCTCAACGTCGGCACCAGGGAGAGCCGTTCCAGGGTCTCTATCCTATCCCGGCGAGAAATGATGAGCAAAAGGGGGGAACCTTGAAACTCGAACTCCACCGGAGGAAAGACCTGCCTTCCTAGCAAAGGTAGATCGAAGGCTATCCCTTCCTCGATGAGGATCTCCTCTACCTGCCGCCGGAAGATATCCTCTACCAAATCCTCGGACCTCTGGCGTTCTCTTTCCCAGGCTCCCCGCTCCTCCTCCAAGGGTGCTATCTCATCACCACTCTCTCCCTTCGCTCTAGCCTCTTGGATAGCGCTATTCAAGCGGTCGATCTCGGCCACTAGAGCGAAATAACCTCTCACCTCTTCCACCATATCCTCACCGAGAGGCACCTCTATCCTGCCTATCGAGGGCAGTTTCTGAAGGACGGTCCTCGCCTCATAACCCCACCAATCGAAAAGGTAGGGGCCAACAAAGGGATCGACCTGGTATCTCCAAAAGTCGCGGGGGGAGAGGCCGTCTCCTCTCAATAGAAAAAGGAGGACCAAAAGAGGGATAATGAGCCGTATTCTAAGAACGGACCGAAGTTTCATCATCTAGGGGAGATTCTAACACCCTTCGCCTCGGCCCACAAAGCGAGCCAAAGGCTAGGAGAGGAAACCATAGGCTTCATGGAGAGAGTTTAGTCGCATGGAGATCAACGCCTAGGGGAAACGACTCATGGTGCAAAAGCCCAGCACCGTGATCCAAGCAAAGGCAGCAAATCAAGAACCAAAAAGAGAGAATCCGCCCCTTAGAGTCTAAGCAGGCTCCTCAATCTTGCCTCGTCTTGGAAGGGGCCTACCACAGCCAGGTTTAGGCTCTCCTCCCGGAACCGCTCACTAGCCACCCGCTGGATATCCTCCAGGGTAACACCATCTATGGCCGAAAGGACCTCATCGACGGTGAGCACCCTATCCTCCAATATCTCCTGTCTCCCCAACCAAGAGGCCACCGCGAAGGAGTCCTCCATCTGGAGAAGGAGGTGACCCTTCGTGAACTCTTTGGCCTTCTTCAACTCCTCATCGGGCACCGGCTCCCGCCTTAGCCTATCCAGTTCCCCTAAGATCGCCTCCAGGGCGGCCTCGATCCGCCGGGGGTCGACCCCCGCGGAGATGCCGATCGTCCCCGTGTCGTGGAGGTAGTTTACATAGGAACTGATGCTATAGGCTAACCCTCGCTTCTCCCTCACCTCCAGGAAGAGGCGAGAACTCATCCCCTGACCCAAGACGGTGTTAAGGAGTTGCAGATTAAAACGATCGAGGTGAGAGCGAGGTATCCCTTGAAGGCTAAGGGCCAGGTGAGCCTGCTCCGTCTCCCTATAGCCCAGACGGAGTCGCGGCTCAAACTGAGCCTCCTCCACAGGGAGATAACCCTCCCTTTCCCTACAGGGCCAGGCTTCTAAAGCCGAAAATAATTCCTCGACTACCTCTCGATGTTCCATTCCACCCGCTACACCAACTACCGTATTGGCAGGGTGATAGTGGCGGTCAAGATACCGGAACATCCCTTCTCTATCTATCTTGCTTACGCTCTCCTTGCTGCCGGTCACATCACGTCCTAGAGGGTGACCAGACCAGACCAGTTGATTGAGCAGGAGGTGGACCCAGTCGTCGGGGAAATCGAGCATCGTATTGATCTCCTCCATGATCACCCGCCGCTCCCTTTCGATCTCCTCCTCCTCCAATTTGGAGCGCTGTAACATATCTACCAAGACATCGATAGCCAAAGCCAGATGGCCTTGGGGCACCTTGACCCAGTAGGTGGTGAGTTCCCGCCCCGTAGTGGCGTTGATGGCTCCCCCTACCCCTTCGATGGCCACGGCGATCTCCCTGGCCGTTGGCCGCTTCTCCGTTCCCTTGAAGAGCATATGCTCTAGAAAATGGGAGATGCCGTTCTCCTCCTCATCTTCGAAGCGGGAGCCCACGCCGATGAAGAAGCCGATGCTCACCGCGCGGGTATGGGGCATAGTCGAACTCAAGATGCGTAGGCCGTTATCCAAGGTGGTCTTTTCGTACATCGTACTCCTGACTTTAAGAGATGCCTGCCCTTTACCTCTGAGTTAAGCCTTCGAGGCCGCTGCCTCCCTTCTCACCATAGCGTCTGTCATGCGTGCCACCCGAGCCATCTCCTTCACATCGTGGACGCGGACTATGTCCGCCCCCCGAGCGATGGCTAGAGCCACCGCCGCCGCGGTCCCTTCAAGACGTTCCTCCGGCGGAAGATCGAGGGTATAACCGATGAAAGATTTGCGAGAGGGGCCCACAAGGATGGGGTGGCCTAAGACCCTCAATTCCGCCAGATTGAAAAGGATCTCCAGATTTTGCTCCACCGTCTTCCCAAAGCCGATGCCGGGGTCAACGATTATCTTAGCCCGCTCCACCCCCGCTTCCAGGGCCAACCTTATACTCTCCCTCAACTCCTGGATTATATCGGCCATGAGATCTCGATAGTCGACTCCCAGGTAACGTCCTCCCAACCTCTCCGTCTGCACGGCGTCCTTGGGTCGGCTGCGGTTATGCATGATGATCACCGGAACCTGCCACTTGGCGACCAGAGAGGCCATGCCCGGATCCATCCGCAAGCCCCAAACATCGTTGACCATAGTCGCGCCAGCGGAAAGGGCACGTTCTGCCACCTCCGCCTTATAGGTGTCGATGGAGATGGGAATATCGATCTCCCTGACTAACCTCTCGATGGTGGGGAGGACCCGCTCCATCTCCTCATTGGCGGGGAGGGGCTTGGAACCCGGCCTGGTCGATTCCCCCCCCACATCGATGATGTCGGCTCCCTGGGAGGCGAACTCCTCGGCTCGGGCCACCGCCTTATCGACGTCACCGAAGAGGCCATCGCCGGAGAAAGAGTCGGGAGTCAAGTTGAGGATAGCCATGATATAAGTCCTCTTCCCCCAGTGAAAGGTCTTATCCCCTATGGTGAGAGGACTCCTCTCCCCAAGGTAGCGGGTTAGCCCCTGTTGAAGTTCGGCAGCCACGGCCACCAGGCTCTTTAGAGGTTGACCGCGGAGTTTCTTCACCAGCCCCTCATAGTGGCGCTGGGTACCCAGAAGCAATATATCGCTCGTCTCTCTCTCGCCAAAGTATATATCCCCGGCTAAGACCGCTTCTCCCCCCTGGGAGAGCATCTCCTGCTTGATGATATTGGCGGCGGCGAATTTCACCCCCTCTAACTTTATGGCGTAAAAGAGCCCCTTGGGGAGCATGATCTTGATCCCCCCAGGGTGGGCCCCGATCTTCTCCATCTCCACGCGGAGCCTATCAGGGGTCTCCAGGTTCAAGAAGCGGAGGTTAAAACTCATGCCCGATGCTCCCCTATGATGGAGAAGAACTCCGCTCTCGTCTCGGCCCTGGTGCGGAAGATGCCCCGTGTGGCGGAGGTAACCAGGCGGCTACCTGGCTTCTTGATGCCTCGCATGGTGATGCAGAGGTGTTCTGCTTCGATCACCACCCCCACTCCCCTGGGTTGGAGCCCTTCCATGATGGTATCCGCTATCTGGCTGGTGAGCCTCTCCTGCATCTGGGGGCGGCGGGCCAGGATCTCGACCACCCTGGCCAACTTGCTGATCCCCACCACCCTGTTCACGGGGATATACCCCAGGTGAGCCACTCCGTGAAAAGGCAGAAAATGGTGCTCACAAACGGAATAGAAGGGGATATCCCTTAAGACCACCATCTCCTGGTTCTGGGGCTGGGAGAAGCCAACGGTCAAGACCTCAAGGGGGTCCTCCGTCAGCCCGGAGAATATCTCCTCATAGGCCTCGGCGATGCGGCGAGGGGTTTCGACCAACCCCTCCCGCCCAGGGTCTTCCCCCAAAGCCGCGATGATCTCTCTCACCGCTTTCTCTATGCGTTGTTGATCCACTTATCCCTCACCTTCCAATCTTTGATGTTCGCGAAAAGCAGCAGCGGAGCAAATGGTCAGAGAAACTCCCAGATCTCCTCAAGGTTCCTGATCACCGGACAGTCAAGGGTAGTAGGCACAGAAGGGGAGCGATCCAGAAGAATCGGCCTGAGGCCCACGGCCCGGGCACCCAATATGTCAGTGTGGTAACTATCCCCCACGTAGAGGGCCTCATTGGGTCGCACCCCTGCCCGCTCTAGGGCTAACCGGAAGATATGGGGGGTGGACTTAGTGGCCCCCACCAGAGCGGATACGATCACGAAGTCGAGATAGCGAGTCAACCCCAGGCTCAAAAGCAGATCGGGCAGCCAATCCCCCCAGTCCGAGACTACGCCCAGGATCAGCCCCCGCCCCTTCAGTTCCGCCAAAAGCCCCATCACCTCAGGAAAAAGAGACCAATTCTCGGGCAGTTGTGCCCTTTGATAGACGGCACTAGCCAACCCCCGTGATTGTGGGAGCCCTAGGGCCTCGAAGAACTCGGCATAGAGTTGCACAAAGAACTCCCGCACCCCTTCCTCCGAAGCCCAGAGATCCCCCCTCTCTCTATACCGAGTCAGCAAGGTATCGGTAAAGTTACCCATCTCCTCTTCGATCTGATCCAGGGGTACGGAGTAGCCATGCGCGGCGCAGATAGCCGCACAGATCTCGGCATCGGAGAAACGAGGGTGGATGAGGGTCATGCCGACATCGAAGAGGATAGCCTTGTAGCGAGAAGACATGGTCTCTTTTTCTAGCCTTTGGGCTCCAGGAGCACCACCTCCATATCGTCGGGGAGGGTGCCCTTGGTGACGTTGAGGCTCTCTTGGGGGATCCCTTTCACCCCCATCACCTTAAGAAATCTGTCCACCGAGTCCAATGGGGACTTCCCCATAGCCTCGGTCCGATAGTGCATCGGTATCACCACCCGCGGCTCCAAGAGGCTTATCACCTCCGAGGCCTCGGCCGCATTTATGGTAGTATGGGAGCCCACGGGGACGAGAAGGATATCTATATCGCTCAGATCCTCCACCTGCGACTGGGTAGGTACGTGCCCCAGGTCGCCCAGGTGACAGACGGTGAGTCCCTCGAAATCTAAGAGGTATATGGTGTTCTTACCCCTGTCCCGACCCTTCCTCCTATCGTGATAGGAGGCGATACCAGTGATGAATATCCCTTGGATCTCGTATTCGCCGGGCCCCTCGATCACCTTGGGGGAGCCCTTTACCCCCTTCACGTAGTTGTGGCCGGGGTGGGAGTGGCTGATGGTCACGATATCGGCCCGCACTCGTGGTAGAGTATACCCCATCTCCTTGCCATAGGGGTCGGTGACCACCACGCCCCCTCTGCTCATCAGCCGAAAACAGGAATGGCCATACCAATTGATCTCCATCATACCTCCCGTATGAAGAACAATGTAATTATAAGCCTGTTGCGAATACTATATAAAGCGAAGACAGCGGTGAAGGGATTTTGGTTGGGGCAACCTACGTCGACGCTCTGGGCAAGAGACTGGACGGGCTCTACTCCCTGATGTCTTGCATCGAGGACATAACGAGAAGCCCTCTCTCGCAGACCTGACCGCCCCAGAACTAATCAACTCATCCACCTCGTGGCCACTGGACAATATCAAGAGCAATGCCCCAACTAATAACGTTCAGAATTATTAGGATGCCCCAGCCGATGGCAGTCAGAATGAGTATCCTCCTGTCCCTGGCTCTCCCTGCCTCAAGCAGTTTCTCTAAGATGCTGACCACCTCATCCTGCCCATCAACCATGTCTACCACATCCGCCCAGGTGAATCTTCCCGCAGATATATTTCGAACCGACTCCATCATGGTTTGGTATGCCTCCGACACAAAGGGCTGCAGAGTCTTAGCAAAGGCTTGTTTACTAGTCTTGGCAAGGGCTTCTATGCTCTCCCTCAGTTCCTCAGGGATTTCGCCTGACTCTATAATGTCGTCGAGCGTCTTGCCCTCGCCAGGTATCTCATCTAGATTAAGAACACGGCCCTTGCCCTTCTCTTCCTCACCAGTCATTTTGCGCCTCCTCCCCTCTTCCCCCTGAGCCTCTGCACCCAAGTCGGCCACGGCAGGCAGGGCTGTCCAGCGGAGGCTGATATGGCACTATTTGCCATACTTCTCAACTAATTCCCGCACCGTCAGCAGTTCAATCTCTAAACCGTTTTTCCTTTTCACCCTTGCAACCTCATCGTAGGCTCCCTTGGTGAAACTGAGAGCCACCACATAGCCCCTCTGCCTCGCCACTCGTCTCATGGCGGTCTCGAACTTATCTATATCAGGCCTTCCGATGCTCTCTTGTTGTTTTACTTGGATGGGGTCGCGCTCCATAAAACTGTAGCCGTCTATGCCCATATCAGCACTCTTTTTGTCAGAGGCAGTGCCTCCCATCACGCCGACGACCCAATTTTGGAATTCGACCGGGGTTAGTTTCTTCAGTTCTTCTGGCTCATAGGGGATGCCGATGATCTCCACTGCGCGGGCACCTACTTTCGCTAGTCTCCATTTCATCAACTTACAAGCCGTGGGCGCAACATCGATGCCCAACCACTTCCGTCGCAGGCGATGAGCAACTACCAGAGTTGTGCCGCATCCACAAAATGGATCGAACACCAAATCTCCTTCGCCGGAGGAGGCCTTGATAATTCGTTCTAGCAAGGCCTCTGGTTTCTGAGTTGGGTAGCCAAGGCGCTCTTTTGCTTGCGGATTAATTGGCGGGATGTCAGTCCAAATGCTATGTACTGCTTGCCCCTTTGTCTCATCGAGATACCGTTTGACCTGTGGGATGCCCCCTGGCGACACGTATATTCTGCCTTGTCTTTCAAGCTCTAGCATCTTCTCCTTCGTATGCCGCCAAGGCCTCGTCACGCCATGAAATTCATAGACCGGCCCTCTCCCGGCAGGCGGGTTCAGATTGTCCAGCCGATACCTTCTTCCATCGGCATCTACATACTTAAAGTGGCTCTTGATGTAGCTCTCGTCATAGGGGCGGTATTGCCTGTGGAAAGTGTATGTATCTGACTTTGTATAGAACAAGATGGTGTCATTGACATTGCCAAACCGCTTGGCATCTGCATGGAATGTAAATCTTTGCCACACAATAGCATTCCTGAAATTGCCAAGGCCAAACAGGTCATCCATCATCAGCCGTAGGTGATGCTCGGCGTGCCAGTCACAATGTAGATAGAATGAGCCTGTCCGTTTGAGAATTCGATGCATCTCAAAGACTCGCTCCCTCATCCAACCAATATAGTGTTCTATGCCACCCTTCCAACGATCCTCGAAAGAACGAATCTCTGCGCCGTCATTGAAAATCACTTCGTAATATTTGTTGGAGAAAAAAGGCGGGTCAATGTAAATGAGGTCAACGAACTCATCGGGGAACTGGCGCATCCATTCTAGGTTATCCCCGCAATAGATTACCCCCTCAAGTTTCATGGTCCGCCTCCCACTGATACCTTATCATCGGATAGCCACGTTGTCAATTATCAGGTCTGGCTTGGCTTAGAGTTCACTCTATGCTAGAATAGCGATTCACAAGGAAGGGATCAATTCATGTCCAAGTCTATCTTCCTCGGCCTAGCCATCCATAACCACCAACCGGTGGGCAACTTCGATTTCGTCTTCGCCGAGGCCTACGATAAGGCCTATGAACCCTTCTTGGCCCTCCTCGAGCGTCACCCCGCTATCAAGATGACCCTCCATTACTCGGGCCCGCTGCGCGATTGGCTCGTGGCGAACCGACCGGGATTTCTCCCTCGGGTAGCCGCCTTGGTAGCGAGAGGCCAGGTGGAGATGATGACCGGGGGCTACTATGAGCCTATCCTGGTGGCTATCCCGGAGGATGACAGACTAGGCCAGATCAGAAAGATGACCAGAGCCGTGCGGGAGGATTTTGGCCAAGAAGCAAAGGGGGCTTGGTTGACGGAGAGGGTCTGGGAGCCCTCTCTGGCAAAACCCTTCGCCCAGGCGGGGGTAGAATATACGGTGGTCGATGACGCCCACTTCCATTATGCGGGTTTTCGTGGGGAGATATTTGGCTACTACATGACCGAAGAGGAGGGGTGGCCCCTTAAAATCTACGCCTCCAGCAAGCGGCTCAGGTACACCATCCCCTGGCGAGAGGTGAGAGAGACGATAGAATGGCTAAAAGGGGAGGCCACGCCGGAGGGGATGAAGATCGCCGTCATGGGAGATGACGGCGAGAAGTTCGGCCTCTGGCCAGGAACCTACGAACACCTCTGGAAGAGGGGGTGGATGGAGGAGTTCTTCACCGCTCTGGAAGAGAATAGTCCCTGGCTCCAGACTATCGCCCTGGGAGAATATGCAAAGTGGCACCCCGCCTTTGGCCGCGTCTATCTGCCTGATGCCTCCTACGAGGAGATGACGGAGTGGGCCCTTCCTGCCGCCCTCTCTAGTCAGATAGTAGAAATCAAAGAACGGCTGAAACGAGAAGGGCGAGAAGAGATCCTCTCCTTCATCCGGGGAGGCTTCTGGCGTCACTTCCTGGTGAAATATCCAGAAGTGAACGACATGCATAAGAAGATGCTCCTAGTCCACGATAAGGTGCGAGCCATGCCCCCTTCTCCTCGCCAGGAGAAGGCTTTAGACGAACTCTGGAAAGGCCAATCAAACTGCCCCTACTGGCATGGGGTCTTCGGAGGCATCTATCTGCCCCACATAAGGGCGGCCAACTACCATCACCTTCTGGCGGCGGAGAGGCTGGCTGATGAAGCCTTGCATCCTGAAGAGGGATGGCTCGAACACTCTCTCGTCGATTTCCGCCGGGACACCCGTAAGGAACTTCTGGTCAGCGGGGATTCCATGAACCTCTACCTCGACCTTCAGCGGGGGGGCACGATCTTCGAATGGGACCTGAGGGAAAAGGGGTTGAACCTCCTGAATAATATCAGCCGACTCCCAGAGGGATATCATAAACGGTTGGGGGAGATAGCCCCACATGAAACCCAAGAGAGCAAGGAAGCCCCAAAAACGATCCACGAGATCGTAGGGGCGAAGGAGGAAGGTTTAGAGGCCTTTCTGGTCTACGACCCCTATAGGCGCACCGCCTTCATCGACCATTTCCTACCCCTTGAACTGCCTCTTCGCGATTTCTCGAAAGGCGAATACAAGGAGATAGGCGATTTCCTCGATCAACCCTATAAGCACGAGATAAAGGAGGAACCGGGGAGGCTAGATCTCACCCTCTTCCGTGACGGCTACCTTCGCCAGGGCCATCTCCTGCCCTTCCGCGTGGAGAAACGGTTCTCCCTATCCTCTAGGGAGGCAGAGTTGCCCGTCACTTATCGGGTAACCAATAGTAGCCCCCAAACGACAGCCGTCCGCTTTGGGATAGAACTGAACTTCGGGCTGCTTTCCGGCCATTCCCCCCACGCCTACTACGAGATAGAGGGAGATACCTTAGCCCATCCCCACCTTGACTCGACGGGGGAGATAGAGAAGGTAATGGCCTTTCGACTGGTGAACCGCGACCTGGGACTGGCCATAACGCTCAAAGTCGATCCAGAGGCCACCCTATGGCGTTTTCCCATAGAGACGGTCTCCCAGTCGGAGAGCGGCTTCGAGAGGATCTATCAAGCCTCCTCCCTGCTCCTCCACTGGGGGCTCTGGCTTGAGCCTGGTCAAACCTGGCCTGCCAGGCTCCTAGTAGGGTTTGACAAGATAGAGCCTTAAGGCTATAATAGGCGCGTCCAAAAGGGGAGAAAGGAGTAGATGGCTTCTATGAGCGAGGAGAAGAGTCCCTTCATCAAGGCTTTGGAGATCCTTTTGGAGGGGGAACGGACGGGACAACTGATCAACTTCGTGCTCATCCCCGTCCTCTTGATCTTAGCCGCTCTTTTACCCCCCATCTCTCTAGTCGACCGGGTGCAGGCCGCGGGTTTTACCACCATCACCCTAGGCGGCGGCTCGGTAGTAGATCCCGACGGGACGCAACTCACTATCCTGCCCGAGGGGCTCTCCCAGCGCACCCGGGTGCGTCTCACCCCCCTCCCTCGCCTGGAGTTCCTTGCAGGGAAGACGGAAGAGAGGGAGGCTATGGAGTTAATACCTCCCTACCTGGATATGAAGAGCCCTCTCTACCTCCTGGAGGTGAGGGGCCCCATGCCAGAAGCCTCCCTTCTAACCATCCCCATCCCTAACGACGCTGAGCCACTGGCCACCTTGGATATCTACCAATGGACCGGCGAGGGGTGGCAGTGGCTCCCTCATAAGATCATCCCCGAGGACGATGTGATAGAGACCTGGCTCTCCTCCCTTCCCCGGGGCATAGCGGTTATGCAGACTAGGCTTCGCCTCCCCTCAGTCGCTTGTGAGTTGAACGAGGGGGACACGCTGGCAGGGGCAAAGAGCGATATCCTGGCTATGGTCAGCGCTCGAGGCCTTTTCCTCCAAAGCGATGGGATAAATGGCGAGGCGACGATCGGAGGGGAGATCAGTCCCTTTGCCCAAGTAGGAGATCATCTGGCCATACCAACCCTGGAGAATAGGTTAAACGGGGTGATGCGGGATGATCTCACTCATAACATCTTGGTGAACGAGGATCTGAGGCGAAACCATATCCAAGAGATAGTGGCTCTAGTGGCGGAGAACGACTACCCTGGCATTCAGATCAACTATGCGGGAATAGGCCCTTCTCTGCGCGAGGATTTCACGGCTTTCATCACCGAGCTAGCAGATAAACTCCACGCCGAAGAGAAACTCATAGCCATGAGGGTGGAAACCCCGGTGCAGATAGCAGAGGATCGCTGGGACACAGGGGGGTACGATTGGGAGGCGCTGGGGCGAGTAGTAGACGGTTTCCAGTTGCCGGCCCTTTCTCTCCCTGAGGCTTACCTTCCTGGTGGAGAGATGGAGGCGCTCCTAAACTATGCCGTAGGAGTAGTGGATCGCTACAAGGTTCGCCTCACCCTCTCCACCCAGGCCCGCGACTGCGTGGGAGAGCAAGAGGTTTCCCTCTCCTACGAGGAGGCTCTGGGGCTCTTAGGTAGTCAGATCGCTCTCCCCCCAGAGGAGGTAACCCCTGGCCAGACCCTGACCATGGAGCCATCTTCCCTCAGGGGTTGGGAGATGCAATACCTAGAGGGGACTCATACCTATTGGTTCGCCCGTCGAGATGAGAGAGGTGAACACACCATCTTTTTGGAGAACGCGGAAAGCATAGCCCATAAGTTGGAACTGGCCAGAGCTTTCAACCTGCAAGGTGTGATGGTCAAGGGACTCCTGGATGAGGGCAGCGATGAAAGGGTTTGGGAGGTGTTGAGACAATACGCTGCTGCCCGGCCCTCCACAATCGAATGCCAGTTCGCCATCCTATGGCAGGTGGCGGACGCCGAGGGGGAGTTGGTAGCGGAGGAGGTCTGTCCCCTGGATGACCCAACCTTCTCTTGGACGGTGCCGGAGGCCGGAGAATATACTATCTCTTATGCCCTCTCTGACGACGGAGGGCAAACCACCTCGGTCGTTGGAGGTGAGACTCTCCTGGTAGCCTTAGCGCCCACCCCCACGCCTACGCCCATACCTGCCTCCACTCCCATTCCAGCGACCCCCACTCCGCCCCCTTCCACCGCGCCTGCTGCTACAAAGACCCCTACACCCACCCCAGCGCCCGTTGTCAAGCCGGCCGCTGCCGGCACCGGCTTCGATTACGGCATCCAGGTTCACCCTTACAACGTAGACCTCAACCAGGTTGTGAGCGCAGTGCAGGGGTTAGGGGTCCGATGGGTGAAGTTCCAGGTTCCCTGGATGTGGATAGAGCCTTCGCAAGGGCAACAGAACTGGAACGCCTATGGGCTGGAAGATGCGGTGAACGCTTTCCATAACGCTGGGATCAAGATCCTCCTCAGCGTAGTAGCAGCGCCTAAGTGGTCGAGGAGCGTCCAGGAAGAGGCTGGCCCTCCCGATGATTATAACCTTTACGCCAACTTCGTAAGCCAGTTGAGCCAGCACTTTAAGGGCAGGATCAAGGCCATAGAGGTGATGAACGAGACGAACCTGAGGCGGGAGTGGAACACCGGGAGAACCCTGAGCGCGGCAGAATATGTAGACCTCCTCTGTCGGGCCTATTCTAGCATCAAAGCCGTCGATCCCACCATCATCGTGGTTTCAGGCGCTCCCACCCCCACCGGTTGGAACGATGGCGTCGTAGCCATCGATGATGTCCAATATTTGCAACAGATGTATCAAGCCGGCCTCAAGGGCTGTGCTGATACTGTGGGGGTCCACCCCTCAGGCTACAACAACCCCCCGGATGTCAACTGGCAGACCTATACCGATCCCACCGCTACCTTTGGCGCTAAGGGACACCGCAGTTGGTTCTTTCAGGCTACCATTAGTGCCTACCACACCGTAATGCAAAATTACGGCGATGGTAACAAGAGGCTTTGGGCCACGGAGTGGGGGTGGGGCTCCATCGAGAATCTGACCCCATCCCCTGCACCTGGGTACGAGTTCTTCCAAGATAACACCGAGGCGGAACAGGGCGAATTCATAGTGAAGGCTTTCCAGATCGCCAAAGCCAGTGGCTATATGGGGGTGATGTTCCTCTGGAACCTCAACTATGCTCCCGTCTGCGGCGCGGAATGCGAACAAAGCGCCTTCGGCATCGTGAGGCCCGATTGGTCACATCGCCCAGCCTACGACGCCATAGCAAGTATGCCCAAGTGAGAGAATAGAAGACGGCGGTCATAGGTGTGGGGCAGAAACGCTGCTCCACACCTTTTCTTGGAGACAGGATGAGGTCGAATAGAGGCCGTTTTAATAAGGGTGTGGGGGTGTTAATTGTCTTCACCGCCCTCTTCTTTGGCTCCCTTTCCGCCTGGCTCCTTTTCCCTCTCCTTCCCTTCCGCCTCAAGGTGGCCCATAACCCCTCCTCGTCGACCTCCACTTTAGATGCACCAACCCTGGTTGTCGCCTTCTCCACCTTCGTGCCCTCACCTGAGCCTCCAACACCTACCCCCACAAATGTCGAACCATTGCCCACGGCGACAGAGAACCCACACCCTACGGCGATGCAATCATCGCCTTCCCCCATCCCTGCGAACACACCGCCGGCCTCCAACCCCCCTGAGCCCGCTTCCACGTCGACGCCAAAACCAGTCTCTCCCTGCGGGACGGTGATGTGCGAACTCTTGCGCCACCTGGCCGACCTCTCCACCCTGCCCGAGCCCACTGATAGTGTCATCTTCCAGAAATCGAGCCAGGACACTACTAACCTGGAACATTACTGGGATTACTTCAACAGCGATGAGTGGTTCCTGGCACGGGGCTTTCAGATTCGCACCGGCTATGATGGCCAGAAAGAGTACGTGATCCTGCCCCACACGGAAGGACCGGGCTATATCGCCCGCATCTATTTCACCCATAGGCAGCATAACTGGGCCTTGGAGGAGGGGGACGACCCGGAGAGCCCTGAGGCCACCGAATGGGGCTTCTTCCACGAGGTGGGGAATATCCGCCTCTATTTCGACGACGAGCCCACCCCCCGCATCGATATGCCGGTTACCCAGTTCTTCAGCGGCAATAGTGGGCCCTTCATGGCCCCTCTTGTAAGACACTACGGGACCGCCAACGGAGGCAACATCTCCTACCTCCCTATGCCCTTCTCACACTCAGTTCTAGTCGCTACCACTGGCCTGCCCCGGATCTTCGAAATCGAGGTGGTCAAGTTCAACCAAGACCCAGGGAACCTTAACACCTTCAACACCTCCTTGAACCCCTCAGAGGCCCAGGAACTGAATCGGGTTATCGACCTTTGGAATAAGGGGGGAGAGCCCCCTTACTATCCGGGTGGAGAATTGGCCTCCCTGAAACAAGATTTGACCATCCTTCCCTTCTCCTCGACGGAGATAACCCTTCCCGGCCCTGGGGTCATAATTTCCTTCAAACTCTATCTGAAAAGCGGGATGGACGAGGGCGTGAGCATGAAGATATTTTGGGATGGGGAGGGTAGCCCTAGCCTGGAAGGGCCTATCCGCGCTCTCTTCGGGACGGCAGAAGAGATGAGACGCTACCACTCCTTGCCTTTAGGGATCGCCTGGAACGGGGAGAGGAACGAGTTCTATAACTATTTCCCTATGCCTTTCAATAACCAAGCGAGGATACTCTTCGAAAACGGCAGAGGAGACGCCACAGATATGCGAGTGGAGATCATCTATCATCCCGCGCCCTTCAAGGCGAATATCCCCCGCTTCCACGCCGCTTTCAAGAGGGAAAGGCTCCAGGCCAGAGGCGATGATGGAGGCAACTACATCCTGGCCGACCTCGCGGGGAGCGGGAGATACGTGGGCTGCATCCTCACCATGTACGATCTCGACCGGAGCCCGGTAGACAGAGCAGACGCTCCCTACTGGCATTTCGCCTACTTGGAGAGTGACGTGAATATCTGGGTGGATGGGAGGTACGCCCTCCCCGGCACAGGGATTGAAGGCGATTTCGATGCCGGGTATTATTACATATATACAGATGTTCCTGGACGCAACTGGATCTTCCCTCTGAGTGGGAATACATGGAAAGAGTACGAGAACTGGGGGGAGGCTACCTCTCAATACCGCTTCTACCTCACAAACAAGGTGGAATTTACAAGTTCCCTCCGCGTGGAGGTGGAGCACGGCTTTAAGGGGAACAACCTTCCCGTAACCTGCTCCAGCACCGCTTTCTGGTATCAGGACGAACCAGGGTAGGAGAAATTATGAGGTTCGAGAGGCCCAAGAGGATAGGGAACAATGGGCTTGGCACAAAGGTCGGGGTGTTCTTGGTAATCAGTGCCTTGTTGATAGGCTCTATTCTGGGCTCGTGTCTCTTCCCCCACCTTCCTCTCCGTTTGGCCAGGGCCACGCCTACCCCCAGCCCAATTCAACCTACCGCCACCTTGGAAGCCCAAGAGTTCCCAACATCCACAGCAGAAGAGACTATCACTCCTACACCCCCGGCAGAGACCCTTACACCTTCTCTTGAGACACCAACCCCATCCCCTACCAGCGCACCGATGCCAACGCCTACACCAACACCGGTTATCTACCCTCCAGTGCCCGGCACGGGCTTTGACTATGGCATCCAGATAGACCCCTTTGTCGAGAATCTGGATGGGCCAATGGGCCAGATACAAGATCTCCGCTTCCGCTGGGTGAGGTTCCAAGTCCGATGGTACTGGATCGAGCCCGTAAAAGGCCAATTCTCTTGGATAACCGACGATTGGGTGAGGGCTGCCAATGCGGCAGGCATCAAGGTACTGTTCAGCGTACTAGGTAGCCCAGAGTGGGCAGCCATCGGCCCTTCCACCGAGGGGCCTCCGGCTAACAACAACGATTTCGGAGATTTCATGGCCGCTATGGCTGCCCGCTATAGCGGAAAACCGGGTAGTGTGGGCCGGGTCGATGCCTATGAGATCTGGAACGAACAGAACCTAAGCCGGGAATGGTCATCGCCTCGCGGCCTGAGGGCTGACGATTATGTGGCTCTTCTTCGAGTGGCTTACAGCCGCATAAAGGCGGTAGACCCCACTATCATCGTTGTGGCTGGGGCCCCTACACCGGTAGGGTGGACGGGCCCTGACAACGTTGACGATTTCGTCTATCTCAGGCAGATGTACCAAGCGGGCCTGAAGAACTACTGCGATGCGGTGGGCATACACCCCAGCGGCTTCGCCAACCCTCCCGATATGTTCTATACCGGCGGCGACCCCGACCCCAACCGCGGCCATGACGATAACCGCCAATTCTATTTCCTGAACACCATAGAGGGGTATCACGAAATCATGGCCCAGTTCGGCGATGGGGGCAAGAAACTCTGGGCCACGGAGTTCGGTTGGGCCTCAGTGGATGGTTTGGGGGTGCCACCGGCTCGGGACTATGAATACGCCGCCGACAACACCGAGGCCGAGCAGGCGGATTACATCGCCAGGGCCTATCAGATTGGTCGAGGGAAAGGCTATATGGGGGCCATGTTCCTCTGGAACTTGAACTTTGGGGTAACGAGCGGCGCCTCGGATGAGAAAGCCGCCTTTGGTATCCTTCGCCCGGACGGTACCTCCCGGCCAGCCTACCAGGCGCTAAAAAGCGCCCGCATGGACGGGACGCTGCCCTGATGTAACCGGGGTTCCAAATCAAAAGGCCGAGGCCAAAGCCTCGGCATTCGGTATCTCCACAAACACCCATCTCACTCCACTCGCTGCCAATCAACAAAGGTAGTGCAGCCACCCTTATAGTCGATATCCCAGGTCGGGCTGATCGCTTGGCCGATGGCATTCACGATCTCGATACGGAAGAGAGCCGATTGTTGCCCCATCACGAAGTCATAATTCCCCGCATCCACGCCCCCCTTTGTCTCTCGGATCTCGTTGTACCCCCAAGGGTTGTACAAGCGCACCCTAACCCCAGGCTCCCCGTTGCCCTGGGCATCATACACCCGGCCTTGGATATAGGCTCCTCGCTGGCAGTTAGGCCCTTCTATGCTGCGAAGCCGATAGAGGAACCCTCCCACGGGAGTAGGCGGCGCTGGCGTTGGAGTGGGGCCCGTAGGCGATGGCTCTGGCGTAGGCGTGGGCGAAGCGAGAGGTGTAGGGGTAGCGGGGGGCAGAGGTGTAGGCGTGGGCGCGACAGGGGTGACAAGGGAAGGAAGGGAGGTAGGAGTGGGGAAGAGGGGCAACGTTGGGGTAGCCGTCGCTTCAAGAGGCACGGGAGGGGTCGGCGTCCCCAAGGAGATGGTGGGAAGCCGAGGGCTGAAGAGGACGGTAGTCAGAGCCACATAGGCGCCCAAGCAGATGATGGCTAGAACCAATAAGAAGGCTATGGCATAGGTCTTGTCTTGCATTAGATTTAAGCATATCACTAAAAGGCAACCCTTGCAATTCACCTCGCTCGATGTTATAATTAGTCGAGGGCGAGTAGCTCAGTTGGTTAGAGCGTACGGTTCACATCCGTAAGGTCACAGGTTCGAGTCCTGTCTCGCCCATGCTCATGGTCCGCGGCTCTCCCGCGGACTTTGGCGATTGAAAAGCAAAGGAGATACCTTTTGAGTCTCCTTCAGATCCTCCTTAGCCTCCTCGATTACAAAGCCCGGCTTCTCCTTTGGATCGCTGGCTCGGTAGCCCTCTACACCCTGGCTGTTAACTTTCTTGATCATGGTCGCCGCTCGCCACATACCCACCTTGGCCGCTTAGTGACCAGGCTCGACTCCTGGCCCTATCGCTTTTGGCTCGACCAGATTTCCCGCTTCGCCTACTATGTGGGCCTCCCTTTCCTGGCTCTCATCAGGGGGGCTATGAGCCCCCAACTTCTGGGCCTTAGCGATCTCGATTGGATCAGGGGTATCGGTGCCGGTGTGCCTCTTGGGTTGGGAGCCTTCCTTCTTTTGGCCTGGGGTTGGAGCCACTACATCCGCTCCTTGGGGCGTCGTGAAGTGGAGAGACCTCACTTGACGGAGTTGCATATCCTCTCCCAACCTTGGGGCTGGCCCCTTATCCTCTTGGAGACCATCTACCTGGAAGCCCATTGGGCCTTCTATCGCAGCGGGCCGTTGGCGGTTCTAGGAGACTACTGGGGGGTCTTTGCCGGCCTAGGAGTCGTCTTTCTCGAATGGGCCACGAACCCGACCCTGCGCCGCAACCTGGGCACACAACGACAAGGGGAGATGCTTTGGAGCGGGAGCCTGGCCCTAGTGATAGCCATCATCTTCCTCTTCACCAAGAACCTCTGGCTCTGTACCATTATCCACTTGGGGTTGGAGATGGGGCTGCTCACCCTCCTGGGAGGCCTCTATCAGGCTCGGAGAGAGCGGAAACCTGACGTGAAGTTCTCGTCCGAGATGAACTCGGACGCTACTTAATGATGAAGGACAGGATAATAAGGATAGCGAACATGATGCTCGCCACAATCGCTATCCTCCTCAGGTCGTCATAAACGTGAGGGTACTCTTCGGCCAAGGCCACCGCTTCCACATGTGGCTCGGCTTTCACCTCTGCTTTCTTCTCCCCACGAAGTGGCGCAGGCCGTGCTGCCGCCGCAGGAGCGCGCCTCCTCCCTCGACGCCTTTGACTACGCCGTTTCTTAGCCATCAAATACCCCTCCTTCTACTGCCCCTCCAACTCGGCGATGACCACCAAACGATGGGTATCGATCAGATAGGGGTAGCAGGTAATAAGGGTCATGGTAGCCTTGGTGGTAGGTTCTATCACGCTCACCTCTGCGGGCTCCACGATCCTCTTCTCCCTCACTAGGTAGCGACAAGGGGTCTTCCCGGCATAGACGGTGATCTCATCCCCTGGTTGTAACTCTCCCAGACGCCTGAACACCTCCCCGAAGACGTCGTTATGGCCAGAGACCACCATATTCCCCCGCTCCCCAGGGTTCGCCGAACCGATATGATGGCCCACCCCCATCTTCAGTTCCTCCCAGCCGTCCCCCTCCACCACCGGGGCATCAACACCGATAGCCGGGATGACAATGCGGGTCGCCTGCTCCGGGCCTGGGGTGGGGATGGGGATGGGGGTAAGCCCTTCGACCAGATGCTCATATGGAGCGGGCATCTCGCTATGGGGTGGGAAACTGCTTCCTGGGAGGAGAAGAACGGGGGTGGCGGTAGCCTCTTGCCCCCTGGTCTGGACTACTTCTCGGTTGAGGAGGTGTAGGTTATAGAAGGAGACCACCACCACGCCTATAAGTCCTAAGAGGGCCCCTAACTCCACTAGGAGAAGAAAGCGATCTCGTAACCTACGCCATACCCGCTCTCTCTCCTCCCGCAGGGATCCTGGAGGAAAAGGGCTCCCAGAAGGAGCCACCTGAGGCATGCTGAAGGGGACCTTGACCTCTGTCACCGAAGGAGGTTGATAACCTCTGCCTGCACCCTGCCTAAAAGGGCTCTCTTGGCCTTTTGAGAGAAGGCCGGGTAATTCCTCGCTAACTGAGGCCACCCGCCCTTCCTCCTTCACAATGGCCCGAAAACGACGTAGCCGCTCGGCCCTCCGCTTGGCGGAAAGCAGCCTCTCCAACTCCTCCGCCGATAGACCCTCTAAAGAACGCTCGTCAACCATACCCTTCTCTAGTCGAATCTATTCTACTCCCCCCTTGATGTTACGTCAAATTGTAAACGTCTTCCTTGCCATAGCCCTTTCACCAGTTCGATCACCAGGCTCGCTTCCTCGGAGCGCAGGACAAAGATGAGAAGGGTATAGGTGAGAAACCCGACTCCGCCAGCCCCGACGACGATTAGAGGCTCCCCTAGCAAGCCCCCTCCTACAAACGCCTCTAGCCCTTTAGCCGTCCCATAGGCCATCAAGGCCATCACCGTAGAGGCCAAAAGCGCTTTCGAGAGAGCGAGGTGCAAGCCTTGGCCGCGCAGCAGCCCCAGCCATCGATGAGCCAGAACGAGCATCACTAAGGCGTGGCTAGCCCACTGGACCGAGTTGGCGAAAACCAGTCCTATCATCCCCATAGGCTGGATGGTGGCTAGGGCCACAGCCAAATAAACCAGGACGGAGAATACCCCTACCAACACGGGGGTCTTCGTATCCTTGCGAGCGTAGAAGGCGAAGATGAGGGGCTGATCTATAGCCGCAAAAGGCAATCCCAAAAGATACCAGCGAAGGGCCTGAGCCGTGTGTAAGGTATCGTAAGGTTGAAAGGCTCCATGTTCGAAGATGAGGTCTATGATGGGGATGGTCAGGGCCAGAAGCCCAGCCGCAGCAGGAAGGATGAGGACCAAAACCATTCTCAAGCCGGTGGCCAAGGTGAGACGGAAGCGGGCCGTCTCCTGAGAAGTGGCGAAGCGGGAGAGGGAAGGGAGAACGGCAGCAGAGATGGCCGTAGCCACCAACCCTAGGGGAAACTGTATCAGATAAGTGGCCGCTTGCATCCAAGCCCTGCTTTGTTCCCCCGTACGGGAGGCCAAATTATAGTCTATGGCGATCCCCACCTGGCTCACCACGATGCCCAGGACGACGGGAGCGTAGAGGAAGGCCATGCGGCGGATCCCAGGGTGCCATAAGGAGGTAAGAGATAGGCGTAGGCCTCGCAGGCCAGGGATCTGGATGGCCAACTGGAGAATAGCCCCCACCACTACCCCCAGGGATAAAGCCCTTATCTCCATTAAAGGTGAGAGAGCCAAGGCGGCGATGATGATGCCGGCATTGAAGACCGCTACTCCAAAGGCGGGGTATAGGAACCGCTTGTTGGCGTAGAGGAGGCCGGTGGAGACTCCAGAGAGGCCAAAGAAGAAGATCGCCGGCAAGATGATACGCGTCAATTGGGTGGTCTCTTCCTGAAGTGAAGCCCCCAGGCCCCCTCCCAAGAGCCAAGCGATAAAAGGGGCGGCTAACTCCAGAAGGAGGAGCACCAAAAGGAGAACCCCTATGGCTAGGCCGAAAACGGCGCTGGCTAGACGTTCCAGTTCTTGGCGCCGCTGGGGATGGATATAGTCGCTGAATACGGGGACCAAGGCAGCGCTAATCATCCCCCCGATGAGGAGGTCATAGACTATAGTGGGGACGATAGCCGCCGTCCGGAAAGCGCTAACCAAACCGCTAGCCCCGAAGAGGTGAGAGATGACCGTCTCTCTAACCAAGCCCAAGACACGACTGGCTACCTGGCCCAACATGATCACCATCGCCGCTTCGGCGATAAGGCGAGCCTCTCCCGCTGGCAGTCGCGGGGGAGCAGGGGTCTTTATAACCTCTCGTTCCAAGGCTAACCCTTCTTTCCAAGCCGGGCCAGGATACGCTCCGCCAATTCAGAAGTGGAGAGGCCAGGGGTTAGAGACAAAATGCGTACCTCCCCTCCATAACGGGTCACCGCTTTAACCTCGGGAAGGTTCTCTAGCGTGTAAGTGCCCCCTTTGACATAGAGATCCGGTTGCAGGGCGGAGACGAGTTTTTCGGCCGTATCTTCTTCGAAGATGACCACGTAGTCTACCGCCTCCAACGCCGCCAGGATCTCTGCCCTCTCCCCCTGGGGCATCAAGGGACGTCCTTTTCCTTTCAGTCGGCGCACCGAATCGTCGCTATTAACCCCCACGATCAAGAGATCGCCTAGGCTTTTAGCCTCTTTGAGGTAACGGATGTGGCCCACATGCAGAAGGTCGAAACAGCCGTTGGTGAGAACCAACCTCTTCCCCCCCTGCCGCAACCGCTGCGCCATCGGTTGAAGTCGAGAGAGGGAGAGAACCTTGCCAGACAGATCGCACCTCCAAGGCCCATTCTACAATAGCCTCTTCCTCTATACAAGGAAGACAAATTTTAAGGCACGAGGGTTGCAAAAGTGAGCGGAGGGTGATACACTTGGGTTACCATGCCCGGCCAAGCCTTATACCGCAAATACCGTCCCCGCACTTTCTCCGAAGTGATCGGCCAAGAACATGTGACCCGCACTCTAAAGAACGCCGTGGCCACAGGGCGGGTCGTCCACGCTTATCTCTTCAGCGGCCCTCGAGGGACAGGGAAAACCTCTACGGCCCGCATCCTAGCCAAGGCGGTGAACTGCCTGACTGAGGAGGGAGAGAAGCCGTGCAACGATTGCTTCATCTGCCGTTCTGTAGATGAAGGGAGATTACTCGATCTCATCGAGATCGACGCTGCCTCCCATACGGGGGTGGACGACATCAGAGACCTGAGGGAGAAGATCCACTTCGCGCCCAGCGACGCCCGCTACAAATTCTACATCATCGATGAGGCACATATGCTCTCCACCTCGGCCTTTAATGCCCTCTTGAAGACCTTGGAGGAGCCCCCAGCCCACGCCTATTTCGTCCTGGCCACCACTGCGCCCCATAAGATACCGGCCACTATCCTCTCCCGCTGCCAGCGGTTCGATTTCCGCCCCATCCCTATGAAGAAGATAATAGGCCGCCTGGAGTGGATAGCCGAGCAAGAAGGGCTAGAGGTAGAGAGAGAGGCTTTGGAACTGATCGCTCGCCAGGCTACGGGGAGCATGCGAGACGCCGATAGCCTCCTGGATCAGGTGGCCTCCTACGGGGAGAAGAAGATCACCCTCCTCCAAGTGCAAACCATCCTGGGCACCACCTCCTCCCAAGCGGTGGCCGACCTTGTGACCAGCCTGGCAGCGCGAGAGGTATCGCGGGGTCTGGACCTCATCAACGAGGCCATCGCCGATGGCGCTGATCCCAAACATCTCGGCCAGGAGATCGTCGAATATCTCCGCGGCGTGCTCTTCATAAAAGTGGCAGGCCAAAACCCTCCCGATGTCACCCCCGATACGGCTCAAGAGATGGCCTTGCGGGCGAAGCAGTTCTCCTTGGCCGGGCTTCTCACCACCATCAGGCTATTCAGCCAAGCCACCTTGGACAAAGCCGCCTTCCCATCTCATCTCCCTCTGGAGTTGGCCTTCGTAGAAGCCTCCCTCCCCGAGAGTGAGAAGACGCCCAGGGCTGATGAGCCCCTCCCCACCACCAAGGCCCTACCAGAATCGGGGGCCGAGCCCAGACCTACAAAGGCAAAGGGAAGGCAAGAGAGGGCTTCCTCCCTGCCTGCAGAGGCTAAAGTAAATAAGACACTCCCTTTAAGGGAGACAAAAGACCCCCAGGCCCTGGAGCGAATTGAGAACCTCTGGGAGGGGCTATTGACCCAAATAAAGAAGCGGAACATGCACGTGGAAGCCCTCTTGAAATCCTGCCAGCCTGTGGCCGTGGAAGAAGACGTAGTAGTCCTGGGCTTCAACTACCCCTTCCACAAGGGGCGCATTGAAGAGCCCAGATGTAAGGCCCTAGTGGAAGAGGTCCTAAGCCAAGCGATGGGTAAGCCTTACCATATCGAGTGTGTGCTCCTGCCCGATAGAGAGAGGAGACGAGAGTCACCTAAGAAACGCACTCTCGAGGCGGCAAAAGAAGACCCTCTAATCAAGGCCGCCTTGGAGATGGGAGGGGAGATCACTGAAGTGAAAAGTCCTCCACGAGAACCATAGTTGCGTTCGGCATCGGAAGAAAGGAAAAATGGCTAAGAGAAAGGCGGGACCGGCACAAAAACGACTACCCACCCTCAAAGAGATCCAGGAACTCCAAGCCAAGATGTTAGAGGCCCAAGAGGCACTTGGGCGAGAGACGGTCTCCGTCTCCGCGGGAGGCGGCGCTATCAAGGTGGTGATGAGCGGAGACCAGAAGATAAAATCTATCGAGATCGATCCCGCCCTCCTGGAAGATGTGGAGATGCTCCAAGATCTCGTCATAGCGGCCGTAAACGAAGCCATCGAGAAATCCCAAAGGTTGGCGGCTGACAAGATGAGTGCCTTCACTGGCGGCCTCCGGGGATTGATCTAGCATGGGTGGGCTGGCCAAACCTGTAGCCCGTTTGGTGGAAGAACTGAGCCGTCTCCCTGGTATCGGCCCTAAGACCGCCTCCCGCCTGACTTTCTACCTCCTGCGGGCACCTATAGAGCAAGTCAAAGCCCTCTCCCAAGCCATCGGCGAACTCAAGGAGAAAATAGTCACCTGCGAGATCTGCTACAACGTAACGGAGGAAAGCCCCTGTGATATTTGCCGCGATGAGGAGCGCGACCGTTCCTTACTCTGCGTAGTAGAAGAGCCCCTGGATGTCATAGCCATAGAGCGCACGGGATATAAAGGACTCTATCACGTCTTAGGTGGTGTCATCTCCCCTGTGGAGGGGATAGGCCCCGAAGACCTAAAGATAGTCCAACTCCTCCGCCGCCTGGAGAATGAACCGGTGAAAGAGGTTATCCTGGCTACCAACCCCAGCCTAGAAGGGGAATCTACGGCTATGTATATCCTCCGATTGCTTAAACCCCTCAAGATCAAGGTCACCCGCATAGCCCATGGCCTCCCCGTAGGCGGCGACCTCGAATACGCCGACCAAGTTACCCTCACCCGGGCGCTTGAGGGGCGGAGGGAGATGTAGAAGTCGGGTATGGCTTGTCCTGCCTGACCTTTGACCCAAATCGTACCCGGACAGGCTTGCGATGGGGGGAATAATCTAATTCTTATGGTTGCGCCTGAAACCGCGGTATTCCGCCTATTTCAATCCCTTGTTGGGGGCGTGAGAGCCGCCCCGGCTAACGTTCTCCCATGATGGTTGTGCACCGCTGGCTTGGGAACTGGAAATTGGCCCGCGTCGGAACCGTAGGGGCGCTGGCAGCACTCATCATCTTCCACGCCATCAACAATTGGCGTTGGCTGACGACCAACGTCACCCTGCTGGGCTGGGACTTGCCCGCCCATCTGGGGACGAGCCTCATCTATAACCGCATGCTGCGACCCTTTACCCTGAAGACGCTTTTCGCCGTCGTCACCTGGCACCCACTCCACCCGCCGCTCTTCTCCCTGTCGGCTGTGCTCCTCTACCGGCTGTTTGGCGTCTCGGTCGACGTGGGGACAATGGTCAACGTGCTCTATCTAGCGTTGTTGATCGGTTCAGTCTATGGCATCGGCCAGCGATTAGGTGGACGGAGAGTAGGGTTATTGGCTGCTTTCGTCGTCGCTACCTTCCCCATGATCTACGCCATGTCGCGCTACTTCTACCTAGAATTGGCCCTGACGGCGATAGTGGCCCTGAGCGTCTGCCTGCTTTTGGCAAGTGACGGCTTCAAGAACCGAACCGTGTCACTGCTCTTCGGGCTCAGTTTTGGGTTGGGACTACTGACCAAGTCCACCTACCTGGTCTTCATCTTCGCCCCGCTGTGCCTGGCCGTCGTGCGCTCTGAAGCACTGAAAAGCCTGAAACGCCGCTTGCAGGGCGGATTTCGCCTTGACATCAGGGACGTGCTGTTGGCCCTGGTCATCGGGCTGGCGCTAGCAACCATCTGGTATGTGCCCGGCCGCGAGATCGCCACTCATCACTTGGTGTTGGGCGACTGGCTCCTGCCACTTTGGGCCCTCCTGGCTGCCATGACCATCTATCTTGTGCGTCGTAAGCCCGGTCCCGACACCAACTTCCTCTCGGCCCTGTTCCTGGGAGGGACAATGGGTTCGCTCTGGCACCTAGCCTGCGTCACATCCGTGCGACTAATGCTCCGGGAAGGCTTCGGCGTTAACGATCCTCAGGAACGATCGGCCAATCTGAGTCAGCCGGGTACCTACATCCACTTCCTCGTCACCTTGATCAACGAACACATCTCACTGGTCTATTTCGCCTTTTTTCTCATCGCCTTGATAGGTCTGCTCTTCTCCTTGCGGCGGAAGGGAAGCATTCGGGCCACACTGCGCCGCGCCAGCGATGCCTGGTGGGTAACGCTCCTCTGGCTGGTGGGCTCATATCTGTTGCTCACCCTCTCGATCTACCGCGTATCGCGGGGGATCACGCCGGTATTGCCCGCCTTGGCACTGATCATGTCGGCAGGCCTGTTCAGGCTGCCCTGGAGGAAAGTGGTCGCTTTATTGGTGGCCTTGGTCATTGGCTGGGGGCTGCTGCAGTTTTTCGTCCTCTCCTACGAAGGTCCCCACTGGTTAGCAGAAAGGACCACCTTCACCATACCAGTGTTGGGAGAAACTGGCCTCTTTGCCCAGGGGGGATTGATTCAACTTCCCGCGGCCGGCGAGACAGATCCCGACTACTGGGTCGTGCCGGACATCTTGCGGATCGTTGATGGTGAGCGACAGGCAGCCGACGCGGAAACGGTCAGGCTGGGGGTCCTGGTCAACAACTACCATCTCAATAGCGACCTCCTTGGCCTGCTGGTGATCCAACGCTATGCTGGTATCCAGCTTCATGATCTAGCCCGCGCTCAGGATGAACCGGTCTATGCTCTGCTTTTCGAGCAGGATTATCTGGTCATCTTCAAGGGCAGCTACAACCGGGTTGGCACTGAGGCTGAGGAGGCGCTGCGTCATCTGGCCGAGGCACCCGAATTCTTCGCGGCGGCCTTCGAACTCATCCGAGAGTTCCCTCTGCCCAACGGCGACAAGGTGCTCCTTTACCGAAAGGCATGGCAACCTCCTCCGGGGTACAATATGGATGACTACCATGCCGTGGCCCAGACGATCAAGGCCCTAAGCCGGGAGGGCGATGCTATCCTGCTTGTGCCGCCGGAGCAGGTCGCGGCCTTGGGACGCAACTACGACGGCCACCTGCTCCCTTACCTCTTACCCCAGGAGCGGTTATTTAACCCCGAGACTACAGCCCAAGCGTTGGAAGAGATCACCGCCCGCCATCCCATCCTCTTCGCCGTCTTCCGGAGCGACGAGGCAGCCGACCCTGCGCGATTCATCGAGAGTTGGCTCAACGAGCATGCTTACCGCTCGCAGAGCGAATGGCATGGCAGCGTGCTACTGGTGGTGTACGGCGCTCCGTCTCACAGAGCGGAAATAGAGCATCCGCTGGAGGTCAGACTGGGGGAGCAAATAAGGCTCTTGGGCTACAGCCTGGCTGAAGATGCGGTTGCGCCGGGCCGGATGGTGCGCCTGACCCTCTTTTGGCAAGCCGAAGAACCGGTAGCGGAGCGGATCGCCGTCTTCGCCCACCTATTGGATGGAGATGGACGGCTGGTGGCACAGCAGGACAGCGAGCCGTTAGGCGGTTCCCGCCCCACGACGACATGGACGACGAGCGAGGTGCTCAGCGACCACATCGGCATCCTGATCCCCCCTGGCACGGCCAGCGGGGAATACCATCTAGTGGTGGGCATGTACCGGCCCGACACTGGCGAGCGTTTGCCGGTGTGGGACGGGGAGGGAGCAGTCGCGGGAGATAGCATCCCTCTGAGCATGATCCAGGTGAGATGACCATAGCCAAAGTCGTCCCTATCTTCAATCGATGCACCACCATCTGACTGGGGCTGATGGGTCTAGACCGAGACTGCAAGGATCTCTAGTGGATGATGGCAGCCTCGTCGTACTGGAACGGTTGCAGGCCAGCGACAGCGCGGTGCGGGAGCCCATCGAAGAAGTGATATTGGCCACTAAAACTACCCTGGAGGACGAATCCACGGCCATCTATATCTGATGATTGCTTCTCCCCTTCCAGGTCGCGTGCTGATCTCGTTCAGAAACATATGGACAGTTGCAAGGATAAGCAAAAGGGGCCATCCTTCTGGGTGAGACATCCAAGAAGGAGGTGACCCCCATGCGGGTAGTTGGACTACCCAGACCATTTTACTA
>Ga0315312_1000173_pt1 | contig 100569 bp, 113 predicted proteins | sample TDP7_MG_FD_203629 | JGI IMG/M metagenome (GOLD analysis project Ga0315312, IMG submission 203629) | Freshwater sediment microbial communities from Lake Towuti, South Sulawesi, Indonesia - TDP7 | ecosystem: Environmental > Aquatic > Freshwater > Lake > Sediment | place: Indonesia: South...
TTTCGCGCATTGCGGAGTTTTCGCTACTGCTGCACCCCGTAGGGCTTGGGCCCTTATCTCAGTGCCCATCTCCGGGCTACCGCTCTCACGGCCCGTACCGGTTATAGGCTTGGTGAGCCGTTACCTCGCCAACAACCTGATCGGCCGCAGCCCCATCCTTAGGCGGCGCTAAGAGCACGGTCTCAACGCCCTTTCGATGAAAAACCATTCCAGGCATCCTCATCCATCAAGGATTAGCCCCAGTTTCCCGGGGTTGTCCCTGTCCTAAGGTCAGGTTAGCTACGTGTTACTGAGCCGTTCGCTACGCTTCCTCCGGCAGCTAGGAAACGTACAACTTGCATGTATAAGTCCCACCCCGATAGCGGTGGGGTCCGGCAGGATCAACCGGAGTTGTGGAATGGTCGCATATACTGTCTGGAACGGCAGGAGATGTCAAGCCCATCTTAGACCTGATTGAACGGTCAGGTCCGCATATCTTGTTTCCGCAACTGGAGGTCAATTCTTTCATCCGGAGACTGAACGTCTCGTTCGTCAGAACTGACGCCGCCATCTATGTTGCGGTATTCTCCCCGCACTACTCTAGTATATCTTCATATTAATAAGTATTTCTAGAGCCGGCTGCTGGCATCCCCCGCATCAAAGGTCCACAACTGAAAGCACTGCTTCGCTGACGAACACAGCTTTAGGTTTGAGGCTTTCCATCTTAAAGGTTGCCTTCTATCCATTATGTCCACAAATTGCGATTATGTTCACTTGTGAGCCAAATAAACAGTGATTTTCTCGCCTATGTTGTCAACCCTTACAAAGCCGAAACGTTCGAACTGAACCACATCGTCGACGAGAGCGTTCCCAAGCGTTTCCTCAGCCAGCCCAGTCAGTGTGGAACCATTAGGCATGACAACACTACAAGATATACCAGTATCGGCGGGTATCCAGTGGATTAGGGGAACATTCATCTTCCTCGCCTCTTCATAGGACTGGCTGTGAAAAGAAGCCAATATCCTGTCCTCCTCAAAAGATTCAACTTTGAAGTTGAAGAGCTCCATGAGGCGGATAACCGAATCTTGCTTAAATAAGGCTAGGTCCCCCTTGGAAACCATGATACAGGCCTCGTTGTTCTTCAAGTCAACGTTGAATTGCCTGAATCCACGCTCGGGACGGCCCGGATGCATAGGGATCTTAGCCCTAAGGGCGCTTGGGACATCCTTCACGAGTAGCCTGAGGGGTTCTTGAACGAAGAAGAAACGATTGGCCGAGGGATCGATCAGCTTACGATTATATGCGTAAAGGTTTTCCCAGCTTAGGACGATATCGACAGGCCTAGGACCAATATCGATTATCATCTGTCTAATAGCTTCATGCCTTATGCCGCGCCGCCTCAGTGCAGCAAATGTGGCAAGTCTCGGGTCATCCCAGCCCTTGTATGTTCCGCTCCTTACCCCTCGAAGGATCTCAGACTTACTAAGTGAGGCCTCAACTATCTTAAGTCGGCCGTAGTGGATGGCCTCCGGGTAATCCCAGCCTAAGTATCGATAGAGGTACTCCTGTCTCCTTTGATTGGTGAGGTGTTCCTTCCCTCTTATGATGTGGGTCACTGCCATTAGATGGTCGTCGACGCCCGAAGCAAAGTTGTAAAGAGGCCAGACACGATATTTTTCGCCCACTCTAGGATGGGGGTAACGCTTTGTATCTATTATTCTAAGCGCAGGCCAGTCTCGAACAGCTGGATTCGGATGATTCAGATCTGTCTTAATCCTTAGAACAGCTTCTCCTTCCAGGTACGTCCCATCAAGCATTAAGCCCCAGCGTTGCAGTTTCGTTTCAGGCGTCAAATCTCTGCAGGGACATGGCTTCCTTTTCAATATCTGATCGCGGAACTCTTTAGGAGGACACGTACAGATATATGCATGCCCATCTTTGAGAAGCCTTTCAGCATAATCGTAGTAGATCGGAAGCCTATCGCTCTGGATGCACTCAGCGTCCCACTCGCAACCCAGCCAAACCAGGTCGTTCCTTATAGACTCGAAGAACTGTAAAGCGGATCTTTTCAATCTTGGGTCAGTATCCTCGAACCTGAGGATGAACCGTCCGTTGTATATCCTTGCGTATTCGTAGCTGAGGATTATGGCCCTAGCATTGCCCAAATGCAAGACACAGTCTGGATTAGGCGCAAAACGTGTCACAACCTGTTCATACTTCTCAACGTTTGGAAGTGGGGGGAGAACTCTTCTCTCTTCCCGTTTCTCTTTACGTAGAGCTTCTGGCCAGTTCTCCAGAATGATCGATCTCTGCTCAGCCAGCGGTAGTTCATTAACCTCCTTTATGATTCCAGAGACTATGGCTGTCATTTCTTTCACTCTGGTCTTAAGCTCCGACCTCTCGGCGAATAGCTTCCCCAAGACGGGTTTTTCACTGGCCTTCCCGTGAAAGCTGACGGCGTTGATGAGGGCCAGCTTTCTAATAGTATCTTCGAGTTCTTGATCTTCTTTGGGTGAGTTCACTGGTACTCGATCCCCTTTCAGGATTTTCTCCAAGATGAATACCGTACCGAGTTAGATATTCCTCTCAATTAGGTAGTTCGCCAGCGCGATCAACCTATCCTTAGCCTTTGAGGGAGGGATCATCTCGTCCACCTTGTCGATGGTTTCACGTTTCAGCCTTTCGGCAACACTCATGGCATACTCCACCGAACCATATTTATTGAGTATACTGATTGCTTCCTGCCTCAGATTTCCATCAGTGGTGTGCGCGTCCAAGATTGATGTAAGGCGCTTCTTGTCAAGGGGATCGGCTCTTCTCAGAGCATGAATTACCATAAGACTCCGCTTTCCTTCGGTTATGTCCATCCCTAGACCGCCTTTACCTTTAGCAAACTCGGAACCAACAATATCGAGGACATCGTCCTGAATCTGAAAGGAGACGCCTATGGACTGCGCGAATCTTCCCATCTCCTCAACAACTTCGTCGTCGGCCCCGGCTAGAACAGCCGCTATCTTAGCTGCCATTCTGGCTAAGGTGCCAGTCTTGTACAGGCACATCTGGAGATATTGCTCTTCAGTGACATCGTGGGTTATTAGGCTTCTATGCCAAGCTATGTCTATGGCTTGGCCGAAGCTGAGACTTGTCATCTCTTGAACGAAGATCTCGTAGATTTTGTTCGCTCTTTCGAGCGGGATCAAGTCCCTGTTTTTGATCAGAACGAGCATGGGCAAGAAGAATAATGCGTCAGATACGTTAACGGCGACATCGATGCCGAATATCTTGTGAGTGCAGGGCTTCCCCCTTCTAAGCTCAGAAGCATCCTCAATATCGTCCGCAATTAACGTTCCGTCATGAACAACCTCGGGGATTGCGGCGAATTCGGACCATTTCTCAGGATCTCCTCCTAGCGCCTCGAGAAGCAACAGAAAGAGCGCTGGCCTCCAACGCTTTCCACCTCTGTCCAGAAGCTCCCAAGTCGGCTTCGCGATCGCTTCGTTCATCGCTTCAAGATCGGGCACGTATGTGGGCGGATTAAGTTTGAAGGCCAGAGAATCTTCACTGTAACTTCTTGGTATGTACTCCTCGATCTTCCTGTCTATCTGCCCAGCCGTCTTCTCAAGAAACTCCCTTATGTCTGCAAGATCTCTTGGATGCACTTCAATAACCTCTTATGTCTTTCTTGTAGCGTACACTTCAGGTTTAAAACCTCTGGCTCTTAACCATTCGGCCGTCTTTCCGGTCAAGACGATAGGTGAAGCCTTCAACTTTCCAATTGAGTCTGCTCCTACGAGAAACATAACACTCCTCAACTGGTAGGTCAGAAGACCGAGCAACTCCTTGACTTCTGCTGAACTATTCAAGGCTGGGGATAATGCTGGCCAGGCGATCCCGGTTAGGCTAGCGCCAAGCGCCAGAGCCTTTGCAACATCTTCCCCAGACCGAATTCCACCGGATCCGATTACGGGTAAATTGACGGATTGAGCAACCTCAACTATGCTAATAGCTGTTGGTATGCCCCAATTCCAGAGAGCTTCGCCCAGCACCTCAGCCAATCGATCTCCTCTTCTTCTAGCCCTGTGATACTCAACCGCAGCCCAGCCCGTTCCACCGACGCCAGCTACATCGATGCACGCAACACCCACGGCCTCAAGCCTCTTAGCCTCCTCTGCTGCAATTCCTGCTCCGGTCTCCTTTACGATCACGGGCACATCAAGGCCGTTGACTATCTCGCCTATTTTCCCGAGTATCGCCTCATAATCGGTCTCACCTTCGGGTTGAACAGCCTCTTGTAGGGAGTTCAAGTGTATAGCCAAAGCGTCGGCCTCTATCATCTCAACTGCCTTCTGAGCCTCTTTTACTCCGTAGTCTTTCGCGAATTGAGGAGCGCCAAGGTTTGCGATCAAGAAAGCGTTGGGGGCTTTCTTCCTGGCAACATTAAAGGTTTCCTCAAGAGATGGGTCTTCTAGGGCTATCCTTTGGCTTCCTACGCCCATTCCCAAGCCCAATTCTTCAACGGCTTCAGCTACCGCAGCGTTTATCTTTAAGGCTTTCTCCGTTCCTCCCGTCATCGCTTCCACGATGATCGGTGCAGTGAAGACGTGCCCGAGAAAAGTGGTGGATAGGTCTATTTGTTTCCAGCTGATTTCTGGCAGAGCCCTGTGTACTAGGTGAACGTCCTCAAGTCCTGTAGTTGCGTTCTTGCCTTTAACCTTCTCCTCTAGACAGATCTGGATGTGTTCTTCCTTTCTCTCCTTGATCTGCTCCACTATTTTCTGTTTAGGCCTTGCTAATTCTTGTTCCAACAGGTTCTTCACCTTTTAAAGCTTTGTAAACATTATCCGGTTTTAGGGCGTTCACAATTATGGCTTCAATGCCCTGTTTGACGGGAGGTACCAGTTCCAATACTTTTCCAAGCATCCCACCCGTCACGTCAGAGGCTCTCGGTTTCCCTATCGTAATGTATAGCTGTTCAAGATCATCCAACGTGAGGTGTCGAATTAGCCGAGCGGACAGTTCAACCTTGGGGTCGCTTGTGTATATGCCATCCACGTCAACAGCCATCACTATTCGTTTAGCTCCCAGCTTGAGAGCGAGCGACGCCACTATCTTGTCTCCTGAGAGAATGTTAAAGCCCTTGTCCAAGTCGAAGGCGACATCGCCGTAGAGAACAGGGGTCAAACCGATCTCAATCGCCTTTGTCAAGGACCTCGATTCTAGAATTTGAACCTGACCCTGTTTCATCAGCATCAAAGATGAGGGGGGCATCCCGAAGGCCGGAATACCGCGATCGATCAATGCGTTTACAAGGAGCCTGTTCAAGGATACCATGGCTTCATGGGTCTTTACAAACCCAATAAGTTGAGACGGATCAGTCAGTCCTTCCGTGAGATCATACTTCTCAGCTAATGGGTGGCCGAAAGAACCACCTCCATGAACCAGTATGAGAGGCGTGACATTTGCCCGTTTGATCTCCTCCGCTTGTCTTATGATCGCTTCTTTGTTTGGAGTGAACGGGCTTTCCTTGACTGTGATGGCTGATCCTCCCAGCTTTAGTATAGTTGGCTTTTCGGCTTGGGTTATTGTCCTTCCCCCCAATTATGATTGCATATTTCTAAATAAGCCTATCCGCAATCTATTGAGCTTCTTTGCTTCCTTAAAGATATACGCTTCTCCAGCGTGGTTTCGGCTTCGTTCAGATCAAGACAAAGAATGGAAATTATTAGCTTCGATATCATTCGTCGACGAAATCGGCCAATTTGTCCACGATCCTGACATTGCTTACACAGATAGTCGTTAAGTCCGCCTCTATTTCTTGATGACACAATCGCCGTCTCGATTCAAAAATGATCACTTATACATATGTCAACCGTTCTCTTTACATAGTGGCAGCGGTGAACAATCAAGCAGATGCCGGAGCTTTTTAAGGTGAAGCTAACTTGGGGAAGGCTATAGTCATGCATGATTCAAAATTCGGACCACCGAGAAAATTGCCAAGATTATAGTTGATTTGGTAGCCCGGGAGAGATTCGAACTCTCGTCAGCGGGTCCAGAGCCCGCCATGCTTGACCGCTACACCACCGGGCTTTTCCTAAAACTCTGTAGATGCCCTCATCTTTCGTGATGATCATTTCGCACAGAAATTTAAATTTACGTCAAGACGTGTGGGTGAAAGAGCCTATCTTCTTTTTTTCCTTCTGAAGGGTCTTGTTTCTGAGGACCTCCATGGAACATGGATGTGAGTTATCTGGGAGAGGTTGTTCCTCGTGTTAACCTCATCCATTTCCGTTTCGATTTTCTTTATCATCCCGTCTCTTCCCGTGTTCAGCCTCAACGATCCATTATAGAGTGTTGTATATCCGTTCTTAATCTCGATTACGTCGCCGACCTTAACCTTGCTGATCTGGTCTTCCCAGAGTGTCATCAAGACGGAGCCTGTTTCATCACCTACGAAGGCGTCCGCAAGCATGTGTTCCCTTCGGTCTCTTCTGGAGAAGAACATCCTCGAAGAGCCTATGTTCATAACCTTTACGATCAAGTTAACGTTCCGAAAATTGGGCTTAAGAGATTCTACCTTCGTGTAACCCTCCGAGCTCATGTATTCTCCATCTCGCACGATAAAGGTTTAGCGCCACCATATATAAACAGTACTACTTAGCGGAGGACGTTACGTATCTCTTGATTAAGTCTTTACGTCTTAGGCGTAGATCACTGACCATTTCCTTAATCTTCTTCAAAGATGCCTCAACCTTTCTAGGTGTGAGGTCCTCTAACCTGAAACTTTTGAGGGCGCTCTCGTAAATCCTCCTAGTCGAATCGATGCTTCGCAGGGAATCAAACAAGGTTGTGTAATCAAATCTTGATCCCGCCGCGTTCAAGGCCAACCAAGCATAGTTCTCAAGCATGTTGACATACGCTCGATTGAGGTAGTGACCAGCCTCGACGAAGGAGCCATCTTCTATCATGGCCTTAGAGCGGGCTATCAAGCCCTTGAGAAAGATGGGCTTCCCGTAATAGTTTAGGTTTCTCCTGACTTTCGGATGCAAGGTCTCCGGTACTGGACCGAGAGCTTTCATGGAAGACATGGCGCTGGTCCACCCTGCCTCCAGATAGCTCAAGCCATTTTCAACCTCAAACCGATCAAGCTCAGATAATCTCGAGATATCGAGATAACTCTGAAAAACTTCCTGGATGCCCAATTCCTTTGCACTGGATTCAAGCGCCTCAATAAAGTGACTGTTCGATACTGGAAGCATATTAACCTCTATCAAGGTCTTGAGAATCTCCTCCAGCCCAATTGTTGCATAAATGCTCGCGCTATCTAGGTCTCCTTTATTCTGAGCTGAAGTTGCTCTGCTTAGGTAGGTGTACGATTCCAAAAGGTAGGATTCCGTTCGTAAGTCGACCCTTTCAGGAGCCGAGTAGGTCTTCAGCATCAGATTCTTCGTTCTGCTCAGCTTCGTCTCACGATCATATAGGATATCAGCCTCGAAGATTTTCTGATCGATCTCTGGAGGGATTCTGCCTACGAGCCACTTCTGAGGGATGTAATTCAAATCGACAAGAAGGTCGTTGAACTCGATCCGTTCTATGTACTCATCATCAAAGTCTCTCTTATCGACGATCAGCAAGTCAACATCACTCTGAGGAACATTGTCACCTCGACTCTGGCTACCAAATAAACCGATGCTTAAGACCGCTTCTTGAGGCTTCAATTCCTCAACAAGGTTGCTCAGAACACTTCGTATCGCCTCAGACAACTCAATAGTCCTCCTTATATCTCAACATGTAACTGTACCTAATATAAGTATTTTACAGAGTTAAACAGCTCGATCCTTTGAAGAGCTAAGTTGAGGAAACAACCGACATTGTCGAGTCGTCTTTTTCCTGCCAATCTAGGCAGGACGAACGGAACTAATGATTGGCATCTAAAGAAGATCTTGATTTGCCTACTCTGACGAATAGGAAATGTAAGGATATCACTAACATGTAAGGGTTAACCGCAAAATAAAGAGGGGAAGATGCCGAGCGGATGCTTATGTCTTGATGATTCTCAGCGCTTCAGAGATAGATTCAACAGCGTATTCAACCTCATCGAGGGGCATTTTGGGATTTATCGGCAAGTTGAGTTGCTCTTTAAACCATACATTTTCACATACTGGACATTCGCCGTAGCTGTGCCCATAGAACTTCATATAGTTCGTTAGGTGTATTGGGAAGTACCTCTGGATTATCTGTACCCCTTTCTTTTGTTCCAAGAAATGTATCAGATTAAACATGTTTAGTTTTACTGACTTACTATCGATGAAACAAGGATACAAGTGATATGAGCATCTGTTGCCATTACCTACCTTCCAAAGTCTTACGCCTGGTAGCTGGCTCAAACCCTCACTGTACGCCTCAGCAACTTTCTCCCTCATCTTGTTCATTCTGTCAAGCTTCTTCAACTGCACCAAACCCATAGCTGCCTGAACCTCGTTCATCCTGGCGTGAATCCCCCATTCATCTGCGCTCTCCATCTCGTAATCCCAAGCTCCATCTGCGTGGTCGGATATGCGTGGTTCAGGAGCCTCGTACGGACCAATGGCTTTTCTTTCTTTAGGTTTTCTAGGTCCTGTTAATCCGTAGGTTCGGAGTGAACGAGCCATCTCCGCATAGTCATCTCTGTTAGTTGTTAAGAAGCCTCCCTCGCCCAATGTAGTGATATTCTTCAACGACTGAAGTGAAAAACAAGTTAGATCACCTATTGAACCCGCTTTTCTTCCTTTGTAGACTGTTCCTAGGGCATGGGCAGCATCCTCAACCACAGCAAGATTATGTTTCTCGGCTATCTCTAGGACTGGATCCATATCAACGGGGTTGCCACCGTAGTGCATAACATATATCGCTTTCGTTCTAGGCGCTATCTTGTCTTCTATTGTATCAGGATCTATGGTCAACGTTTCAGGGTCAATGTCCCCAAATTTCACTTTAGCCTTTCTCGCATTTACAGGGACGTAAGTTGCCCTAAATGTCTGAGGGGTTCCAACTATCTCGTCACCCTCTCGTAGTTTCAGTATTCTGGTCGCGATTTCAAGCGCTGCTGTGCAGGCGGTAACCGCTATCGCATGTTTTACGCCGCAATATTCTGCGAAAGCCTTCTCGAATTGGGGGACCAGCGGCCCCCAAGACAGCGACTCAGACCCTTTGAGAGCTTCCACAACGGCTTTGGCATCTTCTTCGTCGATGATGCTCCCGACACCGAGTTCTCGAACTTTGAAATTCTCTGATGACATTTTGATCAACGAGAATCAGTTCCGACATCGATTTAAAGATTACTATAAGCCCACACATTGATATGCTTAGGCCACTGTCGCCTGTAAAACGGTGTATCTGTAAGCTGCGTGCGATCTTTCAGAAGGAAGCTAGGCGCAGCGTTCTTCGTACAGCCTCAACATGGTCGATTGTCGGCATGAATTCCAGACTAACATAGTCTTTGTATCCCAGATCATCTATGCAACGGAAAATGTTTCGATAATTTATTTCACCCGTTCCAGGTTCATGACGTCCAGGGACATCTCCAATATGGAAGAAGCCGATTAGATCAAAGTACCTTTTCGCATTGTTGATTAGGTTGCCTTCTGTGATTTGCTGGTGGTAGAAATCAAATAGCATTTTCACGCTTTGGCTTCCAACAGCATGTATGAGATAAGCGGCTTCGGAAGACCTTGATAAATAACAACCTTTGTGGTCTATTAGATTGACTGGTTCTATGAGCACGGTCATACCAGACTCTTCAAGTAGTGCAGCGCAGCTTTTGAGATTTTCAACAGCGTTCTTGATTTGCTGCCGCCTGGAAAGCCTTGAAACAGATTTGCCGAGACCCACTGGACCGATAAGATTATGGCAATCTAGTTTCTTCGCTACCTGAACTGTTTCTTGTATGCTCGATACAAGTTCATCTCCAACGTCCGGTCTAGTGAGCGAAAAATCCCTAAGATTCAATCCGAATGAGGATACAGATAATCCCAATTCGCGTTTCTTTTTTGCGATCGCATCGATATCCTTGTTCTGCCAACTCCAAAACTCAAATGCTGTTACCCCCGCTTCTTTGACTTTCTCCAGTCTCTCAAGGAAGGGGAGATGCCTGAAGATCATCTCAACACATACAGATAACTTTGGCAAGATTTCCGCACCTCTAGTCTCAAGTCGTAGATGACTGGAATATTTCAGCTGAATGTTCTTAAGGTTTGCTGATCTTTAGATCTTCTTCCAGCAATGGAAACGCTGTTTTCGACTTACCATTAATGAAGTCTGTCAGATCGAGTTGAACCAGATCTGGACTTTGGGGTCGAAGTACCCATCGCCTCATTATGGGGAAGCAAAAGGACAGTGTACTTGGCACATATCTGCTAGAAGACATGGCTCGTTCAAGACCTAACTAGTCAGTTCGGAGTATCATAGCTTAAATATCGTTAATTTTAAACGTAGATGTGTGGAATTATCTCATCGAGGTGAATAGATTGGTTAAGGTTGGCGACTATGAAGTTCCAGAAGGACTGTATTATTCGAAAGACTACATGTGGGTTAGAGTTGAAGGCAGGAAGGCAAGGATCGGGATAACTGACTACGCTCAAAAGCAGCTACGTGAGATCGTATATGCTGAGCTTCCGAGCTCAGGCGACGAGATTAAAAGAGATGAGCCCTTTGGAACATTAGAGTCAGTGAAAGCGGTGTCAGACCTTGTGGCTCCGATAAGCGGGACAATTGAGGAAGTGAACGAGCAAGTTGCCAATTCCCCAGAGATATTGAATGAGGACCCTTACAGCAAGGCATGGCTCCTCGTTGTGTCCCCAACCAATCTGGAAGAAGAACTGAAAGTCCTTATGGATTTCAGAACCGCAGTGGAATGGCACAAAGATCTGATGAAGGAAGGATAGATAAGCTTTGCCGCGGAGAATAGCCATAATAGGGGCTAATGCTGCTGGAACCGACGCTGCTGCAGCCGCCAGAAAGACTGACCGAGAAGCCGAGATCACACTTATCGACAAACAGAGTCTGGGCGCCTATTCACGTTGTGGACTGCCTTTTGCCCTAGGCGGTCACATCCCGAAGTTCGAAGACCTGGTTGTCTATCCGCCGAGATATTATGATATGATGAAGTATGACCTCAGGTTAGAAACCGAAGCCAAGGAGATTGATGTAAAGGCCAAAACCGTCAGGATTCAAGATGAAAGTGGAAAGGAAGAGACTATTCAATACGACAGCCTCATATTAGCTACGGGCTCCAACATTCTTGTCCCTCCGATAAAAGGGATAGACAAAGACGGAATTCTGCCCCTCCATAGCATCAAACAGGGCCAAGATATTGATGCAATGATTAAGAAGGGAGCAAGATCATCTGTCGTTTTGGGAGCAGGCTTCTTGGGGCTTGAAGCAGCTGTAGCCCTAGTCGAGAGAGGAGTAAAGACGACGGTTGTTGAGATGCTTCCCTACGTCCTGCCTAGGCTACTCGACAAGGATATGGCGGATGAGGCTCAGGGAATGCTTGAGGCGAAAGGCATGAGGATAATCGTTGGGCATCCGGCGGAGGAATTTGTGGGAGATGAGCGAGTTAAAGCGGTCTCGGTTGCTGGAGAAGAGATACCAGTAGATTTTGTCATTAATGCATGTGGAGTTAGACCCAGCATCGCTTTAGCTCAGAAGGCTGGAATAGCCTTAGGTGAAACCGGAGCCATAAGGACAAACATTAGGATGGAGACAAGTGTAAAGGACGTCTACGCCGCTGGTGATTGTGCGGAAACCGTGCACATGGTCACCCAGAAGCCTATTGTTCCAGCCCTTGGGACAGTGGCTGTCAAGCAGGGGAAAGTGGCTGGCATCAACGCAGCTGGAGGGTACGCTACTTATCCTGGAACTCTAGGTTCAGCGGTTACAAGGATGTTCGACTTTGAGATCGGTGTTACGGGCTTGAATGAATTCTTCGCCAAGCGTTCCGGTTTCGAGACAGTTATTGGAAAGATCGCATCAAAGACTAGGGCTGACTACTACCCAGGAGCCTTACCGATAAGGGTTAAACTTGTAATTGACAAGGAGTCGAAGAGAATGATCGGCGGACAGCTCATAGGCGGCGAAGAGGTAACTCAGAGGATCAACGCTCTCTCATTCGCAATACAGAAACAGATGACCGTATACGAGTTGACAAAGGCAGACACTTGTTACGCTCCGCCTCTGAACGAGACTTGGGAACCGATGGTATTGGCTGCCGAGATCGCTATCAGAAGAATATAGGCTATTATGCTCATTTTCCTATTTTTTTGAGATTTGAATGCGTGTGTGTGCAATTGTTTCAGGCCCTCTATTTGGATCCAAATATGTTTTGTTGAGGTTTGATGGCGGGTTACATTAAATATTTGCTTCTTTGCTGAGCTTGTGAGTGGTTGACGGGTTTGATGCTTTTTCTTTGATTGTGAGTTCTTGCCTAAGAAAAGGTCTAAGTCACTTTCTCCGGTGCTTGATGTAGGTAGGATGCGTGAAAGGGTGGTTCATTGAATACCGATTTTTGCCGGTGTTCCTTGTCGATTGGTTGAAGATAACTAAATAGAGACTTCAGGTAGTCAATTTTCTCGGCGACGGTCTGGATAGCTTCTTTTCCCTCTGGCGTGATATGGTAGATTCTGCTTCTTTCTATCCATTCGCCTTTTATCAGACCCTTTCTTTCCATCGCGTAAAGTGTAGAATAAAGGGATCCTGAGCCGACTAAGATCTTGTCTCTTTGATAAATGTACTTTATAAGAGCATAACCGTTGCAGTCGCCGGAGATTAGCTTAGCGAGGACTATTATGTCAAGGAAACTGTAGACGAATCTTTTGCGCAACTCTTTCAATATGTCATATTTTTTTGTTTTTATCGATGTTTTTTCCATCTCCAATTTTACTCTCTAACTCCCCTATTCAATATTTGATCAGTTTTTCAGCAATCTCTTTCAGCTTTTGTATAAAGGGATGAGTTGGATTCTTGAGGCTCAACAGATAGTTCCTTTTGGCTCTAAGTACATCGCAATAACATGGAATTACACCTATGACCGGATGGCCCACGGTTTCCTCAAGTTGGCTAAGTAACGCTTTCTCTTTTTCTTGAAGCGAGCGCTCCGTCTCTGGAAGAACTTTATTAATTAAGATCAGGATTTTGTTTTCAAAAATGTCATGAAACTCCGAGAGCATATTTTTTACACCCTCTATGTCTAACGGATCTGATGTGGTCACGACAATCCGCAGGTCGGAAGCAGCGACGGCATTGATGGACGAATATTGAATGCCGGGACTCGTATCATAGATAATATAGTCCATATTCATTTTGTTCAAGAAGATGGACCTCAGAGAGTAGAGTTTCCTGAGGGCAGAAGCTTCCCACGCTTGGCTTTTCCACATCATATCCAGAATAGCATATGGAGAAGGGTTCGCCAGTCCGATCAAAATTTTTCTGTCAGTATTGCAACTTTCAGATATATCTATTGGCACCTGATCTATCCTGCATCGATTATTGAAAAAATCGTTCAGCCACCATAAGTCAGGCGTCTTGATTGCTTCGCCGAAGATATTGAAGAGACTGGGAGCTCGGAAATCCAAGTCCAAAAGAGAAATGTTAAAGCCTCTATTCAACAAGGTCATGGCCAAATTCACTGCAACTATGGTTTTCCCTGTTCCGCCCCTTGAGGAGTGAATTGAGACTACTTTTCCCGTTTTCCTAACGCTCCGCTAAAGTGATTCTCGATATAGAAATACACTTTCCTGCCCACTCTTTTCTTCTTCAGATACCCCATTCTTGCCAGTTGACTTGCGCAGGTACTTTCCACGGCTCTTAGTCTTTTTGTTTCATTCGAAAGATCTTCAGCTGTGGCTTCCCCAAGCTTGTATAGTGCTAATACAGTTTTCCTTAGAGAACTCGGTAAGGATAATAACGTCATAACGTCGGGCACAACTCGGGTTTCTGCAAAAGACCCAAACCCGTAGTTTTCACTTAGTAAACGTAATAATTCTTTCTGACTGTTAATTACTTGTTCGATCAGTTTGACCATAGAGTTTATCCTTAAATTAAGCAGTTTGAACTCGTCGATCATTCTCGCGTACAAATCGTTTTGTCCCGAAATCTTTTCCGTTCGTGTTCTCAGCTAAGTCGCTTGGGGTGCGAACTGCACTATTGCACATGCATGAATGCATTTATAACTTTTGCTATTATATAGATATATATACAGAGCTGCAAGAATCTCTTAAAAGTTAGAAACGGAAAACTGCATAATAGAAATGTTCCCCCAAACCGATCTTGAACAGCGTTGCTATCAGATTCTTGAGCAGAAAGGAGGAAAAATTGCAGATGAAGCAAGAACTATTTTACTTAAAGAAAAATCTTTAAAGAGATTGCAGCAGCCTCTAAAGTATATATCCGAAAAATGGCGTGATCCCTTTACACCATCTTTGGTTATTCTCTCATGCGAAGCCGTTGGAGGAAAACCTGATGATGCAACTCAACAATCAGCATTAGCAATGACGCTTACGAGCCTCGGCTTTAACCTTTGGGACGATATAGTAGACAAAACTGTACACAAATTCTTTATTCCAACGGCTCTGGGAAAATTTGGAGAAGGCATCACCCTCATGATTGGAGGCCTTGCCTGTGCAAAGGCTTTCTCAATTTTAAGTGAGATGAAGGTAGATGAAACAAAACGTCAAACCATTACAAAACTAGTCTGGAATTACTGGGTAAAGCTACTGGCGAAAGCTGAAGTCAAAAATTTGGAACTAAGAAGGCGAATTGATGCTGAACCTCAAGAAAAACTCAAAGTGATCAAGACGCAGTCAGTAAACCTTGAAACTTCAATGAAGATCGGGGCAGTGCTGGGAAACGGCTCTGAAGACGAAATAGAACATCTGGGGAAATATGGAATATATCTTGGCACAATTCTGGAATTAAGGAAAGATTTCAATGCATCCGTTAACCTGACACTTGAACTTGCCGAAAAAATCAGAAATGATGCTTTACCTTACACTCTATTATGGGCAAAAAATCGTTCTGAAAAGATCAAGGAATACCTATCGAATCTTACAAATACAATTAAGCCCATCGACATCAAAAAAATAGTAGAAGCACTATTAGAAACAAGAGCATTAGAAAATACCACAAATCTTCTAAAAATGCTAACACAAAAAGGAGAAACAGAACTACTTAAGTTGAAAAGTAACGAAGCTGCCAAGACTTTGAAATTCTTTTTAGCAGCGCAAGTCAAGATTTTTATTGAAAGCCTATCTACTCTGTAGTTCTAAGTAATTTAGTATTGGAACGGCCATTTAATCTGATCCGGACTAACTGAGAGCAGCAGTGGCACAATAACGCTTATATAGATTCCAGGCATCTTGATTTTTTTGCATACTTCTATAAGCAGATCTTTGTCTTTTTTCTCGACCGCGCTTTGAACCTCTGGGAAGACTGCAGGTTCCATCAAATGTTGCAGATACTGCGAGATTTCCACTATTCTTTCCTTAAGATTTTTCATACTCTCACCCACAGTTAGGTAGTTTCATTTATTTATAAATCTTATGTATAAATCTTAATAATCTTACAAAAAGATAAAAATAACTTGAGTGCATCAATGAACGCGGGCGATTTCAAAGTGAGCGTCTTTTTAACAGGCGTTAAATTCAGCAAACGAGGTTTATTAGATACTTCGATATCTTACTTTATTTTTTTTACCTGGTACTATATTTTTTCATATGATATCTTACGGCACATTATGGACGAATCTTCCAGAACTTTTTACATTTTTAATGCGTCCTTTAATTTTCTCGTATCTTTAGGACTAATATTAAGCAGTCTTTTTATCCGTAAAATTGACAAAATATATATTATCTACGCGTGGTCCATACTTTCATCTATAGGAACAATCTTTATCGCATTGGCTCCCACTGACATATTTAGATTAGCAATCTATCTCCTTTTGGGAGTCGTGTTTGGTATAGGCTTATTAGCATTTTTTACATTTTTCCGGGATCTAACGGTAACTGAAGAAAGAGGTCGTGTTGCAGGTTTAATCGTATTTATCTCTCTACCAGTTTTCTCAGTAGCTACTATTTTAGTGAAAAAATTCGATTTTTTGACAACAATAGTGTTATGTATTGTTCTCAACTCAGGAACTCTGGCAATCAAATCATTAAATTCTAAGAAGATAGCCATGTTAACAGGGAAAAGTGATCTAAAAGGGCTTAATCCCGAAAAAAGAACAACGCTACTTTACTTAATTCCGTGGATAATTTCTTCCATAATCAATACAACTTTAGCTAAAGCTGTTACTTCTCATGTTTTACACTACTTATTACCTCCTCCTCTGATATTGTTAGCGGCTTTGCAACAGATTATTGGTGGAGGTTTTGGAGCAATAATAGGTGGACTAATTGCGGATTTTTTCGGAAGAAAATTATCTCTGGCTTTTGGGATCACTTTATTCGGCATTAGCTCAGCAATTTCAGGATTAGTGAGTATAAATGGAATGTACCATTTCGCGTTTATCGGAACCGGTCTAACTTGGGGTATTCTTTTAACATTATATCTATTCGTAATTTGGGGCGATCTTGCTACTATGGAGGCATGTGCTCATACCTATTCTATTGGATTAGCAATCTTTTTCTTGGCTGCGGGTTCAGGGGCTCTTTTTATTACTCAAATGCTTGAAATTCCTTTAATGGTTGCCTCCGTTACGAGTTGTTTGTTGATTTTTCTTTCGAATATACCATTAATTTTGGCTCCAGAAGTATTGCCATTAGACTTCCGCGAGAAAATCCGTCTTAAACTATATATTTACCTCGTGAAGAGGAAAAGGAAGAAACTAAACTACTTGTCAAATCACGGGTAAATATTATCCAGTAATCTTGGGAATGCTGAGGCTTCTTTTATGTGTTCAAGTTTGCAGATCCACTGGGTTAATCTTTCGACTCCAATTGCGAATCCTGAATAAGGAAAAGGGCTTATCTCCTTAAGGTCCATGTACCATCTCTGTTCATCTGAGTTTATTTTTTCTTCTTTCATCTTTCTCAATAACTCTTCTTTTCCAACTGTTGGTTGCCCTCCTGTAGAGATTTCTCCATAACCTTCAGGTGCAAATAGATCTACAGACATGGTTAACTCACGTCTTTCAGGGTTGAACCGAAAAAAAAATGTTTCAATTCCTACTGGGAATTCTGAAATGAAGAACGGTTGATCAAATCGGAGGCTTAGATGCTTCTCATGCTCCCAGTCTAAAATTGATCCCCATTGGATATTGAATCCGTCTTTCTGTAGTATTCCAATAGCATCATCGTATGTCAATCGTGGAAAAGGTGCTTCGACCCTTCTCAATTCTTTAACATCACGCTGCACAGCCTCTAATTCGTCTTTTGCTGCTTCAGATAGGCATTGGCAAATGTAACTGACCAGCTGCTCCTGCAGCTTAGTGAGACCATCCAAGTTACAGTGTGGAATTTCTCCTTCTATACACCAATATTCTGTCAGATGTCTGTCTGTTCTTACCTTTTCCGCCCTAAAAACGGGAGCAATCGTGTAGATTCTGCCCAAATTTGCCATGAACACCTGGGCGTATGCTTGCAATCCTTGCGTAAGATAGGCTTTCCTATCGAAATATCCTACTTCTAAAGAGTTGAGGGGTTCTCCCATTGCCGGAACTATTACTGGACCTTGAACTTCTATAAAACCACGCCGCTTGAACCATGATCGAGCCGCATCGAGTATCTTTGCCCTTACCTTCATCGTGGCTTTTTTCCTTTCACTCCACGAATCGCTGAGCACAGACATGTAGAAAATCAGAGATAGAAACTCGCAGATTAATCTTATCGATAATGTTCAACTTAGCACAGGCTCTCCGGATCGAATTCTACCAAAAACCGGGGGGGGAATTATTCTTCTGAAACTGTCAATTTTTCGATTTCTTTGGCCCACGGGATAATCCTCAAGGATTCTTCAAGCTTGTCCCTTATGTCTCTTTCTATTTCTTCGCAAGTTATTTCATCCGCTTCGTCTACAAGAAGTATGACAAGAGTGCATTTTTTAGTCAATTGATCCCCCTCACCTTTTATCATTTATGACGCATCTAAAACTTTTGTCACCACAGCTCGATCCATAAGGTAACTCCCATAGAAAACCATGAAGCGTAAAGGCAAATGGAACTACATCAGGTTCTTCCAAATTTATTGCCTTTAGAATCCTTTCCTTGGACAATCATGCCAACTCCGCTAGAGGAGATCATCGGTCGACTTAGTAGGAGACGTCAGAGATGTCGAAGATCTTCCCGGGGTTGAGTATGTTATTCGGGTCGAAGATCTTCTTTATCTCCTTCATAAGTCTCATTTGCTCCTCGTCTAAGCATATGGGTAGGTATTTCTTCTTCGTCCATCCTATTCCGTGCTCACCTGAGATTATGCCTCCCAGCGCCACGGCCTCTTGGTAAATCCTCACCATAACTTTAGGCAGTTTCTGGTTCCACTCGTCATCGCTTAAGGCGTCTTTGATGGGGTGTACATGTAAGTTTCCGTCTCCGGCATGACCAAAACATATGATTCTCAAGCCGGATTCATGGGATATCTCTCTTATCGTCTTGAGGTATTCAGGAATCTTACTGGGTGGAATAGCTGCATCCACGATCTCAGCTATTCTGCTCTTCACGAATACTTCGTAGAACATGCTTCTTACATCCCAGATTCTGTCTTGCTTTTCCCTTGTATCGGCCACCAAAACATCGAGTGCATTGCTTCTGAGACATATCTCAGAGATTCCTTCCGCGTCTTCGTATAGGTCTTCCTCTTTATTTCCATCGATCCTTATGATTAGATAGGCCTCAGCATCGTGATGCGGCATATTTTTTTGAAGGCGGTTCTCGGCTTCCAGTATTACATCTCGTTCAACAAGCTCCATGGCAGTAGGGGTCATCCTCTCCTTGAGAATTTCAGATACAGATCTAGCAGCATCAAAAAGGTTACTGAAGGGTACGTAAAGCGTCATGAACATCTTAGGCAGCTTGATAAGCCTTATTACAGCTTTGGTGACGACAGCTAGGGTTCCCTCAGATCCTATCATCAGCTGCATCAAGTCGTAGCCCGTGGATCTCTTGACAACCTTCCCGCCCAAGCTTAGAACTCTTCCACTGGGGAGGACCGCTTCTAACCCCAATATGTATTCCCTGGTTTTGCCGTATTTTACTCCGTTCATTCCGCCTGCATTTGTGTTAATGTTCCCTCCTATGGCCGATGTTCTCTCCCCGGGGTCTGCCGGGTAGAAAAGTCCTCTCCTCTCAACTTGTGACCTAAGGTCTGAGAGGATCACACCGGCCTCTACGACAGCCATAAGGTTCTCCTCATCTATCTCCAATACGCGGTTCATCTTCTCGAGGCTTAGGAGAATGCCGCCGTAGATAGGAACCGCTCCATTGCATATGCCTGTCCCCTGACCTCTAGGTGTTACAGGTATCCTCCTCTCGTTAGCTAGGGCTAGAACCCTCGAAACTTGCTCTGTCCTCTCGGGTTTGACCACGGCCTCTGGTAATGCCCTCAAACCAAGAGGCGTCTCGTCAAAAGAGTACTTTTCCAGGCTCTCTTGATCTGTAAGAACGTTGTCTTTGCCGACAGTTTCTCTTAGGCTGAGCAGAACATCGTCGGTAACTTTGCTGTATTTCATATGCTCATCTTCCAGGGACTCTTCACCGTTCCGACTAGCTTAAGAATACCTCATGAACGTTCCCAGAAATAAAGCCTCATTTCAGCTAAATGATTTAATATCTTAATATTGAGAGAAATGCAGGTTTTTGATAAACACATACCTTATAAACGAGGTGATTGTTTGGTTCAGGAGTTCCTTGAAGTTGATGATCTGGAGACTTTCAAGTTGGTGGCTGGACAGAGTCCTCTCGTGATTCGTAGAGACCCCTATCTCTTTGCCCAATACTTCGCAGGAATGTTCTTCATAGACCTATCGAAACTGGAACAGAAGGATATTAAGCGGTTATTCGATATGCTTAGGGGCAAGTTGATAATCGTGAGGAACATCATCAAGGCTTCATCCATAACCGACTTTGTAAGTAGAGCAGAGAAGAAACATTAAGAAATAGCCGGCAAAGACGAGGTTTTCCACTGTTCCCTGTTTCCTAACTCTCTTTCAGAAAACTTTCAAGGTTTGTCAGCTATGGTGCTTGTCTCTTTCAACAAACTCTCTGATGTTTCTCCAGATCCACTTCGATAGAGCCCCCATTAATGTCGCAGACTCAGATTTTTCAAGATTTATATATGGAAACTGCGTTAGTTTCTTGATTTGGAGGAAGCAAGATGCCGCTAGTTAATGAACGAGACTTACTACTGCCTGCTCTAAAAGAGCGACGGGCAGTGGGCGCCTTCAACGCCAATAACATGGAGATGATCCAAGCATTCATTTGGGCAGCTGAAGAGATGACCAAAGAGCTCGGCCAACCAGTAGATGTAATCGTCCAACTGAGCCCAGGGGCAAGCAGATACGCTGGTTGGGCATTGGGTGCTGGAATGGTGAAGATTGCCGCGGCCGAAACCGACGTCCGCATTGCCCTCAATCTAGATCATGCAACAGAAATTGACCACATCAAGACTGCCTTAGATGCAGGATTCACAGCCGTTCTATTTGATGGGTCAGCATTACCTCTCGAAGAAAATATGAAACTGACCCGCCAAGTAGTGAGGATGTGCCATGCGAAAGGCGTGCCTGTAGAAGCCGAGTTGGGGAAGATTCCTAGGATTGAGGACTACTTTACATCAGCCGAGATTGCTAATCTGAGAAGTCTTCCCGCAGCCGAAGCTGTGCGGATCATCCGAGAGAGAGCTAGTAAGAAAGTTGAGGACCTGATGGCAAAGCCTGAAGATGTTGAGCGCTTTGTTGGCGAAACTGGTTGCGATTTCCTGGCTGCCGCCTTCGGTTCCATTCACGGTATATGGGACGACATCTGGCCGGTTCGAGTTGACCGTCTAATTGCCATCCAAGAGCGCACTCGACTTCCCTTAGTTTCTCACGGCTCTTCTGGAATTCTGATGGGGCCTAAGGATGTCAAGAACAAGGCGATCGAGCTCACCAAGGGTGAAGGAACTCTCTTAGACGCTATCCAAACTGGGGGAGTTACCAAAGTCAACGTGGCGACAATCCTATCAATCTCGTTCATTGAGGGATTCATCGAGGCCTACCGAGCCAATCCAAGCGAAAAAGATTTCCGAAGACTAGGTGATCCAGCTCGCGATCGGGTCAAGGAAAAAACTAAAGAGTACATGCGTCTCTTTGCTGGCAGGATTTGAAATAGGGCTGTTTTCATCTCCTATTCTTCAGGATAGGATCTCTCGTCGAGCACAAAAAGTGACGGTTACGGCAGGACGTTATTCAATTGGTTCTTAGAGAATTCGACCGTAGTACATCAAAGATCTCAATCGTTCCGGAAGCGTGTACCTGACTTTCAGGTGTTGTAGACCTAATTCGAGCGGGTCAGAGCCATAAACTTTGGCGAACTCAGCGTGGATAAGTTTCTCATGTTCTGTTACGGTCTTCAAAGGTAGACGAACTTTAAGACTGTCCCGTAACGCTGAGTCCCTAATCGCCATCAACATTTCCACATCTTTCCTGGCGTTCTCAGCTCCATAGCTAAGAGGCTTACTCTCAGTCACAGCATTATACAGGCTTAGCCACGCATCAGCTACTGCGACCTCGTCATAATCAATGAACGGGTATCCCTCTAGAGGGTTTTGGAAAAAGATCTCGGGTTCAGTAGATATCCTCGCTCCGAGAACTCTGGGTTCGCCCGCGACTTCCTTCTCAATCTCAATCTTGAGCCTCTTTTCGTCTTTGAATAGATACAGTTCATCTCCCCGCAGAGCGCCGTTTGTTCCAGTGATCTCCCAGTAGTTTCCCCTCTCGCGGTTGAACTCGTAAGTACCTTTCACTCCACCGGCGAATTGGATCTCAGCCCTTTCAACAATTGAGTCCTGGGGCGGGAACTCGCCCATCACGCCTTCGGCTTCAGTTTTGAGTATGCTCCTTATGGCTGCCATACCGTGGTAGGACCCCGATACATAGGAGAGGTAGAACTCTTCTATCCTACCTAAAACATTAGCGGCCACGATCTTCTGCTTCAAGCGTTCGTGAGGCCATCTGGGAACATTCTCTGAGACTTCAAGAAAGATGCCGTTTTCTTTTGCCGATTCAATCATCTGATCGGCACAAGCAACAGTTATGGCTATAGGCGTCTCGGTCAGAATGTGGATCCCCTTCTCGGCGAGCGCTTTTGCCAAAATATGATGCCCCTCTGCTTGAACCGCGATCAAACACGCATCCAATTTCTCTTCATTAACCATCTTCTCCAAATCGAGGTATGGTTTAGCCCCAGTTTCTTCGGCTACATCTTTTGCGCGAGCCGCATCGACATCACATACGGCAACCAGTCGGTACCTATCACTGAGCTTTAGAAGCGTGAGTATGTGGTTTCTTGCTCTTCCGCCAACGCCTACAATCCCAGCTTTCAGAAAGATCATAATGATCCTCTCCATAATTCGGCCACAATAACCCTTATAGGTTGGTTAGCTATCACATCTAATTTTAATTGAAGATGCTATCTATGATGCGTTGTGGTCTATCGTTTTTTGAATAAACAGTCGCTTCATAGCCTATGCTTGATAGGTCGGACTTGAATGCTCAGAGTTACCTGAGCCCTCCTTAAAGGGAAGGGGGCTCGTCATTATGTGGGCGCTTTCTCCGTCTGCATAGTAACCTTTAACTGTTTTTGTAATTTTGAAGCCAAGTTTTTTGTATAGGTTTATCGCTGGCAGATTGCTCACCCGAACTTCTAAATAGCATTCTTTCGCTCTGTAAATCCCCATAGCCTGCAACGCCCTACGTGCTAACGCGTATCCCACACCTCTGTTTCGGTACTGAGGCAAGACGGCGATCGAGATAATGTGCCCCCTCTTTGGAATATCAAATGCCCTAAAACTTGGTAATCCCGTTTCTATTCGACACATGACGTAGCCTATGATCTGTCCATCTTCTTCTGCGACGATGAAGGTTTCGGGAAACTGTTGAAATAGATCCATAAAGAAGTAGCTGGAATAGTTTTCTGGAAGGGAGACTTGGTTTATGTAGATGACTTTGTCTATGTCGCTAGGCTTGAATTGTCTTAACGTGAATGATGAGTTCAAACCGGACCCATCTGTTGTCTCAGTTACTTGCCAAGAGAATAAAAAATTATCATCGCTCTTATTATGGTTGCTTAACTATCGGTATCGTTACGTTTCCATGCGAGATGGCTAGAACCCTGGCATTTTTCTTTGTAGCAAGGGCATAACGTAACGCTTCGTTGACCGTCTTCGCCGTTTTGAGCTTAAAGACCTCCAGTGCGTAATAATCTGGAAGCGCTGAAACAAGGATCATCTCAACCCTTTCTAGTGCTTTCATCAAGCAATAAGCGATGTAGCCGCCGGCTGTAAACTGTTTTTTCAGAGAGTTCTCCACTCTTTTCGAATCTTTAAACTTCGTTATGTACTCATAGAAGGTTCTGTTCCCATAGCCTCCTGAACACTCGGCTACTAAGGCGAGGACCCCATTTTTCTTAACGGCTTCTAGGGCACTGTTCATTCCCTTACAAGACTCGTAGAGATTTGCGTCATGAGAGAAGCCGCCGGGACTAACAAAAAGCACGTCAGCCCGCACATCTATAGGAACTTTGTAAATTTCATCTGCAAATCTGACGCCCTTCTTGAAGGCTTCATCCAGGTCTCCAGCAAAGGCTTTGACAATCTCCTGCCGGCGGTTTCTGACAACGTTTAGGGTAAAGTCAACTCCGACCAAACGTGCAGCTTCAATCGCATCTTCATGTACAGGGTTGCCTTCGAGCGAGCCTGGACGAGCCCTAGGATCAGTAACCATGGAGAGATTGTGCTGAATCGTCTCGAGACTTGAGACGCCGGGCAGAACGGCACCTCTTCCGCCGCTGTAACCCAGATAAGGATGAGGCTCCAACAATCCTGCGAGAACCTTTATCTTCGATTCAGCAAATCTTCTATTGAGATAGACCTTGGTTCCGAAGGATGTCTCTCCCACATTGATGACGTTCTCAGCTTCGTAGTTGTGATCTGTTAAGTCGACTCCCTTCAGCATCTCATCATGCCATGGATCGACGGCGATCTTTTTGGCATCGATACGGAGCGGGTCATAGCCTCCTATTACATTAATATTTTCATTCTTTGCTCCGGCGTCATTCAGCTCTCTGACGATAGATTTGAGGATCATAAGGTTGAATGAAGGATCCTCTGCACCATTTACTACTATAGATATTTTGTCGTCTGGCTTCACTATTTCTAGTAATCGTCTCGTTCCAATAGGTTCGTTCAGAGACCTTTCAATCTCTTCTTGAGGATTCTCAGCTGCCTTTTTCTCGTTAGGTTGGATCATGCCGAGGAAACTTTCGGTGGCGATTCTAAGACAGACCTCAGTATTTCCATACGGAAGCCAAACATCAACCAAGGACATTCACCTTAACGTGTCTTGGCAGGATGTACGCTTGTTAACTTGACAAACGAGACCTATGTCACAACTTCACAATAATTTGAGAAATCTTGAAGCAAGTTTCTCACATCTACAAAGGTACAGTTCACGCAGATTGGTTTTCGGAGTTAGGTCTGACCCATGAGGAAACGTGCTTGAGCTAGGCGATCCATGATCTCAACTAGGGCCCTTTCAATTTCACGTCTTCTCTCTTTGTATTGCTCCTCGGTCAATACTCCTTTCTTGTGCCTATCTTCGAGGGCCTTCAAATCGTTAAGTAGCGAATCCCTCTGCCTCTCCAAATCCTTTGAGTAGGCGCCTATATCGGATTGGACCATAATTCATCACTATGGTGGTGATGTCGGAACTTTTTTAAAGGTTTTTCGTTCCTTAAATACTTATGGAGGAAGAGAGAGGAACGAATTGTCCCATATACCAGTGAAACTGGTCATCGAGAATATAGGTGAGGTAGAGGGCGAATTCATACGGTATCTAGCTCCGAGAACCGTAGACTCTATAACAAGGAAACTTCCACTCGAGGGGAGGGCAGCAATATGGAAAGAGGAAATCTACTTCGATATACCTGTCAAAACTGGGGAGGAAAACGCGAAATCAACCGTGAACAAGGGGACGATTGCGTACTGGCCGATGGGAAACGCTCTTTGCATTTTCTTCGGCGAGAGTCAGCCATACAGCTCTGTAAACATAATTGGGAAGATTGGGAAGAATCTGGAATTATTCGGTCAGGTAAAGAGTGGAGCAAGGATTAGAGTAGAGAGAAAGACCTGAAAACTTACAGGAATTTGCTTTCGTCCCAGAGTCTCAGCCTCTTCTCGCATTCTTCCTTGATGGACAGGTCTCTACTTCTTTTGGCGAGCGCTTCTAAGAACTCTAGACGTTTCTTGACGGATTCTTCTCTCCGATATTGTCGTGATGAGGCTTGCCCTGTAACTACATCTTCATATGCCAACCTTCTTGGACTAGGAAGCTTGCTGCCTCAACAGCGTTCTCCAGCGTGTAGATGTTCACCGAAATGATTGACGATTGTTAAATTCTCAGTCAAAATGATAGATTCGATCCGGGGATAGCCATACTAGGCTGTCTTGGTACGTGTTATCGTCGATGAAAAAGCTTATAAGGGGAAACAAAACTAGTAAACGAGCGTGGTGGTCTGGAAATGTATAAGAAGATGTCTTTGATGCTTGGCTCGCTCCTGCTCATAGTTGCTCTGAGCGGCTGTGCCTTTCTGCCCCACATTACAGATATACCAGGAGTACCTGAAGGTGGGACGATTACCCTATGGGTAAAGGTGACCCGAGTGTACAAGTTAGACTTCAGCGGTATGTTCCCCGATCTGTACAAGAAGTACTTCTCAGGATACACAGGGTGGTATTTGGAGATATGGATTGAAGACGAGAAAGGCAACAACATGCCAGAGGAGCTCTATGGATGCATGGTCTGGCCCGGAGCACATCCAGAGGTAGTCGCGGGCAAGTGGATGCTAGTCGTAAAGGCAAAAGTCTTCCACAACGCCCCATTCACGGGCGGACCCGGGCACCTAGTGACCTTCCCGCAATCCGTAATAGTATTCGAAGGCGCTGAAATACGAGAGGAAGAAGGAACCCCAATAACAACAACTCCGTGAATACAAAACCCAACATCCCTCCTCTTTTTTCTGTGCATAACTTGGATCATGAAAATGAAGTATTTGAGATTTAGGAAAGAAGAACATCGGTAGCTCAATCCGATCCGGCTAAAGCTCAGCCGCTGAAAGCGCAAGCTTTACGGGATTGCCATCTGATTTCCGCGGGAAACCGGGAGAGTTCATCTTCAATGTGCCTTCAAGGGAGAACCTTGGCCATGCAACCGCCCATATAGAAGGTAGGACGGACTGTCGCTTGGTATTACCTAACTTCTTGTCTAGTAAAGGCTATATACGAAGCTATGAACATTAAGGCTGTCACCAAGGTCAAGACTAGTATGTTGGGCCACGCGTACATCAGGCTACTCGTTATAGGAGCTGCCTCTTGGGTTGGTGGAGACGGAAAAACGAAATCTGTTCTAGCGTAAGGGTTCAGCAAATACTCGCCTATTTTACCAAAATGGTAGTTGGGGGTTATCGATGAAATAGTCTCCGATAAGGCCATGCGCTTTCTGATGCTTTCGGTATCAACGGGCTCCTCAGGTCTCGGTGGCGTTATAGGCGAAGGCGCTATCATGATAGCGATGAGAGATGCGACGATGGGTATTACGAACGTGAATACTCCCCACACTGAAACGCTGAGTATTACGCTTTGTGAAGTCTTCTTCAGAACTGTGGACAAGAAGGTGGCTATGGCGTAATAGGTCATTGTGAACAGCACGCAAAAGATCGTAAATAATGCCAGCCTAAGGGCCTCTTCACCCGTTGGAGTGACGCCTAGAACAATCGTTGAAGCTCCAATGCTCACTAACGAAGTGATAAGGACGGCTAAGGACACGGCGGATATGGATGCCAGAAACTTACCGTTTATCACCATGTCCCTAAAGATGGGCTGCGCCAATACTAACTTGAGGGTGCCCTTCTCACGCTCGCCCGATATGGTGTCGCACCCCAAGGCTACGCCCATGACAGGTGCAAAGAAGGACATTGTGCTGCTCAGCATGAAGGCCATCAGCCCCAAAAACCTTCCCGGCATCGGAATGCCACTCCCTCCGGGCGTTATTTGAACCGCTTGAACATATATGGTGGCCATAGCGACGCTCATTACTAGCCCAAAGACGACTATAAGCAAGATGAATCGCTTGCTCCTGACAACATCTGAGAACTCTCTGGCTGCAACGACGAACATGTCAGCCACGAGTAACCACCTCGAATTCTCCCTGATAATATTTCATGAAAAGATCTTCAAGAGAAGGCTCCACTCTTCTTATGGACAAGACCTCAAGCCCATCCATCGCCGTCCTTCTGACAATTTCGGGTCTAACGTCTCTTGCCGCTTTTATTGTAATGATGTCACCTTTCACTCCTAGACTCGTGATTCCCGTGAGTCCTTTCAGCTTAGTGACGAGAGCTTCGATCTCGCCCCTCGCTTCGACTTGTATCGTATAACCCTCTTCAGCCATCATTCTTTCAGCAATTTCTTGGACATTGCCTTGAACTACGAATCTGCCTTTATTCATTATGGCAATGTCGGTGCAGAGCGGTCCGACCTCATAGAGAAGATGGGTACAGATTACAATGGTTTTATTCTGTTCTTCGTTTAGCTTGGAAGCCATGTCCCTGAACGCCCGCGCGCCCTCTGGATCGACACCTGCGGTAGGCTCGTCAAATATAAGGATTTCAGGGTCTTTGATCAGCGTTTGGGCAATGGCAAGCCTCTGTTTCATCCCCCTTGAGAAGCCGCCAACTTTCCTATCCTCAAACTCGTCTAAGCCTACAATCTTCAGTGTTTCTTCAACCCGTCTGTCTCTTTCGTCTCTAGGTATATCGTTAAGCGCCGTGATGTAACTCAAGTTTTGTCTTGCTGTGAGGTGATCGTAGAAACCTAAGCCTTCCGGCAGTAGTCCGACGCTCTTCCTTATCTGTAGAGACTCTTTTATTATGTCATATCCAAGAACTTTGGCTGTACCACTTGTCGGGAGAGTGAAGCCGGTGAGCATCATTATTAGCGTCGTCTTTCCAGCCCCGTTGGGTCCCAGGATTCCAAAGATCGATCCCTTCTTGACGCGCAGGTTTTCGTGGTCAACCGCTGTGACCGATTTCCTCCCTGTCCCATAAACCTTAGTTAAATCATGTGTCTCAATGACATATTCCATCAAACTCATCTCCTACCGAACTTCCTATAAACAAGGAATAGCGCTATCAGGGAAATCACCAGAAGCGTCCCCCCGACAAGTATCCAGCTCATCTGTTGTTCGACCTCAATTCGCAAGCTGAAAGTAACCGGTTCGGTTTGGTCCGACCAAACCTTGAAGTCAACGTAGTAATTGCCTGCGTTGACGTCGGACCGTGTCTTCGCCGTGATCGTGAATACAGCTTCATCATCAGGTTCCAGGGATGAAAAAACGCTGGGCTTGATACCTATTGTGAACCCTTCCGGTGCGCTGTCCCCTACACTGACCCTCAGATTGGTGGCATCGTGGGTCCCAGTGTTCCTGATCCTGAGCTCATAGCTCGTCTCGCCTCCCACGGTTACCCTAGCATAAAAGTTCACGTTTGTGATCTTGATCTCGTAGAAACCCAACACATTGAGGGTTAACTTCAGGCTTTTAGTTAGGCTGGCGCTGGTTATTGAAACTGTAAAGTTCATAGTGCCCAATTGGGCTCCTTTGGGTATGGCTAAAACGACGTAAAACTCAATCAACTGCCCAGCTTCAATGTAAACCCGTGTTATCTCTTGTCCGCCAGGCCTCTCAAACCACGCCCTTAAATCTGGGGACAGTCCTTTGATGTCAAGGTCAAAAAGCTGGTCGTATCCACCTCTGTTGGTCGCCTCAAGCCTGAACTTCGCTTGCGAGCCAGCATAAGCATCCAGATAAGGCGGTACGGCTTGCACGCTTACGCCCAACCCAGCCGCTAGCTTTTGAACCGCAACCAAAAGGACGACGTCTTCAGAAGCGGCCGGTGATGACGCCCTAAAGACAACATTGTACTCTGCATCAGGCGTTTCCGGGGGCACATAAACCTCCACGACTAGATCCGCGAACTCGCCACTTTCCAATGTTAACTCGGCGACAGCCTCGCCGCCGCTTCTAATGAGGCCCATCCAATTGGGGGGAATGGAATCAATGGCAACCCTAAATGGCAGTTTGACAACGAATGGGTTTTTGACCCTCACCGGAAACAGTACGGTTTCCCCCGAAGCAACCAATTTTCCCGAGAATTGACAGGATACTATGGGTAACTCTGATGGCTTAGCCGTTACTGTGAAGTTTAATGTGGAACTCGTTTGCCCAACGGCGGTGAGCGACAAACTTTTGGTTTCGGTGAATGTGACTAGGGTTGTGACCTCTAACTGCAATGTTAAGCTTGCACCGGGTAGTAGGCTTATTTTCGCAATCTCTCCGCTCTGATCAATAATCCTTGTGGACCAGCCCCTCGGTTTGGATACTAGGAATTCTACTACTTCAGGCTGCTCGCCGAGGTTGCTTACTGTGAATGGAAGAACTAGCTTGTCTCCAGGCGCTGCCACCCGGCTCAAAACTGAAGAGGAAAGCTTTAAAGCCCGAAGCAAAATCATGTCTCCAAGGTTGATCTCTCGATGGCCTGTCTCCAAGGCAATGCTCTTGGTGGCTTTGATGTATCCTGGTTTTGAAAAGTAAACGGAATACGTGCCGAGAGTCAGGTAGACGCTGAAGGATCCGTTGGAATGTGCTTGCTTGCTCACAATAAAAGATTCATCTGAAGAGTACACTTCTACCTTAACGCCGCTCAATCCTTGGCCCTCTTTGTCTACGACCCTGCCAACGATCTGCACCAAGAGTTTTCTAGCATCGACTGAGAGTGTCAAGTCTTCAGATGACGCTGAAGATTCCACCTCCAAGATAACCTCATACTCTCCTTCAGCCTCCTCAGCCGGCACGTAAACCTCTACGATCAGGTCTGCGAACTCGCCACCATCCAGGGTCACTTCTGTCACGGTCTCGCCATCTAGGCTCTTGATGGAACTGCTCCAATTGCTTGGGATAGAGTTAACAGCAACTCTAAACCGCAGCTTGCTGTCAAAGGGGTTTTTCACTCTCACCTGAAATCGAGCAGTTTGGCCAGGCGCAACTGACTTCCCCGTGAATTGGCAGGATATTGTGGACTCTTCCATGCCCGCGGCAAAATTGACGGAAGCGGGTACGATGACGCTTAGAAGAAGAAAAAGGAGAAGTAGGGAGCGGATGATCCGCTTTCGAATCGCACTTTTCATGGGAAAATCCACCAGTACAGATCTCTTACTCATCAAAATCGTATTTATCGCTTAAATTTCTTTCCAATTTGGGCTATCGTCATGGGAGTCCTAGCCGCTGCAAACCCTTGTTTTTGGTCGGTTATGGCGTTATTTAGGCTTCGCCATTGGAGTCATATCCGCTCACAACCTGTTCTTTTTGGCATTCGCCGGGACATCATCGCCGCATTACTTCTGATATTTGGCCCGAGAAGCATCAATCACATAATGACCCTAGCCGGAATACTCACGATCGTAGTGGAAATAGTCGTCCTAACCCTTGAGGCGGGGCTTCTTTACAAGGCGTACTTACGTACAAAGAAGATAGGTCTGTCTCATATGCGTGAAACCAGAATGGGACGAATCACGCTTTCCATGCACAAAGAGACGGTCGCTTCATCTTTCGTAATCGGGGTGGTATTCGGCTTGGTCAAAATGCCCTGTAAAGTAATCCCGTTCTTGCTGTGGCAGGCACCCAAGATTCTTTCAAGCGCAGAACAAGCCATTCGAATTCTCTTAACGATGATTTGCTACAATCTGGGGCTATTCGCAACCATGCTCTTGGGTATTCTACCATTCGGTAGTGAAGCAGAGATCTCGAGAAAAATAATAAACAGGTTAGGCGCTCCGATCTGGGCGGTAGCAGGGGCTCTACTCATCTTACTCAGCTCCTGGGAGCTTTACATAAGCTGGGTCTATGGTGCTCTCGCATAAACGTTAAAATTTCACACTCCTTCGCTGGGGAACCACTTAGTTTGAAAATGACTTAACCAAAGCCTAGATCCTAACTTTGACCCAAGTAAGTACATCAAGTTCATCAACCAATCTGTTAGCTCTCATTAAGTACTATGAAACCAGAACAGTAGACCGAGGTAAAGGTAGCGTTCAAATAGACACGAGAGCTCCTACATCAAGCCGTCTGGCATACTTGGCGAACTAAGGTAGTAGGACCGACCTTCTTACTCGCCATGGTACCACGTTTCAAATATATCTGGTCAACATCATGAACTCAAAGTGCATCCCAGCTTGTCCTAGCTTTTTGCTAAAATTAAAAGGAGGCTTATCAAGATGTGAACATCAAGAAAGTGGAACTAGCACCTCATACGGTTTTCTCACACACTTCAGATACGGCGAACAGCACGTTCCGACCAACCTCTTAACGTCTCTCTTTGGAACAGCAGCGTTTTTTTCCGCTGAAATTTCTAACAGTGTTCTTAGTGCTCCCCGGGTTGAGAGACCTATTCCGGCTTACGATGCTGACGTGAACCTCATCGCAACTCCCAAACAGGAAACGGTTCCGGGAGTGGTGCCTTGCCTTCCTATCAAAAAAACGGCGAAGCGAGGGAAGGTCGTATTAGACATCGATGTTAATCCTCAGATTCGACCCAGAGCTTTACGCCAAGGGCAGTTGGGGTGTAGTGGAATACTCCTTCTGCGTGCACGGTGGAACCTATACTTGGTATAACGTATGGCCATGGTTCAAAGCAGCCAATGTAGTATGCGTCTACTGCGGGGTCGTAGGTCGCGTCTCTAACAAACATATATCCAGTATCATCTCCATATTTCTTCATGAACTGATAGTACTCAGGTCTTAGATTTCTAATATACCCTGTCTCCACCTTTGCTACCACTATTGGGGTCAAGTATACCCTTTTTCAGTTAAACGCAGATGGATTTGCATGGACAACATCTGGAGTTACATGAGGATAGAGAATACATCCGCTCATGGAAGCTATCACAATAGCAGTCGTCACCAATATAAACAAAATTTCAACCGAGCCGGACTCATATTAGATCACAAAATAAAATAAAAATGACAAATATTTGAACCTTAACCTCAAATATTTTTCCATTTAATCCACACGGTAATGCTTTGATGCGTAATCAGCGTCTAGCGTCAAACTATGCTTTAGGAGGAGGCTTCCTATGAAAACGAATGGGATGAGTTAGGGGTATGGATGATGCTTTCACCATAAATTATTATAAGCAGAATACTGAGTACTAGTATCCTGCTGGGAACCCACCTTGACACGCAATATGTCGTATAATGGCAACGACAATGGTGAGACCGACGTATGCTCTATCGGCCAGATCTGTATGTGGCGGGTGATGAAGAAGAATTCCTAAGTAGAGAAAATGGGAAATGAGGCTCAATAAGACCATGGGTATGAAAAAAGCGGAACTAGGCATATTGCTTATAGCACTCGTCATAGCCTTGGCTCTATTCGCGTTCTGGAGAGACCAGATCTTCGGTTTCATTTACAGGTACTTTATTCAGACGATGGGATGGGGCTACAACCCAGTAAATACTGCTGTTTACAGCATCATACTTGTGTTCTTCATATTTGTCGTTGCTCGCCTCCTAGTAAAGTTGGGGGTCGAGCCTGATGATAGGTTCATACTTTCAACTTCGCCATATATCGTGATTGGCTCAGCTGGCAGGGCACTGAGAGACTCAGGCTTCTTGACATCCATCCTTTTCGTCTCTCCCCTCATCTTCTTCCTAGTCTTCGCTTATACTCTCCCTTGTTTAGTGATTTCACTCTTCACCGGCAAGAAAACGGGCAAACCTTTCCAAGCTTTTTTCGCCGTTCTCGGATCGATTCCGGCGGGCTATCTCGTCTCCCAAATAGCTCTGAATATCGTTGAGCCAAGGGGTACTTCACTGATCTTGCTTTACACTGCGGCAACAGCTTTGATCGCCTTCCCACTAGTGCACCTGGCTAGTCGGCTAGTCAAAGCCGATGATTTCCTCTTGAACTGCGGTGTAATTGTGGCGCACCTACTCGATGCGTCGGCCACCTACGTGGCTGTCACGCACTTCGGATACGGTGAGCAGCACGTTCTAACCAATCTTTTAACATCACTATTCGGAACAGCAGCGATTCTGTTCCCCCTCAAATTTCTGGCAGTGCTCTGCGTACTATTGCTCTTAGACCGTTACATGACAAGAGAGGATAAAGCGCTTAAAGGAACAACAAAGTTCGCCCTGCTAATCCTAGGTTTGGCACCTGGGTTAAGAGACCTGTTCCGGCTTGCAATGCTGACATAAACCTTACTGCAACCTCCCGCACGGCGGTATCCTAAATTATGTCGGAATCAGTTTCGGAAAATGTGTGCGGTTGACCAGTTGGGAGAGAAATCATGCACCGTCAGAATTCCTCAAGGGGCCAGATCATGAGCGTGCTCATGAATGAGCGAGCAGCGATTAGGGTGGAGAGAAAAAGCTCAGAAATTTACAGGAATTTGCTCTCGTCCCAGAGTCTCAGCCTCTTCGCGCATTCTTCCTTTACAGATGGGTCTCTACTTTTTCTGGCAAGCGTTTCCAGGAACTCTAGGCGTTTCTTAACGGCATACTTCTCCCCAATGCTGTCGTAATGCGGCATGCCATCCAAGTACATCCTCATCTGCCAAGCCTTTTGTATTAGGAAACTCGCTGCCTCAATAGCATTCTCTACCGTGTAGATATTCGCCCAGATCTCTAAGTCGACTTCCCTGAGCTGACTGAAGCCGTCAACTTCGACGATCCGTCTTATGTATGTTCGGAGAAAGTCATAGTACCGCGCTGTCTTGATCAGCTTCAGAGCCTTTACAGCTTTTTCTCTGAAACCTCGCCTTCCAAGAACTCTCAGCCGATGCCGATGGCCCCTCTCTATCAAAGACTGAGCTAAACGTATTTCTTCTAGGGTGTATATTCTATCTGGAAACTGTACTTTTTTATTGGGGACTGTACTTTCCAGATTATACGCATTTCCTGAACATTTCGTTGCCAAGGATTTTGCCGACATATGAGAAGCCGACCCCAAGTAGTTTAATCGCTTACTCTTTGGGTATTAGCAACCTTAACTATAAACTCGTCGTTGTCTAATCAAGTTCCAAAGACGACTTCAGCCACATGGATGTATTTTTGGGTCTTGGGAGATAGCTGGGAATTGGAGGAACGACAGACTCTCAAGGAGAATACGGTTTCAGAGGATTTAAGGGACCGTGCAAAGTAACCGTTAAGAAAGATGAGAAGCTCGTGTCGAGAGATGAGGGACCATGCGGTCACAAAGGCTATGACTGTTCCCACACCAGCACCAGCGCGGTAAAGTCCTCCAAGCAGTCGGAAGACCACGCGGGGTCCTCCCGGCACCACGCTCCCAAGGGGGAAGAGCCCAAGGCTATGCCCTTAAGGCTTGCTTCCTCGCCGAGGATGTTTGCTATAACTCCCTTGGGATAGCCGCCTATACTAGACCTGCTATTAAAGTCGCTGTAATGATTAATGGTATCAGGCCGATGCCCAGGCCGACAAAGATATCGTAGCTTATCTTTAAACCTTGCCTAACAGAATCAGGGGTTAAAGCAAAGGCGACTACATATATCAGGATAGTAGTGACAATAAATCCCAGTATGGTGTAGTTCATAATAGCACCTCACATTCCAGTTATTCTTCGATCTCAAAATAGGTTCCTTCTTTATTTTTAGGCTTTTCCACCAAACTCATGGATTTCGACTTCTTAGACGCACTAAAAGCCATATGGTCCGCGTAAGGGTACATAAAGTACTTTATCGAGGTAACTCACCCTCAATCCTCTCTTCTTCTCTTTGACCAATAGTACTAGATCTTGCTCGGCGTCAGGTGGACCCATAGGCGTAATAAGCCTACTGCCAGGTTTCAATTGCTGGATCAACGATTCAGGAATCCTTTTGCATGACGCAGTTATGCAGATTTTGTCATAGGGAGACTTGGCTGGATATCCATAAGCACCATCGCCTAGTATAACTTCCAGATCCGTGTAGCCTAGCCTATGTAGGTTTTCCTTAGCGAAGCGGTATGTTTCAGAATCTATTTCCACAGTTACTACGCATCCCTCGCTTCCGACGATTTCGCGCGCCAAGGCTGCGCCGTACCCCGAGCCGGCGCCAACCTCTAGAAATTTATCGCCCTTACTGAGGCTTAACGCCTCGTAGAATAGGGGGTAGCTATGAGGACAAGAGATTGTAGCGTTACGCCCAGGAATTGGCAGAGGGACCTCCATATATGCGTAATCCCTATAGAGCTTAGGGATAAAATCCTCCCTAGGAACTTTCATCATCGCCTCTATGACGAGATGTGATTTGAGTAGGCCTTTGCGAATCAGCCAGTGAACCTTCTCTTCCCGCTCCTTATCAAAATCCCATTTAGTTTTAACCGGTTTTTTAGGAGGAGGAATAATCCATCCCAACATGGAGATCCTCAATCCCACTCAAAGGTTTATCACATGTAAGCCTTAGGCGTCGGAGCCGATTTCTTCACGAGGCTCTTCAATCTCGTGAGGAAAGCGGCTTTGCTCTCGGAATCCGACTTGGCACATACTCTATCTGGAAACTTCATTTCCAACTAGTCTGCAATTCTTGACAGCTCAAACTACATGCAACTGATCAATACATACGTCAGAAACGCCGAAAAATTTACTGAGTTCCCTAGTCTGATGGTTTGTAAATTCTGATGTTCCCGCCGCCTGACACATAGGTAACGACGCCTTGTTCATGGAGTTCCTCCAGCAAGTCTTTGGCTACGCTTAGGCGCAGATCGAAACGGGACGCAACTGTATAGGGTGTTAAAATCTTCATCCGCTTTATCTCCTTTATCACATTTTCGTCATTAGAATTTGGCGGAATAACCGAAGATTTCTTGTCAGTTGATGACGAGGATGCCTTACGCTTCTCTCCCTCACGTTTGTCTTTCCTCTGCTGCATTCTTTCCATCTGTTTTAGGCTGAGCTTCTTCTTTCCACCCATCTCTTTCTTCCTCAAGTTAGAGATGAAGGTGAGACTTATTAGGATTTCCTATATTATGGCGCTGATCTCTGCGTGGAACTTTCTCTGCCACTCTTCCACTGGCATTCCAAGTTCTCTCTCAATGCCTTCCCTATGAATCGAGTTCATCGTGCAGAACGGGATTATTCTGCCGTCCGGGACAGCGTAATGTATGCAGCATCGCTGAACCCTCTCAAGATCGAAGTTATAAGGATCCATGAAGTGCATCGCCGAGATCATCAACATTTTCCTGTGCAAATCGCCAAGGGACTTGTAGCTTCCTGTCTTCAGGAGCGGCCAGATATGCCCCCTCAACATGCCGAACTTTATGTGGCGTAAAGATCTTATGAGGGCCATCTTGGCTCTGACATCATGTTCCTTCTCAGCCTCTTCGTAAACCTTCTCCAACATCTTGACGAATCTGTCAACGTTACCATAATGCGTTATTGGGATAATCTCGCCGTCTTCAACGAATACGTACGTCGCCATCCCACAGTGCGGGTGCGCCGTGAATTCTACATAACGCTTACCCTTTAGAACTCCCACAGCCCTAGCTATCGGAACAACCGTTGGAACAGGATAGAAGTCAGAGGCTTTGACCTTTCCACCAGTCTGCTCTTCAATGAGCCTCATAAAGTCAGGAATGGTGATGCGCATCCGTTCTCTTTCACGTTCGGGGATCCTGCCGCAGAGAGATACAGGTTGAACATTTATGCACCTGACAACATCAAAGTTTTGAACAGCGAATTGTATGATATCGCCAAGTTGATGGTCATTGACTCCTTTCACCAGTGTAACAACTAAAACAATGCTGTCCATCCCTGCCTCTCGACAGTTCTCAACAACTTTCTTCTTTAAGTCAATGAGGTCGATGCCCCGGGTGAACCTGTAAACATCTGAATCCACTCCGTCAAATTGAAGATAAACGGTGCTTACGCCGGATTCCTTCAAACCGCGACAGTAATCGACGCTATGTGCAAGCCTCAAACCGTTTGTGTTGACCTCTACGTGGCGGAAGCCGAGTTCTTTAGCCATCTCTACAAGCTCAAATAGGTCTTCTCGGATTGTGGGTTCACCTCCCGACAGCTGTAGCGCTGTGGCTGGCACAGGATCGGTTCTCCTGAGGTTTATCAGCATCCCTCTGATCTCTTCCTTTGAAGGTTCATATACGTATCCTATTGTACCAGCCGTTGCAAAGCAGACTGGACATCTGAGATTGCATCGGTTTGTGATGTCAATAATTGCGAGAGCGGTATGAGACTTATGCTCTGGGCAAATTCCACAATCGTAGGGGCACCCATTCTTTACGATTGTACGCGGGTTTCTAATTCCGCTGCCGGCATATCCAAACTTTGCAGCCCGTTGATACTGCTCGCTATCTGACCAGTATAAATCTTGAAAGGATCCGTGTTCTGGGCACTGTTTCTTCATAAGAACCTTGCCGTCTTCCTCGAAGACTGTAGCATCCAGAACCTTCTTGCACTCTGGGCAGATGCTCTTCGTGCTCTTTATTGGCTGCATCCTTACCACTGATAGTTGTAGATATATATGAATCAAATTCTATCTCTATAAGAAGATTTCCAAACTTTTCACAAGGTGAAAGGTCGGATTGAACGAGTCTATCACTGAGGAAGCAAAAAGTATCCTCAAAGAAGTAGGGCTGACAGGGTACGAGAGCAGGATCTACCTCTCCTTGTTGGAGATCGGGGTAGCAATGGCCAGCCGGGTCAGCGAGCATGCAAATGTACCATACTCAAAGATATATGAGGTCCTCAACTCTTTGGAAAAGAAGGGATGGATTGAAACCGAGAGTAGTCGACCTAGGCGATATTATCCTAAGTCTCCAATAGAAGCACTTGACGCCGTCAAGATCCGAATGGAAAGCACAATGAAAAGTTGGGAGAGATCAGTTCGGGAGGAACTGCAACCCCTATATGACAAGATGGAGGTGCGCGAGAAACCCGAAGTATGGATACTAAGAGGGGAATTTAACATCATTGCAAAGTTGAGGGAGATGATGGAGAACACCAAGATCGACTTGATGATAGCTGCCCCGACATCGGCAATATCCTTTCTCAATGCTTTAGTTCCAACATTTGCTAAACTAGCGGATGCTGGTGTAAACTTGCTAGTGATGGTTCCAAGAAATGCGGGCGATAATTTTCTAGATGAGATTTCCATGATCGCAGAAGTTAGAACGCGCGATTACATGTTCGGCGGAGGCGTTATATCTGATGGAAGGGAGGCTCTGCTCCTTTTGGGAGAGGGCAAACCGTCTCTGGTCATATGGTCAGATCACATCGGTCTAGTGAAGTTCGCGAAGGATTACTTTCAACACCTGTGGAATACAGCGCATAAAGCCTAAGTCAGGATTCCAATAACTTCTTTTATTTTTTCAGCCCCTTGGTAGAAAGCTTTTTCTTCTCTTTCGTCCAGTTCCCATTCTAATATTTTTTCAACTCCTCTCTTACCCAGGACGACAGGAACCCCTATGCTTATGTCCCTCAGGCCGTATTCGCCTTCCAGGATAGCTGAGCATACTACCAACTTTTTCTCGTCTAGCAGCACGCTCTGAATAACATCCGCAGTGTTGTCGGCTGGAGCAAAAATTGTGGCGCCTTTTTTTGAAATCACTCTCAAGGCGGACTCCCTAATTTCATTCTCGATCTCTCTTCGCTCCTTCTCAGCAAACTTCTTCTCCTCTCCCTTCAACTTGACTCTGCTGAAGACTGGAACTTGATTTTCTCCGTGCTCTCCTATCGTGTACGCTTCAATGTCGAGAATGGGAATCCCGTATCTCTTGCTCAATGCGACTCTGAATCTTGAAGAGTCTAGTTGGGCGGCGCTTCCCAAGATTCTTCTTCTCTCAAACCCTGTATATTTCCACATTAGGTAGTTCATTAGGTCTACGGGATTTGTCAATGTCACAACGACGAAATCTCCGTTGACATCCCTAAGTTTGGAGGCGACGTCCCGAATTATCGCCTTGTTGACCTGGAGGAGTTCCATTCTCGACTTCATTTCCGGGGTTCTAGGTTTGCCTGCTGTGACGACGATTAGGTCTGAACCCTCAGCGTGCTCATATTCGCCTGCGTAAACCTTTGTGTTGTTCCTGAAGGCCACAGCTTGCTCTATATCCTCAGCGTTTCCTTCAGCCATCTCTTTGTAAATATCAATTAGAACCAGTTCGTCGACTATGCCTCTGTTCGCGATTTCGTAGCTAATGCATGAACCTAGGCTTCCAGTGCCTATTATGGTTGCCTTCCTCATAGGTTGCTGTTCGCCTCGAACAAGTTAGCCTTGTTTTCATATATACATTGTGAGAGAGATACTTTTCATTCTCTATCAATTCTAATATCTCGTGCAGATGATCAATAAAGCTTTATCCAGAGGCGTTGAGACTAGGAGGCTTTAGTTGCATGTGTGTGCGCAAAGTCTTTCTAGCCCTCTATCTGGATCCAAATATATTTCTTGTGGTGTCATTGGCACGCATTGTTTTGGCGCGGGCCTGTTTTTCCGCTTCTCTAGCTTCTTTAGCATATTTGGCTGTCTTATCTGACTCTTGGATTTATGGGAAGGATTAGGACGGGGATACTCTGAGTGTTGCTTGGGTCCTATCTGATGTTAATAATAAGATCCGTGCTTTGTGCAAAAGTCGGGCGTCGATCAGGAATCTGTTAGAATATTAGGATTTTTCGATAGGAAAAGAGGTGAATATTGATCGGTTTGCGGCTACTCAGAGACATCGAAGATTCCTTTTAGACGTATGTCTTCTGAGGAGCCTCCTATCATCACCTCGAAGATTCATGGCTCTACAGTAAGATTCATGTCGATGTCATAAGAAGCCAAATCTTCTCGAGCAAGAGTGAAGTTAACCGTTTTCTTTTCACCTGGCTCAAGGGTTATTCTGGTGAATCCCTTGAGCTCTCTCATAACGAAGAAGTCGTCTTAAGATCCGCAGCAATTCTGCAGATATATCCACGGTCATCTATGGTAGGCTCAGCTATGCCGACCATGTCCGCACCAGCTTCAAATAATCTTCTGGCGTCCATGGCAGATCGGACGTAGCCACTTACAAGGAGGAAAAGGGCATATTTTCTCTTCAGACCACGGACAAACCCAAAGTCGGGTCTCTTCGTCCTTTCATTCCTTACGTTAAAATGAATGCCGAAGAGGTCAAAATCCACAATTCTGTCCAAAACCGGAGAATAATCCCGAATGACACCTTCCCTGAACTTGACAATAAGCGGAATATCCAACTCGGTGAACGCCTTAATCCATATGAAGAGATCACCGCGGTTCTCCGGCAAAACCATAGCTCGCAGCTTACCCAACCGAAGGTATGGCTGATAACCCCCGTGAACATTAAGCTCAACAAAGTCGCCTCCAGCTCTGTAAAAGGATTCTGCTGCTTCTAGTCCCCACTCAAGCCTAGGAGTAGCCAAGTTTAAACATGTGAAGACTTCAGAAGCACTTCTAGCCCTTCGGCACTCTTCAGCGAAAAATTTGGTGCATTCCTCCGAGTTGGGAGGCAGATAATATTTCTGCTTCCCATATGCCGGGGGTTCAGCTAGATAAGCGCCAAGCTGAACCATGAGGCATCCTTCGCTTCTTTGGGAGCAAAAGACCCCATCCGCGATTTCCATCATTGAAGATAGGAAGAATCCCCTTCGAAGACTATCATAAAGTTCTTCAAACTTCTTTTTCATATATATCGCTCTCCTCCGACGAGCCGCAAAATCATCCATCTTAGCAGTTTCACTCCATACTCTTCCTGAAACAGCGCGCTGATCGTGTGGTTGAGCATCCTAATCTTGAACTTAACTCTTGAAGATCGGCAATAAACTTTTGCCTTTCGCAGCTTTATGGCTTCAAGGATGCTTGATACCGAGCGGTCTTCAGCCTCTACTATCGTGTAGGCGTCACCCACCGTCTCCGGGGAGTGGGAGTCGCTTCCGGCAATCATCGGTAAGCCTAGCCTCTCTGCCATGGCCATATTCTTCAGTGCGTAATAGTTGGCTAGGGGCCAAACAGCAGAAAAGACTTCTAAACCGTCGATGGGAAGGTCACGTATCTCTGATTCTCTGAGTTCCCCAAAGAGCGGCACGGTTGGGTGAGGAACGAAGACAAGACCGTGTTGAAGATGGACTCTATCTATGGCTTCTTCAATCGTTAGTTCTCGAGGTATAAGGTCATTGTTTCCAAGGGCTATTATCTCACCTCTATTCGTTTTGACCTCTTCCCCCGAAATAATTATCAGATCATCTTGTACGCGCTTGGCAATCTTCGCCCCTTCTAACGTGTCATGATCAGTGATCGCTATGCCATCCAATCCCTTGCTCCTGGCCGACTCGACGACCTCTTCAACGGTTCCCGTGGAATCTGAATAATTCGTATGGACATGCATGTCGATTCTCAATCTCACCAACATGAACCCTGACCGTTTGGCTTACAGATGTACAGCCCGCACGATATTCCAGCATCTTCTAGCATCTCAAACACAACCTAATAAAAATAGTGTTACAGTGAGGTTACGAGCGACCATGATAAGCTCCTCGAGTTGAGAGAAGGGGGTCATCCTTTGATGCATTCAGAATCTATTGTAGTTGGCAATCTCTTCTAAAGGCTTCTTCCATCTACCCCCGGGCTGCTCAGCGGGATACCCAAAGCTGATCAATGCTATGACTTTCCAATCGTCAGGAATATTCAAGAGTCTCTTGACCTCTTTTTGCTTGAAGTCTCCTATCCAACATGAACCTATTCCTAACGCCCATGCTGCAATAACCATGTTCTGTAGGGCGATGGTTGTGTCGATGGTTGACCATTTACGGCCATATGCGTCGCCGACGTATCTGCAACCTACTAGAGTAAAGGCGGAATCCCTGATAAAAGTATTCCATCTTCCGTGCGACAATTTCTCTTTGATCTGCTCGTCTGTTACTATGACAAAATGCCAAGGTTGCCCATTGCCAGCGGAGGGAGCTTGCCTCCCCGCCTCAAGTATCTTCTTCATAACATCCTCTGGTATCTTCTTGTGCTCGTATCTTCTGATGCTTCTTCGGCTCAATATAACATCAACAAGAGACATAACATCCCGGTTTTTCGTTAAAGTCTTCATTCCGACAAACTGATTTATGGAGGCAAGATGCTTAAATTGCTTGGCAAAAGTTCGGATAGGGTCTAGTTGACCTTTACTGAAAACATAAATAGGCAATTATTGGAACATAGTGAACCTTGTGTTTTCATGATCTGGAGGTGTGAGAAGTAAGTTGGCGAAGGTTGATCTTCTTCCCAAGTTGAGGTTTGATTTTCCTACGGGAATAGTAGTCGTGTCTTGTCTTGCGAAAGGTCAGGATCGGCCCAACCTCATAACTATAGGAGCGGTATCCCATGCTTGTATAAACCCACCAATGCTAGGGATAGCGATTGGTCATATGAGATATACCCACAAAGTAATTTCACATTCAGATGGGTTCGTCGTAAACGTACCGTCTAGGAACCAAGTCGAGATAGTGGACTATTGTGGAAGCGTCTCAGGAAGGAAAGTCGACAAGTTCAAGGCTTGCGGGCTCACTCTTTTCCCTTCTTCAAAGGTCTCATCACCTGGAATACTCGAGTTTCCAATAAACATAGAATGTGCGATTCACAAATCTGTAGACTTGGGAAGCCACAATTTCTACTTCGGAGAGATCGTAGCTTCTCACTGTGACGAATCAATACTGGACAAAAGGGGGAAAATAGACAAAGAGAAACTGCAGCCTATGTGTGCATTTCTGAACAGCTACTGGACCTTAGCGGAGCCCATCCTGAAATTCGGCTCTGTTAAGGAATCCTTTAAGGTCGATAGGAAGATGACCGAAACAACGAAGTGAAGTGTAGAGATTGATTTCGGACATTTCCAACCATGAAGTTGCCGGTTTTAGAATCAGTTTTCTGACCTCTGCATCTATTTCTCACTTGTCAGAGCTCTAGTTGCGTAGTAGCGAACGTCAATTGCAGGTTCCTCCACCATCCTCTTAAGTTTCTCTTTTCTTTGATGACCTTGAGCTGCTTCAAGATACCGCTCAAGTACTTCATCGTCTATCTTGCCTTCCTTTGTAACGGCGGCCAAGTTCTCCTCTAATTCGTCTAGGCTATTAACTCCTGCAACAACCGTCGCAATTTCTCGCGAGTTAAGTATCCATTTTAGGCCTGTTTGAGCGGGTACAAAGTCACCCCTTTCCAGATCAACCGGACCGAAACGCGTGAAGGATATACCGTAGTAAGGCCAAGCGAAAGGTTTCATAGCCACCAAGCCAACGTTCAAAACTTTGCAGAGAGAAAATAGTGTCTCCTTAGCTTCTCGAAGGTGGAAGTTGTAACGAACCATCACTGAGTCGAAACAATCATACGCTCGTATCAATTCAGCCAGGAACCCCAATTCATGGCTGGAGGCGCCAATTGAGCCTATTTTGCCTTGATCCTTCAGCTCCCCCAAGACCTTTAGAGAAGTCTCAAGTCGGTCACGAGAATAGTCGTCTTCTGGCATGCAGATGCGGAAAATGTCAATATGATCGGTTTGAAGCAACCTAAGCCTATCTTCAACGACCCCTGAAATGATCTCTCTCCATTTCACAGCAGGAGTCTTTTCCATTTTCTCAAAGAGGCCAACCATCATAGTAGATATGTAAATGTCTTCTCTCCGGTCAAGGGATTTCAAAGCCATACCTAAAGACTCAGCCTCGTCCACGAATGTTGTATCGAAGTAATTCACTCCAGAATCTATTGCTCTTTCCACTAGTTTGGTCCTTTGAGGCTGACTCTTTAGAAACTCGTCTCTCTTCCTCTCTCCAGGAAGCCACCGCCTATACTCGTGGCCTCCGAGTCCAAACTCGGAGACTTTCAGTCCTGTTCGTCCCAAAACTCGATATCTCATTTTCTAGAATCCTCTACCCCTTCAAATGCAGCTATTCGTTCTTGCAGTGAACACTTGATTTAAATAGATTTGCTGGAGATCACTTCAATCGTCAACCAGGTTATCACGTCCCCAATAAGCAGGGAGATGAAGAAACCTGTCGTAACAAACACCAGAAATGGAAGGCCAGGTGTTGCCCATACCTTCCCTTTTATTCCTTCAAAGGAATCATCTAAGCAGTAGTTCTTCGTGGTCGTTTCCTCATCTAAACGAGGAGAGACCCGTAGATGTCGGACTGGTTCCCCATGTTCACCTCGTGAAAAATACTCTAGTGAGATATAGTGAGATCCCCTCCTCAGCTTGTCCAAATCAACCTCGTAACCCGTAAAGAAAGCGAGAATCTTATTCCAGAATGGTTCTCTTTCAAGACCTTCGAATAGCTTTCCTCTGGTTTGAATCAACCTGAAAAGATTGTAACCAACAATTGCAAAGACTAGCAGTGAAGATCCGAGAACAGCGTTGCTGAATACTGACAGCGGGAATAAGGGCATCAGCACATCAAGGTGAGGATCTAGGGAAGAGGGATAAACTGGCAGAGCCAATGCCAAGCATATTAGAGCTTTGGCATCGGCGCCACCAAAAAGGCCGAGATAGAAAAGAGCTAAGGAAAGTCCAGTAGTCGCCAGAAAGGAAAGTAGCCAGAAAACCAGAAACGAGTTATCTTTCGTTAGAGAGAACTGTAGGAGCGATAAAGCAAAGCCTGATGGACCGAACAGTATCCATACCCGGTTAGGAACTTCTCGCGTTCTAAGGTCATGGAACGAGGAGAGAACTAGGAAGGAAAGGCTCAGAAATATCCTGAGGAACTCGAGCCACTCGTACATTTTCACCACCCGAGATACGAAATCTCACCGGCTAGTACAGCGATGTCCAAAGAGGCAATCCGCAACCACTGAAAGAATAGCTAGAGGATAAATATTTCATTTATGGACCTAAAAACCAGAATCTTGTAGCCTTAGGTCTCACTTCTGCTCGAGTGAAACCGGAAGATGAGGGTCCTTTGATACGCATTCCAAATCCAGATCAGGTCTTCACAACTCATTTATCAATATTCTAGGCAGAAAGATAGCGGAGGTGAGAAAAGTTGCTTGGAGGAATGGCTAAGAATAAGAGGGGGATCAGTCCAGTTGTTGCTACCGTCATCCTTGTTGCTGTGACCATCGTTGTAGCCGTAGCCGTCTCGTACTGGATGGGAGGCATAGCCAGTCTCTACACAAGATTCGAGAAAGTAGAGATAACAACCGCCTACGCAGTCTGGGATGCTAGTGCTGTTAGTTGGAACGTGACCATAAAGTTGAAGAATACAGGATCAGCAGACGCAACCGTAACGGGTCTCCTTATCAACGGAAGGCCGTGGGACGATGCATCGTACGGAGGAAACGTAACCTATTCAGGCGGTGATGTAACCTTGCCTATCGGCCAGGAAGTCCCGATCAATATGGTCATCAAAAAAGGCGGGAGCTTTACATCGGGAGTCAGCGTCGACATCAAGTTGCACACAGCTGCAGGCCAAGACTATCCTAGGATAGTTACGCTGCCATAGCCTGATCCCTTTTTATATCCTCCTAGAAGGAGAGGGAATCCCCGTGGGCTTCTTGAAGTCTACTAAAGGAAAGTCTAAGAAAGACAAGATCCTCGATGGAGTCTTCGTCGAAGAACTCAAACCTGAATACAAAGTTGTCGAGGAATACTGGGTACAAGAACCCTTTGCCAAGATCCACATCGTCACATCGCCAGGACTAGGCGTTGGCCATCATTACTTCGTCGAAGAGGTCAAGCTGAATGAGAAGGAAAAACAAGCCCACGGCAGGCTTGTGGCAATCCTGAGCAAAGAGTTGCAGGCCCCCGAAAGCTTAGAAGTTGATGCATCCTCTTACGTTCTGGACGAGGCCAAAAGAATAGCGAAGAAGTACAAGCGATCTCTGAAGAAATTTGACGAAGAATCCTTAGAAAAGATATTCTATTACATTGTCCGTGACCTTGCTGGCTACGGAGATCTGAACACCGTATTGATGGATGTCAACATTGAGGACGTATCGTGTAATGGGCTTAAGAAGCCCATATATGTGTGGCACCGGAAATACGAGAGCATCCCTACAAACCTAAGATTCGTAGACGAATTGATGTACGACAACTTTATCCTAAAGCTCGCCCACCTTTCAGGCAAGCATATCTCAAGCGCTCATCCAATGCTTGACGCTATGCTCCCGGAGAAACATAGGCTTGCATGTACCTTCATGAGGGAAGTTTCCACGCTAGGAAGCACGTTCTGCGTGCGAAAGTTCCGTCCTGATCCCTTCTCCATAATAGACCTAGTGCAGCTAGGAACCCTAGATGCGAAGCTCGCGGCATATCTGTGGCTGCTCTTGGAGAACAAGATGAACCTCATGATCATTGGCGGAACGGGGGCTGGGAAGACCAGCATGTTGAACGCCCTTACGAGTCTGCTGTCTCCAAACGACAAGATCATAACCGTGGAGGAAGTCGCTGAACTAAACCCGCCGCATGAAAATTGGGTTCAACTCGTAAGCAGGAAAGGCTTCAGGTTCGGATCATCGGACACAACCTCCATCTCACTCTTCGATCTTGTCAAGCTGAGCCTGAGGTATAGGCCAGACTACATCGTCGTGGGCGAGATTAGAGGAGAAGAAGCCTACGTTCTCTTTCAGGCTGTGGCAACTGGCCATGGTGGGCTTTGCACAATGCACGCCGATAGTCTAGACCACGCTATAAAGCGACTAACCTCACCTCCCATGAACGTAGCAGAAGTCTATGTCCCGCTCATGAACGCAGGCATCTATATAGCCCGAGTTGATCTACCCCAGAAGGTTGGGGGGGTGGCCTTCGGCCGCAGGGTCAGGGACGTTTGGGAAATCGTCGACTATGGAAAATATCATCAACTTTCAAATTGGATGCCTGCACAAGACCTTTTAGAATCAGACTTTAAGAACAGTGTTCTCTTGGAAAAGATCGGTGAAAACCGAGGACTTAGCAAAGAGTTTCTGCTGCGGGAGATCAGCAACAGGGAGAGGATCTTGGAGGAGATGGTGAAGCTGGACGTTAGGGACCAGAAGGCGGTAGCCCAAGCCATAATGAGATACTACGAGGAGAAAGAAACAACGATGCCAAAGAAGTCCCTTCGCAAGAAGGCTGTAGTTAAGAGTTGAGAAATTGGGCGTCAAAGATCTCTGCTACGCGTACTTTAACCCGTTCGGCAAGGCTCTCTTGAAAGCCTACAAGGGAATCGATGCGGACATGGAAGCCGCGAATATGCAGACCCATCCTCATGTTTACCTATCATTTGTCGGCTTCTTGGCTATTTCTTCGGCAATAGCATCATTCAGTTTTCTCTTTATGGTAACTCACGTCCTCCTAGGCGGGAGGATCCTAATCAACCCCTTGTTGTATCTGCTTTTCGGTCTTCCCCCAATCTTTGTTTTGGTGATAGGCCTATCCCTTCCCAAGATGGCTGCCTCAAACAGGATTTCAGGATTGAAAACCGAAATCCCCTATGCTTCTATGTATATAAGTGTAATGGCGCGGGGAGGGCTGTCTCCCTACGCCAGTCTGTTAAGGCTTAGAAAGATGGATCTGCTGCCGAGACTACGAAGTGAGATCGAAAGGATCCAGAAGATTGTTCTATCGACTGGTTTGGACCCTATCTCAGCCATGGAGAGGGCTGCCAAGGTGATAGGTCTCAAAGACTATAAGGACCTCCTCCTGGGCTACGCCTCAACTTTAAGAACTGGCGGGGATGTCCTCCACTACCTTTACAGCCAGACGGACACTATGTTCCGGAAGATGGCCACCAGAATTAAGGCTATGGGTGAAAACATGGGTAGCCTTTTGGAGGCCTATACCATTATCGGGATCTTGGGATCCCTGGGTCTTTACATGATGTTCGTAGTATCTTTTAGCCTTCCTCAAGCAGGTGGGAAAATCTCGTCCGATACCTTCTTCCTGTTCGCCTTCGTAGTCTTACCAGTAGCTTCATTCGTTTTCATCTACATAGGTGATACGCTCCAGATCAACTATCCAGTTTCCGCTTGGAAGACGTACTTGGTCCTTATAGCGACAGTGCCGATGGGGCTTCTTCTAGCAACGCAGATGGTACTACCCTTTTTATATCCGATACTAACGATCCCAGCTTTTCAAATTCTGAGAGATGGTGTCGTGTATGTGCAGTCACTACTAGATTTCAAGGAGGGTTGTGAACCTGCCTTGGGGTTGGCTTTCTCTCTCATTGCCCTAGCAGTTCCTGTGATCATTGTCGACCGACACTACACGAAGGAGGAGAAAGGAATTCTACAGGGCATTACCAGCTTCTTTAGGGACTTGGTGGAAAACAGGAAGACAGGTCTAAGCCCTGAAAAGTGTATTCAAATCCTCTCAGACAGGGACTATGGAAGGTTCTCCAAGTACCTTAAACGCATAAGCTCTGAGCTGGGTTGGGGCTTTCCCCTTCACAAGGTCTTCGAAGACTTCAGAAAGAGCGTGCAGAACTGGCTGGCTCTGATAAATATATATCTTCTAATAGACACCATCTCCGTGGGAGGAGGAACCGAAGAGAGCCTGGAAACTCTGGCTGAGTTCTCGGAGTCCATCAGGCTGATAGAGCAAGAGCGCAGAGCCTTGCTTGCCCCCCTAATGATCGTTCCGTACATAGGTGCGATTCTGCTTACTGCGACCACAACCATGTTCCTAACTTTTTTCCGTGACATGAGCTTAATAGCGGGAACTAGCATTCCTTTCATATCCCTCAGTAGAACGCTACTTACTCCTCTGATCTTCCATTCCTTCACATTTGGTTTGGTAACTGGCAAGCTGGTTACAGGGAGAGTTTCATCAGGCTTCAGAACAGCCGTATACCTTACCATAGCGTCACTCTTGGGCATCTGGATAACCACTCACTTCATCTTCTTCAGCGTGGGAGGTTAAGATGTCAACAAGGAGCAGACTGGGAATGGAGACAGTTCTTACAGCCGTAATCTTAACCTCAACCCTATGCGTTATTGTCTTCGCCGCCTCCGGAGCAGCCAACGACGCCACAAGTGCCGAAATAGAAAAAGCCCAATTCGATCAGGCCAGGAACGTCATGCTCGCCCTAGACAAACTGATCAAGAGGATCATCTACAAACCTCAGTCTTCAGGCTTCGTCAAAGGCAGTTTCTGGACAACAGTCCCTCATTTCACAAATACTGGAGAAGACCTAACCATAACCCTTTGGAATGGCACCCAAATGGTAAGCCAATTCGTGTTCCCCGTAAACATTGTCAAGATCAAAGGAGGCCCACGCGCCAGCGTTGCCTCGGATAGGAATCTCGTTGGCAACGAAAGCTTGATTCTGAGAGATGTTTCTTCCTCCTTGGGTCGAGTACGTGAGTACCAATTGGCAGGAGCATGGGTGGCGCTCGACTACTCGCGTGTCCGTTGTATCAACAGTGGCGTCATCCAATACTACAATGGAACCGGTTACGAACCTTACAACGTTATTGAGATCACGGTGGTTAACATCACTTTCAAAGACTTTCAAGTCCAAGAGCAAGCAAGTTTCACTATCAAGAACAAGGGTTTAGACTCGACCCAAGAGCACTTCGTTTCAGGAAGCAATCTCAAGATCGTCGTCAATAAGCCCAGTTCCGAAGAGATTCTGCCGCTCGAGCAGTTGGGCAACCCCAGCTATCGAACATTGGTGAACTTGGTAGTCATCAATATAGAGGTCTCCCTTCTAGGAGGAGCTTGACAACGGTTTCTGTGACCATTTCCCACGTCATAGGGACGACTACTCTGCTCATGGTCTTCACAGCAGCGACGATGTTCTACACAATCTCCAATTTTTCCCTTCAGAGAGAAACTTTGGCGATGCAACTCCAAGAAGCGGCGGATTATGTTTCCTCAAACCTAGTAGACCTCGTTTCGCTGTGCTTCATAAGCCCTACTGATCAGCTTCTCATCAAAACCTTGGAAATGCCAGAGAACATAGGAGTAAACGTCTACACCGTGACCTTAGTTGAGAAGACGAATCCAGTAACCCACGAAAAGCTCATGATAGTCAAAGCCCACTTTGACTTCCGGCCGTCAATCTACAGAGAATCCCTTCTCCCTTGGACCACAATCAAAATCTGGAACGGTACATCAATCGGTGACCTGGGAAGGGTCGAGCCGAAACTTTCGATTTCAAGTAGCGCATCTAACATGGTTATTTGGGCTCTGAGGCAAGCTGAAGAGATTACTGTGGGTCTGGGAGTGATGAGCACATGATGAGGTAACTGGATTGCATGTAAACTATGAGTACATTCTTGCCGGACTTGTCCTCCTCCTGATTCTGTCAGTCTCCGAGATGAACATATATTCCATTATGACGCACCAACTCGCCAAGATGGAGCAAGAGACAGAGTATCCAGCTGCGGCAAGAATCCTTGACACGATCCTACTCTCCCCGGGCTATCCGCCAAACTGGGGAAACCAAACAGAAGAACCAACTTCGTTCGGTTTGGCAGTTCATAACTCCCTGAGGGCTTACGTGCTAGACATCAGCAAGGCGTCAAGACTGATAGAAGGCGCCTCGGGCTATATCAAGCCGGGAAAAGCGAGGCAGCTAATGGGTCTGAGCGAGGATTACCATTTTAACCTCACGATTATCCCCGTCTTTACTATCGACATCGTCAATGCCAGTCAAGAACAACCGGGAAAATACATAGTAACGATAACGGACTCCAAAGGGTTCGGTGTTCCCAACGTCAACGTCACGGGTTTCTATGTCCCTGAGTCCATGATGAGAGGGGACATCTACCCTTCGCAGTCGGCAGTGACTGGTGTAGACGGAACTTGCGTCTTGACCTTTAGCCATCTGTCCAACTGTTCCCTTGTTGTTCTAGCAAACCAGTTGGAGATTAAAGCCGTGCAAACAGAACCCCCTGGCGATCCGGTTCGAGTGGAGGGAGGCTATGTAATGAAGAGCAACTTCGAAGTAATCCAAACTATCAATTATGCTACAGGGTCTGTTTTCGCTCTGAGCTCAGAGACGGCCTCTAGATACGTAGAGATCGATGGGCTCACATACTACGTAGAGTTCGATCTCTGGAGGTGATTAGCTGAACCTGGGTAATCGCGGACAGATGAGAATCGTCGAAGCGATGATTGCGTCCATCATCATCATAGTCGGAATTTCCACGACGTCCCATTTCGCAAGCGTCTTTACAACCAAGGAAGGAGGCGACCTTGAGGATGACGGTCAAAGGGTGCTCAGCGTCCTCGACAATACGGATCTGATCAGCGATATCATCGACAATGAGGGCAACTGGAAATCGAAGCTCAGGACCCTCTTGGAGACGTTGCTTCCAATAGATACTTTCTATAACCTCACAATGGTCAGCGGATTAACAGGTCAACCGATCGGTGAACCCGTAACGAACGCTGAAGGACAAGACCTCTCTTCAAGCCGCGACGCGGTCTCTCTTCAGCAAGTTGTCACCATATCGATGCCTCCCGCTAGGATTGCGCAACGGGAACTTGACGTAATCTTGGCTATCGATAGATCTGACAGCATGAACGATACAGAGCCCGGAAGGCAGCACTGCAAATTCTACTACGTAAAAGAGGCTGCGAAAGCCTTTGTCGATCAACTAGATCCAACTAAAGATAGGGTAGGCTTGGTATCCTTTTCGGGCGATAACGACTCATATTCAGACGATGACGCTACATTAGAATGGCCTTTGACCAATGACTTCCAGCAAGTCAAATCAACGATTGAAAATCTGACCATAGGGGGGAGGACAAACATGGGCGAGGCTTTCGTGAAGGCGGACGGAGAATTCATGGCGCAAAACAGGAGCAGCGCGGTCCAAGCAGTAATATTCCTGTCGGACGGAATGGCTAACGAGCCCCATTTTGAAGAAGCTTTGGAAATCCACGCAAACCACACCGGTGACACGCCTTGTCCCTTGGCGCAACAGTACGCGAGAAACGAATCGGAAAGAGTCAAGTATCGCGGAGTTATAATATACACTATCGGCTTAGGAGCTGAAACAACAGATTTCGATGAACAGCTCCTCATAGAAATCCAGACTGATGAAATCCGGACTGATGGCTACTACTATGCGCCATTATCAGAGGAGTTGACGGATATTTACCGGGCAATAGCCGAAGACCTCCTCCTCGATGTGAGGTACGACTTCGTGGTGATTACACTTACCCTTGTGAAGGCGGGATGATATGACTAGGCGTGAATTGCGAAGGGACAAGAAGGGCCAGTTCGTGGTCTTGATCAGCCTTGGCATAGTTATGGCTATGGTAGCGTTATCGTCTCTCTTGGCTTACACGGCGCTTTCACCTGTTCACTTTCCAGACACTGACTTCAGAGAGGCAGCAACCGAAGTTGATCTCAACTTCCGCAGAGGCCTAGCGGTCGCCCTTGCTGATGCCTCAAAGGAGCTTGAACACAAAGCCAGCACGGTGCGGTACGTGAATATTACTCGACTGGAGGATTATCCCGAAGCCGAGAAGGTGGGCTGGGAGTTCATAGCAAAATGGCATAACACAACTTTGATGAAACATGCAGGTTTAGGAATCAACGTAAGTATCTCTACTCCTGTCTTCGAGTGCGATTGGGGTTCTTCTCAGGGGTACTCGATGGCAGAGGCGAATATGTCTTTCGATATCCAGTCCTACGGCTTCTACGGATGGAATGGGCGAGCCGTCGTTGAGGTGAACGCGACAGTCTTAGGCTTGAAAGAGACAGACGGTAACGAGACCTCTTTCTTCTTCGTTGCCAAGAAAGAGTTTGGCCTCCCGATCACTGATCTGACGGTTTCACAGACTCGAGTTTTGTTTCAGAAGGCGAGTGGCACATTTAGATCAACGGTGGTTAGTCGGATTACTTACTATGGTGGAGGGACTTACCTAGGGACGTATCTTTTGCAATACTACACAGGTATGCTGCCGATTTTGGATGGGTTGAATCTTCTGAAAACCCAGATTATGGACTTAGAACCCTGGTTTATCCCGCCCAACTCTCCAATTGCACTTAATAACAAGGTTGATGCGGTCATCAGTCAGTATACTGTGTTCAATTACTATGGGGCTTACGACAAGTTACTGCACGATGTTAGACCTCATCTTGATACCTCAACAAACCAGACATGGGTTAACGGGACAGACACCAGCCGTTCCTTAGCATTGATAGACGATATTCTGAGCCAGCTCTTCCCGAAGATAAAATTGTTCTTGAACGACCCTAGGGGAATCACTGTCGGAGCTTATGCAACGCTCAGCAAGATGGAAAACGATACATTAGGCCCAAGAATAAACGAGAAGCAGTTCTTTATCACGCCAAATCCAGTGATCGGATCCGATTCTGCAACCCTTACGGCGGAATTTACTGATTCCCAGTCCAACATCCTCTGCGCTGAGTATTTCATTCAAACGCCCGGAACGGACGGATACGGAATCCCTTTGGGGCCAACGGACGGATCCTTCGATTCCCCAATAGAGAGAGCAAGCGCTGAGATAAACGTGACAGGCTGGGCACCTGGAAACTACACGATATACGTTCATGCTAGGGACACCGAAGGCAATTGGGGAAATCTTGAACCGATCACATTAACTCTTCTAGAGAACCTTAGAATGCACATAAAGAGTATGGATGTAACTCCAGGCGGCAAAATATACGTATATGTAGCGATCGTCGACGCCCGGGGTCATCCGGTTGAAGACGCGGAGGTTGAAGGCTCTTGGGACCCCACCGACCTACTGAGGCGTTATGTCGAAAGTGCAAGGACTGATGATGACGGAGTTGCCACTTTCTGGGCTAATGTAAAGAGAGATGCACACGGAACCATTACTTTCACAGTAGAGGATGTGACTAAGAGCGGTTGGATCTACGATTCGAGTGCTAATGAAGTAGTGCCACCTTCTAAGCAGGTAGTTGTATGAAGAAGGAGCCAACGTCGAAACCAGCGACAGCATTTCAGGGTGACAGATGAACCGATCTTCACTGGGCTTCCAAGTTTTGTTGGAGACGGAGCCTTCAATCTATCCAAATACGCGTTTGACCAGTTCTCTCTTGATCTCCAGGAGTATAGACGAGTAATCTGACGGATGAGAAAGACATATCTCGCATCCGATATGGCTTCCAGAATCTGAATGAGGGAAGAAAATCGAAAGGATCTCCATATTGCCTTAGAATGGCTGTTAGAATGTTATCAGATATGGATTCTAACCATAGTTTGACCATCCACATCCCTTTTTAAAGAAGACCAATAACTTCCTTACAAAGCATCAGAGAAAGGCTGGAAACTCCACAATGCTCAACTTAGACAGAGAGGAAGAGGGCGAAGGTCCCCTCCTCATGAAGGATATGGGGAAGATTCTCTCGTCACTGGCGAGTGAAGACGCCCTCAAAATCCTCCAAGAGGCAAGGAGCGGGATAACGAGCTCAACCGAGGCCATCAAGAAGCTCGGACTGACGCAGAAGCGGTACTACACCAGACTCAAACCTCTCGTAGAGGCGGAACTGATAGAAAAGAGAGAAGACGGATACAAACTCACATTTCTAGGGAAAATAGTTTACGAGATCATATACCGAAAACTCGAAAAAACGCTCGAAAGCAAAGACCGCATAGCCCTAATCGACAGATTGAACAGAACCAAGTCATTGTCTCAAAAAGAAAGACAGGAAGTGGCCGCAGCAATTCTTGACAAGGAGAAGACCGTTGGCTATTCTAGCGTACTCAGTGAGATGAAACCTGTTGAGATAATTCGATCCTATGAGGAGCTCGTCAAAGTAGGAGTAGACTTACTTGAGAACGTCAAAGAGGAAATGTTGTTCGCTGCCCGATACACGGACACGCGCATAGTTGAATCTTTCTTGACGGCATTTAAACGTGGAGTAAAGATCAACGTCATAGATGGCGATAAAAGGAATTTCTCGAAAAGACTAAGTGTAATGCGGGTACTATTCTCTTCACCTGGAGTGCTGATGACCCTGCACGAACTCATCCGCTCTGTAAGAGTAAAATATATTGATTTACCGTACAGTTTTGCAGTGTTTGATAGAAGATACACCGTTTTCGAGGTGACTAGTCCCACAGATGGTAGTTTCCTATACGGTTTCCGGTTTGATAACGAAGAGATTGCTCAGTCATTTTCTCGATTATTCAACGAGCTCTTCGAAAAAGGTGGAAAAGACTCATTTACTGAATTGTTTCTCAAAAGGGTTGAAAAACCCGAATTTATGGAGGAAAACCCGGCCGCTACGAATTGACGACCAAACTAGTCAATCGGAAAGTAAACCGTAGCTCACATCTCATAGTGACGCATCTTTTTTTAGTAATGTGAATAAACAATACATGTGATAGACATGTATTGGAAAACCATAAATAGGACTTGCGCTACAATATAATAATATGAATGTAGTTTTACAAACGATTAACGACTATGGATTATGCATCCGTTCGCGGGCAGTACCTGTTTTTGCTTTTTCTTGGGCAGCATTGATCGGCATCTTGATTGCCACTAGGGGAGTTCCACCGTTACTTTCTTTGTTAGCCGTCTTAATTATCAGTTCCTCCTTCGCGGCGGTGGGTTACGTTTTTAACGACATTATGGAAGTTGAGATAGACAAGATTAACAACGTGAATCGTCCGATAGCCCAAGAAAAAGTTTCCAGAAAGAAGGCGATAAGTCTCGTATTACTGCTAACCGTTCTGGCCCTCGTATTAAGTCTCTCGATAAATCTCCAAACATTTCTTCTGAGCACGAGTTTTTTGACCATTGGCTTTCTTTACTCCGCGCCAAAGATTTATCTAAAAAAGAGATTTCTCATTAAACAGCTGGCGCCGGCAGTAAACGGATCTATTTCGAATCTGGTGGGTGGCGCGGCGGTCGGAAACATGCCTCCAAGTCTCCTATATGCTTCATTATTGTTCTTTGTATTCGCCATCGCAGGCTCACCGATCGTCGATTTGGCTGATATAAGAGGGGATAAAGCAAAAGGTGCCAAAACGTTCGTCGTCGTCTTTGGGCCAAGTTTCACTGTTAGATTAGGAGTGACTATTCTCCTTTCTTTTTCGATAATTACGTTCCTAGTAGCTCCGTTCCTTGGCTTGAGTATATTGGCACCAGTTATGATAACAGCTTCAGTTTTGTTCTTTGCATGGACAGCCTTTCTACTCCTAAGAAGATATCACGATCCGAAACAATGCGCCATTGCATACAAAAGACTCGCACTCTCATTCACTCTTGCGCAACTGGCGACATTATTCGGAGTACTCTAGTTTCCGCTGGAAAACCGATATAACCAATCTTCTACTCGGCAAATTCGTTTTTCAATACATGAGGACAAGAATAAGATAGACAAGTGGGACAGTAATGTACATTGCCCACCAAAATCGTCTAAAACTCTTATAGTATTCTAGATCAAGTTCTAAGATTCGAGCATCCTCTTCCTCATTATTCCTGGCTTTATTCAAGAGCATCCTCTGCATTCCATGGAAACTTCTCCATAAAAGAAGTTGTGAACGAAAAATACGGACTACAAAATCATCTTGGAATTCAGTTACTTCCTAGAAGCGAGAAATCCTGCTTCACAAGGTCAAAAAATACTGTTTTGAGCAAAAGTGATGTGGGAGCAGCGAAAAATCATGAGAGAACCTCTCCAGAGCACCGTTTCCGCTACATAAGTTTGTAACTATCCTCAAGAGAAAGAAAAGGTAATGAAGGGGAACCGCTAAACGCTTTTTTCTAAGACTAAATTGTAATAGTACATGTCTCCATTAAGAAAAGCTTGCAGAAGGTCTTTATGATAACATAGAGATCCCATCAACCGTTGCTGTTCTCTTTGATTACCCTCAATTTTCTTAGTACTCGGTAGGAGCTCAGTATATGCGATTGACAGTTTCCAAAACGGAATCTGATCCGACGTCAGTTCTTTCACGCTCTTGATAATGAATCCTTCACATGCAGCATCCAATAACTGTCGCAACGTCGAGACATCGGCTACCCAATACGAATCGAATCTTTCTTTAAAACTGCTACTAGTCTTGTCTATAAAGTAATCACATATGACTAGCCTACCGCTTGGCCGCATTATTCTAGACAGGACAGAGAACAGTTTTTCGAAGTCACCAATATGGCAGAATGAATCGATCGCTATGACCCCGTCAAACTCAGCATCCGCAAAATCGCATTCACGCGCATTCATGAGTCTCACATCTATCCAGTGCTTTAATCCAGCCGTTCTGACAAAACGAGTGGTTTGCGATACCTGTTTCCGTGACACGGTAATTCCAACAACCATGATGCTATAGTTCTGAGCCAAATAGATACATGTTCCCCCATGTCCGCAACCGACATCCAAAACCTTTTGGAAATTGCCAACTGAGAAGTTTTTGCAGGCATATCTCGTAAGATTCTCCTGGCCGACAAACAGTAGGTATTTGATCCGCTCTAAACCCAGCGTCTTGAAATCCACATCACGTCTGTAGAGGAAAGGAAAATCTTCAGGATCGTAAAGACCTGTATGGATGTGCGTATAATAGCCAATATTATATTTCCTTTCGTAGCTTTCACACTTATAGTCATAGTATTTCGCGATACTCTCTACACCAAGCTTCGAGTCATCCACTTTGTCGGTAACCCCTCCCATCTTGGAACCTAGAAAGGTTACTGTGGCAAATTTTAGGTTGTCTCCATCTGGTACAGGGTTTTGAGTCCTTTGAGGTCGAATAGGGTGAGCTGGAGGATTTCATCGGGAGTTCTAACCCTTCTGGGCGAGCTCTACGACTAGATAAGGGATCTTGAGACCTCCGCCGCCGCGTACCTGCATTTGGAGCCGACCGTTGCTATGCCGGCTTTCATCCAACCTACGGGGCCGCCTATCTGGGAGCTGAGCTGTAGGAGGTCGTGGGCTAGGATCTTCTATAAAGCTCGGTTTTCTTACGATTGGAAACAACGCAACTACCCAAACAAGAGATATCACATCTCATCGGGAGGCAACTATGGATAAGCATTTCTAACATCCAGATATACATATCAAAGCAGTTTCAGAGATATACAGAATCCTATACCAAACCCGAAAAAACAACAGTCAAATTTGCCAAAGTTTAGAGGTTATTTCTGCCACGATTTCAGAATAAAAGACTTTTTACCTCATAAGCGTTTTCAAGACCTCAAGAAAGCCATGTTCAACTCCTAAATCAGAATAACCATTTTGGAAAGATGCTTTGGAGAGCAAAAAATCAAAGTATAACGGCATCCGTTCTACAGATGTAACTGACACTTAGATTACCGCGCGCTTGCTCCTCCATGTACTTCCTTCTAAGAACCCGCGTAGCTCCTCTATTTTTTCGTCTGGAATCGGGTTAACAGCCTTTATCCAATCTATCTTGCCGAAGTGCTCCATGTCGAGCGTGTAGATAATTCTAATCTGATTCTGCTCCATCAAGCATAGGATGTATCCGTCCCAAGCATCCAAATCATATTTTTCAGTATTCTCTAAGGATTTCTCGACATCGTCTTTGTCGATGTGCCCATGCCAAACAATCTTTGTGGAGGAAAGTAAGTTTCTGACCAAGTCGTTTGCTTCCTTTGGTTCGACGCCATAAAACCTAGTTAAAATATAGTGAGTGCCGAAAACCACAGGATATGGAATAAGGGTTCGGATTCTGCCTTTCACAGAATCCTCTATAATTTCCAAGCAATAGTCCGTAGCAGAATTCTTAGATAGTCCAACAGCTAGAATTCCAACATCTATAACAGCGTCAGCCCTAATTTCCTTCTGGCCCATTCGTCCATCATCCGCCTCTTCACATCGGACGGAACAATCTTCGACCGAGTAGCCCTAATCTCGACTAGATGATTTTTGAGGTATTCGATAATCTCCTCAGGACTTTTTTCTTCTCGTACTGGCGTAACCAAAATAACCTCACCTTCCAGAACCCACTCGACCTCTTCTCCTTCACGAATTCCGAGTTTTTCCCTTATCTCCGCAGGGATCACGGTTCTCCCTTGAGAAGAAACCTTAGTTCTGGCAGACATGCAAATCGCTGGAATGGAAGATGGAATACCATTTAATAAACATTGCTCAACGCCCGTTTCTTCTCAAGGTATCCACGACTTTAATCGGTGTGTTTTCGTCTAGCGGTCAAGAAGGATGATTCTTCAATATACTTTCAATGATCCATCTGTTGGCTAGAAGGTCTAGAATAAATTCAGCAGTTAAGCTATACAACTCAGTTGTACATGATGGCGTTTCTAGAGATGAATCCCCAACATAAGTTTTTTGTTTAGTAAACTGAAGACACCACTTTAACTTCCAAGCCAAACTCCATCTGTTTCTTGGCTAAACAGTATTCCGCATATCCTGAAACTGGGTCAAGGAAGGTAGTGATGTGCAGTACCTGCAACGTATTATCAACTCAGACTCAGCTAGAGGTGGAATATTCTCGACAGTTAAAGGCATCTATGACTATGAACGAGGGGGCTCAGAAGAAAGGAAGAGAAAAATATAAGAAAACGGATATGTTATGTTTTGAGTCAGCTTTCCTTGAAGTCTTCCAGCGTTATCCTAACTAGCGCAATGGTGTAATTGGCTTCTTCGGAGTTGTAGACTCCCTCATAGTGGGTGTCCGCATACTCAATGCATGCGGAGGACATAGCTCATTTATTGAGTAAAAGATGAACTAACTGTATCTAAGTCTGTTGAGTCACGACATACCGCATTTTTAGCTTTTTTTAGCCTAAGATATCTCAATTTCTGTAAGCCTACCATTTATGCATATGGCGATGTTGTTTAGGGTTTCTCTTCCGATTAGAACCTCTTCTGAAACGAACTGTGGTCTTGTTGGTATGAATACTCGCACCGGTTGAAGTTGCAAGACTTTTTCTCCGGCGGGTATTCCGTTGGCTCCCTTCACGAGCCAAGCTTCAACCGTGTACAGCTCGACTGGAACTGCCTCCCCGAAAACCTCGATCTCATCTTGTCCGTCGGGTTCTATTCCCTCAAAATACCGAACGATTTTCTCATTGGGGAAGAGTCCACCGTCAAAACCCGTGTCCACCACGGCTTGGCCAGCAAGCTCGTAGGATCTTTCATCTCTTTTGATCGATAGATAGAACACGGGCACATCAGGGATCTTATCGCCTCTAAAGGATACACCGTCTTCTACATATCGATAAGATATCTTATCTGATCTCAACCCATTCTGCATGAACCCTTCTACCCCTCAAACGCGGAGACCGCATCTTGAGCCGTCCGCCTGGCACAGCTCCTAAGTAGGACAAGACGGTAGGCTTGGCGATCTTTCCCTTAGTTGATTTCAAGTAAAGGTCAGGATAGTTTCGGGCCAGGAACTCTCTTATGGCGAGAGCTATCAAGCTCGATCTATTCTTGGCAAGGGGGTCACCTTGACTGATGACGTGATCAACAGCCTTAAGAACCTCCTCGGGCAAGCTGACGCTGACTTTCATCCGATATCCCACCAGTATGAAAAAATGCTACTATCACTTAAACGTTTTGGGGAAGGTATTTTCTAGTTTTGCAGTTTGAGAGGGTTTTGGTGTGAAGTTTTGTGCGAGGCTATTCTAGAGAGATGAATCTTGGGAAGGTTGGCGGTCACGTTAGTACCCTTGGATAAGGGTGATGTGACTGTTATAATCCCTACTTTGAATGAAAAGAAGGCTATTGGCAGGGGTATTAGGGAGTTGAAGGAGATAGGTTATCATAGTATTCTTGTTGTTGATGGGTTATTCGACTGATAGAACCGTGAAGATTGTTGAGTATAATGGTTGCTGTCTGATTTTTCAACATAGCAGTGGCAAGTGTTGGGCTGTCTCAATAGCCCACGAACGATTATGAATGGCATCACTCGCAGGGTCGAGCACCATGCGCTAAGCTGTTCGGAAATCAATCTGGTGGGCTATTTCCGGTTTTCACTGGGGATATATCTGGAGAACTTTCTCGGGAAGTCCCCTAGGGAACATTCCCAGGGATTTCCTCAGGAGCTTCCCGGGATATTTCTGATAGGGAGCTGATCAAGATCAGATCTTGGCAAAAAAGGCTTAGAGCGATGGAGATCAATCGAGATGTGATAGACATGGATATTCTAACAGACCTTTCCAAAATGTAGAGACGTAATTTGCATTCCTTCCACAAACTTCAGAAAGGGATTGTTTCAATGTCTAGAATAATTTTGAACTTTGAATTGGTTTTGCTTCATAATCGGTCGTATGTCTGAACAGCGTACAACTCTGGTTTGGGTTAGCTCTTCCTGAAATCTTCCAGCATCTTCTTGACTAATGCGATGGCGTACTTGGCTTCTTCCGGGTCATAGACTCCCTCATAGAAGGCTTCATCATGCAACGTTCTCATCACGTCGCTGTACAAAGCTCGGAGATCCTCACGATCGATCTTCCTAAGCAGAGACCTGCGCTCACCATGGGATTTGGGGATTATGCCTAGCTTGCGGTTAATGTACGAATTCACAGCAACAATCATCGATAGGAAGGCCTTATCTAACGAGTTCCTATAGAGTAGCATATCTTTTGATCTGAGAGCCCTTTCGAACTCCTCCTCAGCGTAGCTAAGGATCTCCTCAGCCGTCACCAGAGAACTGTCAACGACACCTTCAACCAACCTCAATCCACCTGGAATGGTAAATGTCAAGTCTCAATATTAAGTCGTATGCTTTACGGCTTTAGCGGGGCTTTCTACTTACTCGCACGTCTATCTTGCGGTTTATGAGGCCAAGCCCAGTGGAAAGTTCGAGGAGTCTGTAAAGCCTCGGAAAGCTAAAAGGGCAATGGTCAGAAAATGTGTATTTTTGAACCGTAACCGAGATCAAATCTGTTGAAAGGACACAAGAATTAAAGACATCCTATCCCATATCTTGGATACGTGCGGAACGCTTCTCAGTGCGGAAGGAGGTCCCTTACCTACGGCCCGAAAGAGGTCTAGGCTTTTGATCTGCCTTGAGATCTTGAAGGCAATCAAGAAAGGAGTTAACAAGCCAACGAATATCATGTATAGATGCAACTTGTCTTGGATTCCCCTAACGGAAATCCTGGAATCACTACTAAGCCAAGGCCTGATCGAGAGAAGAAACTATGGCAAACGAAGGGTTTATGATATCACTGAAAAGGGGCTAAACGTCCTGAGGTTCTTCGAGAAAGCCAAAGATCTGATAACCATCGAAAAAATCCCTGGAACCTAAGCAATCTCCTTGTCATTCTAGATGTTAGGTTGAAAGCCAACCAAACGCTGAATCCGTCAACCTCCCAATATGAGATGAGCAGAAAGTTTATTCTTTAGATTTGCAGCCCCGGGAAAACTCCCATGATTACCAATGTGTTGTTAACCACTCCCAAGTATGATGCAGACGCTAAGCTGTTTATGCTTACTCTCCAAATCCTCCCTCTGGGTAGTAACAGACTCAACAAGACTATGGCTCCCCAAAAGATCAGTAACGCCTTTAACGGATGGTAAGCCGGGTGCATCTCGCATAGACCCAAGCCCAAACCTATGGTTGTCGTAACATAATCTAATGAAACTCCGCCGAGGGACAACATGAAGGGGAAGATTCTCTCCATAAAGCGCATGTAGATAACTAACACGAATTAAAAATAAATATCTTTCGTCTATACTCCTGCATATTTCGATGCAGATCAGCAGCCAGCCAGCCAGCACTATCCCTTTCGAGTATTAGCATCCACTCTTCCTTTCCAAACAACTCTACACGTACCGACATGCCATTCTGCTCAGGGCGAAATGCCAGCTAGAAGAGACTAGAAAAGAAGCAAAATCTGGAACACAGTCGCCGTGAATAGAGAAAGGGCATCTATGGCCACGGCGGGACGTAGACCCATGGTGACGGAATGGTGTAAGAGACGGCAACGGAATCTGTAAATATCAGGTCATGTTTGTATCCGAGCTTGTTATCCCAGACGGTCACGCTGTAGACGCCTAGAAGGGGTACGCCGACGCTTGCGTAGGCGTAGCCTTCATGGACCAGTTGGGTAACCTCAACTGTGTTATTCCAATTCAGGCTTTCATCGGGCCCAAGATATTCAACATAGATGGTTCTTTGCATCCAGCCTGACTTCTTGGAGCCCATAACAACTGTGATGGTGAAAGGGTACGATGGGCCCCAACTTTCCCCCCATATGTACATTGGGTTGGTTTCTGAGACGAAGACATTACCCCTACTCGTCGCCACTTTCACTTTTACGATCTTCTCCCCTGGTGGAAGACCGACTTCGCTGACCGTCGCCTCTGTTGCTGGCGGTATCTCATCCTCTAGGGCGGTTATGTTGGTTAAAACATAGTATGTCTCGTTTACTGCTATCCATATGCGCACAACCTTCACATTTAAGGAACTCTTGTTTCTTATGTGGATGTTGAGGGCTGACCCATTCTCGATCGGGTAAGTGTAAACCGCTAAGCTTTCGAGGGATCGTTCACGGTCGAACTCCCTCATCTCTTCATCCGTATGATTGTAAAGGTTATTTACATTGTTCACATACAGGAATAGGGGAACAACCGTTGTACAAACTATCGCCACTAAGAAGAGCATGCCGAGAACGGATGCTATCGCAGACCGGGACCTTCTAAGGGATCGTGTATGAACCATAATTCACATTCCCCCGTAAAGTCTCAACCTTGATCACTAGCTCATTTGATGTGCTGACCTCGTTGAGGTCAAACGGAAATTCGACAATGCTCTTACTCGTTATGGTAGCGCCAGAGACATCTTCAGCTATGACGCTTCCGTTCAAAAATATGTAAAGGTTAACTTGGATATCGATATCACCATAGTTGTAAACCCAAACATGTAAAGAACCGCTGGAGGTGCCAGTAGAGTTAAAGGCAACGTTTTCCACCATGAATCGTTCCTTAAGGCCGTATATGTTTACGCTAACCTTCTGCCAATAATTTGTCATCTCATAACTCATGTAGCCGCGGGAGAAGGCCCAGAGAGCAGTTCCGATGCCAAACACAGATGTGCAAAGGATGATCTCGCCAATTACGGAGGATAAAGCCCTCCTATCCCTCAACGCGGTTCTTGCCAAACTCGACCACGACCCTACTCGGAATTTGGAGAATTTTCCCTTTGGTCTCTCAACCCAAGTCTTCAAGTTCACGCTCATACTCTCCACCCCGGGAGAATGCTTTCGCAAGTATGCCTACTCCCGCTCCAAGAAGAATTAGAACCAAAATAATAAAAACGACACAAACCATGTCAACTTCTGATTTTCCAAGCATCTCTGGCGCATCCCTCCCATAAAGTTAGGGCATCCCGAAATCCTTGAATCCTTCGTAGTATTCTAGGTACTTCCTGCCTTTCTCGGTTGTCTTGATGGTGCCGTTTTCGTCGAGGCCTTTCGAGATGAGGCCTGCCTTTTCAAGTCTGCTCAGATACTCATTCAAGAGCTTAAAGTTCAGGTTGGCTCCGTAGACTATCCGCGTCTTTCTTGCACCCTTCTTTGCGATGTAGAGGATCTCAGCGACTATATCTACGTGACTTCTCCTCTGGGGGATAACATCCCTTCTAAACATTCTTCCTAACCTCGATTTCTAAATGTTGAAATACTCATATTTTAAGGTTTTCTAACGAAATAGGACACAAATTCATGTCAAAGGGAAAAACGGGAAACTTTCTGTCCACTCTTGGAACTCTAAACCTCTAAACCTCCTTTATTGGAAACTTAGATCTCTCCTTGACAATCTAGGGAAAACGGGCCAGTGCAGAGACAGCGGAAGGAAAAGTGGTTTCTTGTTTCACCACTTTCGGAAGGTTCATGAGTTCCGAATATGGATTGCTAACCTAATTGAGAGATTCACAAGTTTTAAGTATGGATTGTTAAACTGTTAAACAGATGTTCATGGTGAGAAAAAGATCCAGACTCGAGATCTACTTGGACATACTCCAAACAATAAAGCGAGGCGTAAACAAGCCGACGCGCATAATGTATAGAACGAACCTATCCTGGAAACCGTTACAGAGAATACTTGAATCTATGGCCATCCAACAGCTCATCAGACCGATCGAGGTGAACAAAAGGAAGAAATACGCAATAACGGAAAGAGGAGAAAACGTACTCAGATATTTCGAAGAGATGATGCGTCTCATGAAATTCGAATATGAGACGGCGGAAAGCGAATGACTCGTAAAAACAGATTGAACTCAAGTCGCAAAGAATTTGCCCTCTAAGATCTTATGCTCAGGGATCTTGAGCTCTTCAGATAGCCAAGCTCTTATGCCAAGGGGGTTAGGGTTCAAAGCCTCGCTGTGAGACGAATCTCCTGGTTGAAGAGCCGTCAAACTATCAACGGTCGGCAGCTTCTCAGAATATTTGAAAATGAACTCGGAAGATGCGGAACTTACGGAGAGGACATTCTTCGCTATTTCAAAGGCGACGAGGGAAGCCCCAATACTCATCTCTCTAAACTCTGACCAGTTTCTGCATTCGACAAAAAACACACGACGCTCCTTTCTGTACGTAAACTTGGCGTTTTGCAAACTTTGACCTATCGTGGCGATCTTCTTCTCGAGCGATGAAAAGTTCTCGACAAAGGTGTCCAACTTGTCAATAATGTTTGAGAGGTTCTCCTCATGATCCTTGAGTATGCTTATGATCATATCCAAGACATCTATCTTATCTTGAAACCTCGGGAGAGAAGACACGGTGATAACCTCAGTATCCAGACCCAGACTTCAGAATAACTAGGTATATCCTTTTAAATCGTGCGAAATCCAGGTAAGAAGAAAGCATATGGATAATAGTTATGATAAGCCTTAACGTCGTACGACTGAATATTCAATTACTCGATTTCTTGTCATTTTCTCGTTCTTCCCCCTAGGTTTAAAAGTAACATTAATTGTAATATTTCTTGGTGTCGTCTTTGAAGAGGCAGACGGGAATTTGGGTGGACGCTACAGTCTGGGAGGCTTACCGTGATCTGTGCAGAAGGGAGAAGCTGCGACCTGCGGAGGCGATAGAAGGGTTTGTCAGGTTTGTCTTGGAGAATGGTTCCGTTCTACGTGTTCTGAATTGGTTGGGATCTATGCGTAGGGTTGAGGGGTTGGAGGCCTATGCGCGTGTGCTTCTTGACCATTACAGAAGCGGTCAGTATTGGATTGAGGGTGATGGTGAGAGTGAGATTTCGGTTAAGGCTCACCTGCTGGAGTTGTTGAAGCAGTTGCCCAACGCGGAGACAAGGTTCGAGATAGAGGAGGCGTTGAAGAAGAGGAAGTGATCTTCCCGTTGCCAGATTCAGGTTAACCGTTCGTTTTAAGCTTCTGCACGAACTTCATGATAGTGTGGCAGGTCTTTACTCTATGGCAAGATATAAGCGCCTTTTTCTTCGGGAGATCTCCATTATCTTGTTGTTAACTAAATCTTGGTTTCATAAGCCTCGAAGAGGCGGGTCGAACAGAAACTCGAATCCATTTTTCCTTTGAGGATTGAGTGAGGTGCACCGGACGACACATACCGTTCAAACACTGCATTGGAACAATTGTCCAGAAGCCTCCTAGTCTTGTCCACGCTTAGATAGGGAGACTGGAATCAGCTATGACGGCTCTTGTATTGAGTTTCTAAGGTTTTTCCTCCACTTTTTCTTTCAGAAGGCTTTCCCATCCTTTCTCTTTCTCTTTTCTTATCTTTTCGATATCTTTTCGATTTTCGAGGTATGCTTCCTCTACAAAGTCTTCTCTGCTTGACCATCTATGTAGCTTCTTAATGAGAACATCCGCCTGATCCTTATTGCTTTGGTGCTTTATTTGACGTATCGTGGGATTTCGGCTAGGGAGGTGAGGGTTTCGCTGGGCAGGTGTGGTGCGGGGTTGCAGTTCGGTGTTGGATCGGGAATTGCTCTGGTTCTGGGCTTCGTTGAGTATTTTGTGTTGAGGCCTCAGCCGATTGTTGTTGGCGCAGGTTTCCTCCAGATGCTTGCGTATATCTTGACCGTGTTGATGATGATGGTGGGTGTGGTGGAGGAGCTTCTGTTTCGTGGCCTACCTCAGGGCTCCTGGGAGAGGGTTATGCCTGCTTGGCAGGCGATAGGCATCACTTCGGTGATGTTTGGTTTGATGCATGTTGGCTGGATGAACCCTCTAGAGATTTTGTTGGCTTACGCGGCTGGAGTAGCGTTTGGATGCTTGGCAACAGTGACGGACAGCCTGATAGCGCCGATAACTGCCCACGGCTTCGGAAACTTGGTTCTATACTTAATCGCCATATATCCGTTGTAATGTGTTTGCTTAATGGAGAGGGAAGATTGAATAGGCGGAGATTAAATATTCACTCGAAGATGGATGGCGAGGTACATGGGTAACGCGAAAGACGCCTTGAAGAGGATGGGAAAGTTGGAGGAGGAGCTTTTAAGGGATGAAAATGTGCAGTTAGCATATGTCTTCGGCTCCTGTGCACACGGTTTTATAACCCCCCTAAGTGACGTGGATGTAGCCGTGATCCTAAAGGATAACAGCTTGGAGAGATTAGGGGAGCTATGGGGTAGGCTGGCGGGGGCCTTAGGCTTAAGTGAAGATAGGATAGACCTCGTGGATTTAAGTCGCACAAGCTTACACCTTAAGTTTAACGTTTTAATAAAGGGCGTAAAACTGATTGAAAGGGGAAGGTTTGAGGAGGGCCTCATTAGAGAGCTTAACGAGAGGTACCCGGAAGTGAGGATGCTACAGGAGATAAGCCTGAAGGAGTGGCTCAGTTCAAGAGATCAGTCGAGCATAGACCCCTTAATTGTGAAGAAAAGGGTTAGCGAAGCCAAGGATGAGGTGAGTCTTCTAAAGGACGAGGTTTTATCGAGGACCGTTGATGAGGTGAAGTCAACGAGAACTCATGGAAGACTATTGGAGAGGTCGGTGCATGTGATAACTGAGGCTATCCTAGATGTGTGTAGGCACATAGCCTCTGTTAAGGGTTGGGGGCCGGCCGCAGCATACGCCGATCTCGTGGAGCTGATGGCGGAGCACAACGTAATAACACGAGAACTGGCAGATGGGTTGAAGAATTTCGTGACGTGGAGAAACATTATAGTCCATAGATACTTGGAAGTTGACCATGCAAGGCTTTACGAGGACTCAAAGAGGCTAGAAAGCGCAGTCAACGAATTCGAAAAACAAGTGGCAAACTACCTGAGGAAATCATGACCCTTCTGTTTAAAAGGGTAAGCTGAACCAAGCATTGAGGATGATTTTCATAGGCTCAGCAGGGCGCTTCTTCCAAAGCCTATCGGTCGATCGAAACGCGGTTCTATACATGGATCACCTATACCTGATGTAGTGTACAGTTTTGCCGGTAGCTAAAGACCAAGTCACTATCGTCCCGCTCAACATGTGGGCGCAAAGCATTGCCACATACACAGTAGGGTGGCAAGCTTCTAAGAGGTGTTTCAAGTAGGTCGACCATTCTGTCACATCTTGTGCACCTTCCCTTCCACATGTTTCCATGCAGCTCTAGAACATTCTTACTACCCACTCTAGTGTGAAGTCTGTCCACGTTCTGTGTAATTAACCAGAAATCTTGAAAATAATTTTCCATCTCAAGCTAGCTAGCTCACAACCAGACCTAGCCTTCCAACACAGTCCGTGGTCGATCGCCTATCAAATTTTTTTGTCAAATCCAAATAGAATGCCGAGTTATGGAAGAAAAAATTTAGGTCTTTAAAGGAGCTAGCTAGCTAGGTTTAAACCATTTGTTGAAGTATGGTTCAAAATTAGGTTGAGATGGGATGGCGAGGTCTACACGTGAGGATGCAGCAGTTAAAAGGGCATACAAAATTACAATAGAATCTTTTGAGAAAGCCCTTATAGAAATGAATTTTTACAAAACTAAAACAACTCCTACGACTATGCATTATAAAAGGGCTGATGGGTTACACGTGGTTTTAAGCAGTAGAACACGGAAGAAGGGAAGACCATGTCAAAAGGCGGAAAGAGAGATAGGGAAGGGAAAAATAACGATAATAAAAGTTCATAAAGACGATTTACTAACGCATAAAGCAATAAAACTTGACGCTTCTGAACGTGGGAAATTCCTTTCAGAATTAACTTCTCTCGCAAGAAAACTTATTTAAATCCTCTTTTCCAGAATAAATAAACTTCCGTGTGAGCCAAAAAGTCAGGTCAGTTGTTGGTGATAGTTCTACATGAGATTCTAGCTAGCTAGAAGGCGGTCACGGGTGCGGAAGACGATTGTACCATAGAATTGGCGGAAAAGACTTGAGTAGGAAAGAAATCTTGGAAGCGTTCGCAAATATCAAGCTCAAGGAAAACTGGGGCAGATAGATACGGGAATGAAAAATGTTTGGGCCAGTTAGATACGGGAAGGCCTAGCTTCTTCCTCATTTATTATTGTTGCCTTGTAAAATATTTTCGATCTCGTGGACTCTCTTCGCGATCCTTACGCCTTTTTCCGTCAAGTAAACTTCTACTGTTCTGGGGAAGCTGTTAGAGACGACTTCTTCTGTGAGTCCTAAAGATTTCAGCTTTTCTAGGGCGGGATAGATGGTGTCCATTACGGCGTTGATGTTTTCTCTTAGATCGGTTCTGTTCGCTTTTTCCTTATTGAAAAGGTAGGCAAGAATTTGAAGCATTGCACCCTTTTCCAAGTTCTTTACTAGCAATTCTCATCGACCTAGTCTTCAGAGACAGCTGCAACATATAAATATTATCCGACGAAAAACCGACGTCGAAGATCGGTTACATCTGGAAAATCGATGTAGTTATTTGTGGTGTTTAGAAACGAGTTTGGTTTAGCCTTTTGAATGTCAGGGAATCGTAAATCTTATATTCATGTTGTTCTCATATATCTGTCCCACATATATGTATTCGACATCTATTTCTTCGATATCGTTGAAGCAGCTGCCCGCTATAACTAGTCTATCGTATGAAGATCTCAAGGCGTACCATGTTAAGGGGATGAGAAATGGGAATTGGTTTCTTCTAGACAGGGTGCAGAGGGGCTTTTATAGGGCATGCATGGTGTACGCGAGGTTAAGTAGGCCCATTCGGAATCCTAGATTGTTGGGCTTTCTGGGAGATCTTATGGAAAAGATGAGATCTTCACGAAAGATTAGGGCGCTTAGAACGGCCGCAAAAGAGGTTGAGCGTATAGTGCCCATCTGCTTTAATGCTGGTGTCTTCGATTGGGTCCCCCAGCTCTTACGATGGCTCCAAGAAGAACAATACTTGGAATGGTTGGGGGTCACAAAACTCAGCACGGTAAATATGTTCCAAACTTGAAGATGGGATCATTGGAGAGATTTGGAGAGCGAGATAGGTTCGCTGGGTTTTTTTCTGGCTTCGGCTAAGCGGTTTTTAGGGTAGGTTCCACATTATGAGTAAAGACCAAGCTATTGGCACTTTGATCTTTCTCGTCTGCATAGTTCTCGCAGTCGGCTATGTAGTTTCAGTTGCCTTCCCAAACGCTGTGAAGTATGCCTTGCCATGGCTGCCTTGGAACGAAAGCGAACTCCAATTCGGAGCAGTCGCGGCTGTCGTGCTCATTGCGTTCCTCGCTATGATGTTTATTGGGGCATGGATAGGCTGGGTGATGGCTACAACGCCTCCACCTAAACCAATTGAAGATTTAGAGAGAGGACTCAGCGATATCGGGCAAGAGTCAAGCGAATCTCAGAAGGACCGTCAGGAAGAAACCTAATACCTTCCTAGCTTCATTAGAGGCGGGGTCTCATGTGCGATTCGTTGCCCTGAGGAGGTTGAATACTTTCTCAAGACCGAGAGAGAGAATGCTGCTGAACTAGCTGTGAAACCAAACTTGATGGGCATTGCCTGAGTTAGCTCTACATTTCTCGGTTGTTTTCGCTATATCCGCCCATAAGATCGGTGTCCGAAGGGCTTTACTGTTATCGTTGTTAGCGCTCTTTCCAGACTTGGATGTTCTCATACGTGTTCATAGGTCTATAAGCCATTCTATCGTGTTCTTGGTTTTAGTCTGCGCGCCTCTTTTGTTGGCTGTCTACAGGTTTAAACCTGGATATTTCAGGCTTGCTTTGCTCGGTTCGCTTGCTGTTCTAAGCCACCCGGTTATGGATTGTTTCCAGACGTATACGCCGGTTCTATACCCTCTTCTAGATCAGATGGTTTGGGTTAAAGTTGACGGAGGCGTCCACGTATCTTCTGACGGATTAGCACCTCAAGCTTCGGTAACAATCAAAGGTGAGCCTGCAACGTTTCAGCCTTTTGAGACGATGGACGCGCCGGTATTCAGCAGTAACAGTTTCGTGATATCCCTCATACTCGTAGCGGTACCAATTATCCTAGACCTCAAGAAAATATTCTACTCTGAGATGGAGCAGGCAACTGAGCCTAAGACGTCATCGAGTGAACCCGTTTTGAACAGTGAAGATCCATCGGCATGGCTAGGCTTGACGCTCTTCATAGTGGGGCTTCATGGAATAACCCTCGGCACAATATCACTACTCTTGAAGAGGATGGAAAGAAGAATAATCCAAACGAAATGAGATACAGAAAAGCTTTTATAGAAAAAGAGAAGTAAATATGAAGTGAAGAGGGTGCCATTTGGAGCATAAATTGGTTCTTGTCTTAGCTGTGTTTGTCTCATTGGTTATAGTCAGTTCATTCACTGTGGCAGCTCCTCTCTCAGGGCTCTCCACGATTCTCGGAGTCTCCGTGTTAGGGTCTTCGGTTTTAGGTTCCTCCGTGTTAGGTTCTTCGGTCTTAGGTTCTTCAGTTATGGCTAGCACAACAATAGTGGAGGCTTACGCGCAAGCAGTTATGTTTATGCAGCCCTTACTCAGTCTGGTTCTGATCGGATTGCTGGTTTACTTAGAGCTCACCGACTCATCTTACGGTGGTTTGAGGTCTATGCTGTTAGAGTTGAGGAAGAGTTGGCTTCCAGTCTCAGCGCTTCTAATGGTTCTCTTCTCCATCATCGTCGCCTTGAAGGTCTGGAACATTATAGTAGGCTAGAGCGCGTAGGGCCTGTTGGCCTTAACCGTAGCGTGATAAGGAATAGTGGTCACCGACAGCGTGGCTCACTCGAGCCTCCAGGTTGCCCTTGCTTCTTTCACGGCGGCAGCGAGTTTGGCCACTGGATTTACTGCAGCTTACGTTCCCTTGATTCTGCGTTTCGGCTACAGCTATGAGTTTCACGTAATTTTGACGGTCGTCTTTGCCTCCCTTGGGGTGCCGATTACTTTTTTGGTCCCCATGTCTAGGGTTAAGGGTTTTGAGAGCTTAAGCAGGATGAGTGTTGTCTTCGGTTTTTTGGTTGGTGTAGTTCTTCTGGAGGAGCTCTTGCTGAATAGTGCATTAGCACTATATGGCTTGGTCTTCTCGATTTTTGGGTTGGTGTCGATTCCAGTCCTGGCTGTTTGGCTGGGCAGGGGTAACGGGTGGTTGAGGGCGGCTTTGGAGGCGGTGGCGCTGATCTTTGCCACGAGGGTAGTTTTGTCCCCATTTCCGCTGGGATTCTTAAGCCTCTCCGTTTTCCTTCCTACGATCTATGTACTGATTCTTGTTGCCTTGGTGCTGTATTTGACTTATCGTCGAGTTTCGGCTAAGGATGTGAGGATTTCGGTGGGAAGGCATCCTTTAGGGCTCCAGTTGTGTGTTGGATTGGGAGTTGGGGTGGTTCTGGGCTTCGTTGAGTACTTTGTGTTGAGGCCTCAACCGATTCCTGTGGGCGTAGGCCTCCTTCAGACGCTTGCGTACATACTGATCGTGTTGACAGTGAACGTGGGCGTGGTTGAGGAGATCCTGTTTCGTGGTTTGCTTCAGAGCTCATTGGAGAGGATCGTGCCGGCGTGGCAGGCGATAGGCGTCTCTTCGGTGATGTTTGGGTTGATGCATGTTGGTTGGATGAACCCTTTGGAGATTTTTTTGGCGTATGGGGCCGGCGTGGTGTTTGGATACTTGGCAACGGCTACGGATAGCTTGATAGCGCCGATAACTGCCCACGGCTTCGGAAACTTGGTTCTTTATTTAATCGCCTCATATCCGCTGTAGTGCACAGTTTGCCGGTAGCTAAAGACCAAGTCACTATTGTCCTACCTGTTTTGAACGAAGAAGAGGCGATAGGTCGAGTTATTAAAGAGCTGAGAATGGAAGGCTATGGTAGCATCCTAGTGGTTGATGGTTATTCCAAGGATCGAACTGTGGAAGTGGCTAACGAAAATGGGATCGAATTGATCTTTCAGCATGGAGGTGGCAAGACGGGGGCCGTAAAAACGGCGATAGAGCACGTCAAGACTCCTTATCTTCTCCTCATGGATGGGGACTGGACGTATTGTGCAAAGGATATTGAGCGTTTTCTGAATCATGGTGAGCGGTATGCGCAGGTTGTCGGGGTTAGGGATAGGACGAACATAGGCTCGGTCCACAGATTCGGAAACTGGATGATCACGCGAACCTTCAACCTTCTTTTTGGAACGGGAATTTCGGATGTGTGTTCTGGGATGTACATGCTCAGAACCGAAGTTGCTCGAGGACTTGAACTAAAGTCTAGTGGTTTCAGGACCGAGGTGGAGATACTTGCCCAAACGGCTGCTGAGCACAATGTGACTGAGGTGCCCGTAAGCTATAGGCGTAGGATTGGTAAGCCCCGGCTCTCCACCTGGCGGCATGGCTTCGGCATACTGCGGTCCGTCGTCGGCCTGGCTAGGAGCTACAACCCGGTCTTCCTTTTCTCATCCCTAGCGGCGGCTGCCATGATACCGGGAGCCTTAGCGGTGGTCTGGGCCCTCTACCTCAACCTCTTCGCTGGAAGATGGGAGTTCAACTGGCTCCTCTTCGGAAGCATCCTCTTCCTGTTTGGGGCGCTGGGGTTAGCTGTGGCGACCATTGCTGTTCTCATAAAGAGGATGGAGAAAAGGATCATACAACGCCTGGAGAGGGAGCGAACCTACAGTTAAGACCTATGAAGGTACTGGTCGTATTATGATTGCCATAAAGATTTGTCAAACTTATTAGGCTCGGGGGAGTACGGTTAACTTGGTATGTCCATGGAAGAGATTGGGACCCTGCGGAGGAGAGCTGAAACCTTTCTGAGGCATGCTAGAGAGGCTTTGGAGAACGGAGAGTTCGACTTTGCCTGCTTTTCCAGCGAACAGGCTGCTCAGCTCTTCGTAAAGTCCGCAATGCTGGAGCTGACGGGAGAGGTTCCTAGGTTGCATCGGGTGAGGGAAATGCTCTATTTATTAGGTAAATCGTTACCCGAAATGGAAAAGGTGATATCCGAATTTATTAAAGAGAACAGGGAGAGACTGAGGGCGCTCGACGATGCTTATATAGCATCCAGATACCTGCCTTCTGTGTACATTCGTGAAGAAGCTGAAATGCTCGTGAAACTCGCTGAAAATATGATTCGCCTCGTGGATCGGGTGCTGAAGGAATGTCGGCGCTAGAGAGGTACTACAGGGCTAGGTACGGGAAGTTCAAGGACCTTTTGAAATGGAGAGATCAGTTGCCGGAGCTTGTGGAGGCGGCCAAAAAGGTATTGCCGGACGCGGAGGTATACGTCTTTGGCAGTGCTTTGAGAAACGAGCTTACGGCAAACAGCGATGTGGACATCCTTATAGTCTCTGATGGGGCTTCGGGATTGCAACGCCATAATATAGCCGTTGCCATAGAGGAGAGGCTAAAGGATCCCCTCATCTTCGAGATACATTTTACCACAAAAGAAAAGCTAGATTGGTACAAAAAACATGCAAGGGACCTGATCCCTGCTGAACTGGCCTTGAAAACTAAGAACTTCTAACCAAAGCCTGAGGGACTTGAGGCTAAAAACTCGAACAACAAACCTTATAGCTCTAGACGTCATGGCGGGCAACGTCAGCCCTGGCTGAACGTTACAATGACCGCAACAGCGTGTTCGCAGCTTACGGTTTGGCTCTCTCGATTTTGGGACTGGTGTAGCTCCCGGTTTTGGCTGTCAAGATTGGGAGCAGTAATGGTTGGTTAAGGGTTGCTTTGGAAGCCGTGGCACTGGTCTTTACGACTAGGGGGTCATTCTTCCCTCTCGGATTCTTGGACCTTCCTATTTTCCTCCCGACCATCTATAGGCTGATTCTTGCAGGTTTGGTGCTTTACATGACGTACCGGGGGGTTTCGCTGATCATCGGCTTCGTCGAATACTATGTGCTGAAGCCTCAACCCATCCTTACTGGCGCCAGCACGCTTCAGATGCTGGCTTACATATTGTACTGGCGGTGACGGTTGGAGTTGTTGAGGAGTTCCTCTTTCGAGGTTTGCTTCAAGGCTCCTTAGAAAAGGTCATGCCCGTATGGCAGGCGATAGACCTCACTTCAATTATCTTCGGGCTGGAATAGCGTTTGGATGCTTGTCTGTAACTACAGACAGCCTCGTATCGCCGATAGTGGTCCACGGATTCGGAAACTTAGTTCTCTACATCATTGCTTTACATCCACTGTAGGGTGGACTGTTTGACACCGGCTAAAAGCAAAATCAACTCTGGACCACGACCTGAGCAACGGAAAATCTTCAGCTTTGTGAAGCATAGGGATCTCCTCATTATAGATGCTCTAACCCTGATACTGCTGATCAATATACTGCTGGCTCCAGACTTCAATCTGAGGATGGTTGTTGGGGCGATCTTCGTGCTCTTCTTGCCAGGCTACACGCTCATTTCTACGCTTTTCCCTCGTAGAAATGATCTGGACCACGTTGAGAGAATAGCTCTAAGCATAGGGCTCAGTTTGGCTGTTGTACCTCTTATGGGGTTGGCTCTTAACTACACGCCGTGGGGGATAAGGCTTAATCCTGTGCTCCTTTCGCTGTCAGCCTTCAATATGTTAATGTCTATGGTTGCCTATCTTAGAAGAGAGAGGATTCCGACTCGCGAAGCCTTTAACCCACCAATACACATCAGCTACTTCTCGAACAAGTGGAATGGGTTAAGCAGACAAGACAAACTATTAACGATCGGCCTCCTCGTGTGCCTAGCCCCCTTCGGAGGGTTAACTGCATACTTCGCCTCAACACCGAGGACTGGTGAGAGATTCACTGAGTTCTATCTGCTGGGCCCCAACGGGAAGATTGCGAATTACCCCACAAACCTTACGGTCGGCGAGACGGGAAAACTGATAATCGTGGTTGTAAACCACGAGTTCGAAACCGTGAACTACACGATAAAGGTGAGGCTGGACAACGAGACCATAACCACGATAAACGGCATAAACTTGAAACGCGAAGAAAAGTGGGAGCAGAACTATACCTTCACAGTCCAAAAGACCGGAGATAAGATGAAGCTGGAGTTCCTCCTATTCGCAGAATTGGAAGGCGCAGATGAGCCCTACCGAAGCCTCCATCTATGGATAACCGTGAAGCCAAGAGAATGAAAACAAAGCGAAAGCTACAGATACTCGTTTTAGGGTACTTGGCTGGATACATTTCTTACAGCTGGAGCTTTTCGATGATTCCAGCGGGACTTAAATTTCGTTCATTTAGCAGATAAAATCACTATGCCGTCGCTTTTCGTTTCAATCTTTGGTCCTGACGGTTCTGGGAAGTCTACTCAGGCCAGAATTTTAGCGGACTATCTGTTCTCTCGAGGGTCTAAGGTAAAGATCGTGTGGATCAAATCCTACCACACATTAGCTTATGTTCTATCTAGGATCTATGGAAGTCTGTCGCCTAACTCTATAACTGTAAATGCCTACGGGCACATAATCAGAATAGGCGCGATAAGTTCTAGCCGGTTGAACCGTTTGATATGGGCTTGGATAGAGTTTGTCAGCGTGTTGCCCTTGGCTTTGTTGCGCGTGTACTTGCCCTTGTCAATGGGTAGGGTTGTTATAGCTGAGAGGTACTTTGTTGATGCCGTAGCGTCCATAGCCTACACGCTTGATGACCCTGATTTTGAGTCGAGTTTTGTAGCTAGGCTGATGTTACGTTTTATTCCAAAAAACTCGGTCTTGATACATCTTGACTCAGATTACGATGAAATATCAGAGAGGAGAGGAAGCATGGCTGATCCAGAGGATTATATTCGCTTTCAGAGGTCGATGTATGATGGGCTTTCAATGAGGTTAGGGGCGGTTAAGATAGACACGTCTCGGTGGAGCATCGAAGATACTGCTTAAATTGCAAGGGGCTACTTGGAGTCAGGGGCGTATGATGCCTAGGTCTGTTCCGCCTGTAAAGCCGTACTTCCCACGCGACGATATTGAGGAGATAAAGGGGCATTTGGAGAAGATTTTGACATCAGGGATGTTGACGCTTCACACGTATACCAAGGACTTTGAGGAGGGGTTTGCGGAGCTATGCAAGGTGAAGCACGCCGTAGCTGTTAGTTCTGGAACAGCAGCTCTTGAGATAGCTTTGAGGTGCATGAGGCTGAGGGCAGGTGATGAGGTGTTGGTTCCAACGAATACGTTTAGTTCGACGGCGGCCGCAGTTATTTCCGCTGGTGGGAAGCCTGTGTTTACCGACATCGACCCCAAAACTCTTTGCATAGATGTTGAGAACGTTCAGGAAAACTCAACGAGCAAGACTAAGGGGGTAGTTGTCGTCCACGTTGGGGGTTTGATATGCCCTGACATCAAGGCGATAAGGGAGGTGGGCGATGACAATAAGCTCTTCTTGATCGAGGATGCTGCCCATGCGCATGGCTCTAGCATAGATGGGGAACCAGCTGGCTCCCTAGGCGATGTTGGATGCTTCAGCTTCTATCCTACCAAGGTCATGACTACGGGTGAGGGAGGCATGATCACGACGAACTGCGATGATGTGGCTGAGAGGGCTAGAATACTTAGGGATCAGGGGAAAGAAAACTTCGCAAGTAGCATGATCGTGGATCTTGGCTACAACTGGAGGATGCAGGAGATAAGCGCGGCCATTGGTCTGGTTCAGCTAAGAAGGCTACGTGAGATCGTAGAAAGGAGGAACATGATAGCAAGCTGCTATGATGGGGAGTTTGGCAGGGCAAGCGGGTTGAAGCCAATAGATACGCCTGATAACATCGTCAACAACTACTACAAGTATGTCTTGGCCTTGGCCCCTGGTATAGATAGAGATGGACTGAAGAAGAAGCTTAGGGAGAAGGGTGTGAGGTGTGGAGGGGAGGTGTATTGGCCTCCGCTACATTTACAGCCGTTGTATCAAAGGCTTCTGGGCACGAAGAAAGGCGACTTTCCAAACGCTGAGGATGTTTGCGGGAGGATGATCTGCCCGCCGATGTACACTGGGATGAACATGGAGGAGGCGGAGTACGTGGTTGAAAAATTTAAGGAAGCGTTAGCGGAGGTTTAGGCTTTGGTGGTTCTCGTAACGGGCGGATCAGGCTTCATAGGGAGCCACTTGGTGGATAAGCTGTGTGAACATGGCTACGATGTTTGCGTGTTCGACTTGGTGAAGCCACATAGAGATGACGTGGAGTGGTTTAGGGGGGACCTAACAAACAAGGATGAGGTTTTTAGGGCATTTAGGGACGTTGAGTATGTATTTCACTTGGGGGCTATAGCTGACGTGAACGTGGCGCTCTCAAATCCTGAGCTATGCTTCAGGGTTAACGAGATTGGTACACTTAATGTACTACAGGTAGCACAATCCTTCGATGTGGATAGGGTGGTATTGGCGTCGACAACATGGGTTTACGGAAGAGCTGAGGGAGTTGTAACTGAGGAGATGCCTCTACCACCCCCAGATCACCTGTATACGAAGACGAAGATAAGCCAAGAACACCTGGTCATATCCTGGAACAAGCACTATGGTGTGCCGTACACAATACTGAGGTACGACATACCATATGGGCCTAGGATGAGGGAGAACCTGGCCATAGCGATATTTGTTAGGAGGGCGATGAGGAAGCAGACGATCACAATCTATGGGGATGGAAGCCAGGGAAGGTGCTTCATATACGTCGAGGATCTGGCGGAGGGGAACGTAGCGAGTTTGAAAGAGGGGGCGAAAAACCAGATCATAAACTTGGCCGGGGAGGAATTCGTAACAATAAGGCGGGTTGTCGATGAGCTTAAGGGGATATTTGGCGACATCCCGCTGGAGCATAAGCCACCGAGGCCGGCGGACTTTAGGGGAGTTACGGTGAGCATAGAGAAGGCGGAGAAACTATCGAACTGGAGGCCTAAGACGAAGTTCAGCGAAGGGCTGAGGAAGTACGTGGAGTACGTTAAGGGTAGTAGTTAGTTGGATATGCTTTTTGATGAGGAATTACTGCGCCTGGACTTCCATATGCCTGGCATAGAGCCGTGGATGGCAGCCGTGTTGAAGCAGCATCAGTTAGGCTTGGTGCTTGATGTTGGGGTTGGGATGGGGTTTTGGGGCTACCTGATAAAATCATACCTCACAAGAGGCAAGCTCGGCAACTCTACTATTGTAGGTATGGATTTGGATAAAGAAAAGCTAGGCCATCTTAACGAGATGAAGGTGTATGATGAGCTCCTATGTGCTGATGTCAGACACTTGCCATTTAGAGCTAAAACCTTCAACACTATAATAGCCGTGGAGTCCCTATACATTAACAAGCTTCAAGATGTTCTGGGAAACATTGAGGTCTTAGTTGAAAATAGGGGGCTAATCGTTTTCAGCCGAGGCTTAAGCAAGAAAGCTAGGAGCGAACTATTTGAGCAGGGCTATGATGTTTACCGGGTTTACTTAAGGGGCCTCATGTTGACAAGGCTTGGGGACGGGAAGGATTTTTTTGCCATTAGAGGAGTCGAGTCCATCGCGCTAGCCCTCAAGTTGCTCTACAGCGTGTTGAGGCCAAAGGCATGTGACTACGTAATAGCTTTAAAGTATGTTGATGAAAAATATGCCCCTCGATAGACCGAGAGCATCGGTAATTGTATGTACGTATGATGAAAGCAGACTAAACGATCTAGATGAATGTGTAAGAAGCATATTGGCACAGAAGTTTGACGACTTTGAAGTTGTGATAGTGGTAGATCATAATGAAGGGCTGTACCGCGCCTTAACCAATAGGTATAGACATCAGAGGATCGGGGTCATTCTAAACAGCTCCGAGGTTGGGCAAGCGGCGTCCATGAATTGTGGCGTAGCATACGCCAAGGGCAAAATCATATGCTTCATAGACGACGATGCCGTAGCGGATAGAAATTGGCTCATAAGCCTTATGAATAAATATGACAGCGATACGTACGCTGTGGGTGGCCGCATTGATCCTCTCTGGGTCTGTGAAAAGCCAAACTACCTGCCTGAGGAATTCTACTGGATGGTAGGCGCTACAGGTTGCTACATGCAAAATGAAGTTAAGGAGGTTAGAAACCTTTGGTCTGGAAACATCTCTTTCAGAAAGGAAGTATTCGACAGAATTGGACTTTATTCATCGAATTTAGGGAAGGCTGGAGACTCCCTCTTTCAAGGGGAGGATGCAGAATTCGGTTTAAGGCTCCTAGAAACTATTGGGAGAGGCGTAAAGTACGTCCCGACGGCTATCGTGCATCATAAAGTTTACCGTGACAGAATTGGGCTTAGGTCGCTGCTAAAGAGGGCTTACGACCAAGGCTACGCCAAAGCCTACATTAAGAGGTTTCACAGGAATATTGATGCTTTGTCGATGGAACGGTATTACCTAAAGCTTTTACTCAAGACAAATTTAAGGAGGTTCAAACACATAGTGTTTGGACCAGACAGCATAAATGCGCTGAAGCAGCTGACATTTGCCCTAGTAAGTACAACGATGGTGTTCTTGGGCTTCATAGACGGCTTAGTTAGGGCCAGACCATGAATGTCTGTATCATTTCGAGCTACCCACCTCCAGCAATGGGCATCGCAACTTATACATCAAAGCTATGCTCCGCTCTAGCGAGCCATGGCATTAAGGTAACTGTGTTCTCAAACACGGTCAACTTTCAAGGAGGAAAGGTAACAGTCATCAGGGCTTGGAACGGGGATAGCCTCGCCTACCCGCTCGAATTGTTTAGACAAGTAGCCTCGAGAAATTTCGACGTTATACACATTCAACATGAGTATTGGCTTTACGGCAGGGGAATCTACACCGTAACTTTCCCTCTCGTTCTGATGATTTTAAGGGTCCTTAGGAGGCCAACCATCATCACTGTGCACTGTGTATTGCCTAGGGTAGAACTTACAGAGAGATTCTTCGGGAAGCACGGCTTGGGAGGGGGATTCCTTTCCATTAGGAGAATGTCCGTGTTGCTGTATACTAAGTTGATGAGTTTGCTGTCTTCAGGGGTTGTCGTACATTCGGAGGCCGCTAGGAGCATACTTGTTAACGATTATGGATTCGATGCGGGGAAGATGTTGGTAATTCCGCATGGGGTGGATGATTTTGAAGGGAATCCTTGCTTAAATCGGGATGAAGCCAAGAGGAAGCTTGGATTTTCAAGTAGCCCCATCCTTTTAGTCTTTGGAGAGATTAGACGCGGAAAGGGGATTGAGCATGCCATAAAGGCTATGCCGAGGGTCTTGGACGCGTATCCATCAAGCCTTCTCGTCGTAGCTGGCACATATGATCCTAACCTCTCGCCTGAGAGCGGTGGTTACCTAGAAGAGATAACGGCTTTGTCTAAAATTATGAAGTTGGATAGTAATGTTGCTTTTAGGACAAACATACCGGAGGACCATATACCGACGTACTTTGAGGCGGCTGACATCACCCTATTTCCCTATACTGAGGATGAAGTTGTGGCGGCCAGCGGCCCCCTATCCACGAGTATCGCGTTTGGAAAGCCGATCATAGCCTCAAATGTGAAGAGGTTTAGAGACGTTTTAAAGGACGGAGAGAACTCGATGCTGGTTCCACCAGCGGATGCTACTAGCCTAGCTGGAGCTATAAATGCGATGTTGGGAAGCCGAGAGCTCATGCGCAAATTATCCCAAGGGGCAAGGCTTGCTGCAAGGGGAAGAAGCTGGGAGAATGTCGCGTTGAAAACGCTTAATCTTTACGACGAGTTAGTTGCCAAGTAAAGCGCGATGACAACAGACCGAGAGTTAAAGGCTTTACGACTGGTCTCGCATCTAATTACGCTAGGCTGGAAGCCCGACGAAGAAGCGCTCGATGATCAAGATGTACTGAGGGAAGCCGCTGACTTAGCGCTTAAGAACAAGGTGTTCTTAGCATTTTACGAGGGACTTACTAAGGTTAAAGGCGACATACCGGATTATGTAAACGGGATTGCTGAGCGTCAGTTGAAGAGGAAACGCGTCTATGCCAATGTCCTTAAAGAGTTCGTAGACATAGCAGAGAGAAATGACATAAACTTCTTGGTCTTTAAAACGGTGAAGCCATTCACCTACATTGGCGATGACGTAGATGTTCTGTTGCCTTCAACGCGTGAGTTTGACCTGTTAGCGGGCGTCTTGGAGGATCATGGGTATCACTTCATAGGCTCTGGGCCTCCTGAGGCTACTTTCTTGAAGAGGGTCGACGGCGTGAATGTTTACGTTGATGCCCATAAGAAACTCTCAGCATCCTACATACCCTATGTGGATGAGAATAGGGTATGGGCGTGTAGGATGAAGGCTGGGCTATATGGCTGCGGCGTTTATGTGCCATCACCTGTTTATGACATCTTAATAGTAGCTGGGCATTCTTTGATGAAGGAGTTCCGCATAAACTTAGCAGAGTTCTATCATGCCTTGCTCTCTTTAAATAAAGTAAACTGGAATAAGCTGTGTGAAGCGGCAAGTATTGAAAATATGAGTCTAGCCTTCAACATTTTCATGAACACAGTAAAGCAACTTTTTAATGCAATCTACGGTAGCCCGACAAGTCAATGTATAAGATTACCGATGCACTCATTCCCTACAGCTATCGCAGAGAGAATCTTATGCAGAGATTTAACTAGAAATTTCGGGATGCCATACTCTTACCACATAGCATTACCATTCATGGCTTACGTAGATAAATTACGAGATGGTTTGGCCAGTGAAACAGGTTCCTTCCCATTATTGTTGAGTATCCTGAGGGCGCCTTTCACCAATGTTTATGGCATTAAGGTCTTGACTAACTACCTTCGGCAATCGGTAAAGCGCTAGTAGTATAACATGAAACGAATCCTAGTACTCAGTGAGATATACTGGCCTGAGGGAGGCGGAGCAGAGCTAGCTACTCACCTAATCCTGAACTTGCTCAAAGGTGATTTTGACGTTGCTGTAATTACAGGAACAAAGCAACCGGAGCGTTTAGATGGCTTAAAGTACGTTTACTCCGAGCTGCTTAATACATCTAACAAGATCCAACTGTGGAGGAACTTAGTAGTGTTAAGCAATATGAATTGGTTCATCAACTCAGTTAAGCAAGCCGACATTTTATATATTCCAAGAATCTCATACCCGATAATCCCCTTAGCCAAGAGACATGGTAAGAAAGCGATAGTGCATTTACACAACTATCAACCTATAAGTTACCATTCGATCATCTTCCATTCTTACGATCGTAATCCTAAAGAGAATCTATTTCATCAAATTAGAGGCTCAGTTGAATATGAAATATTGGAAAATGAAAGTGTGCTTAGAGCTTTAGGAAGCGGCGTAGCTACGCCGCTTAACATGCTCAGCATAAAGCTAATTCAATGTGCTGACAATATCATATGTGTTTCAAAGAGGCAGACCAAGATAGTGTTAAGCGGAATGCCTGAGTTAGCTGGCAAAGCTAAAGTTGTTTACAATCCATTGCCTGAAATTCCATTCTTAGGCAAAAAAGTAGTGGAGCCTATGTTTCTTTACATTGGCGGAAGTAGTTACATTAAAGGCGTGCACATCTTGGCTAAAGCATCGATTAATTTATTAAAACATGCTAAAGCTAAGTTTACGTTAACAAAAATGAATAACGGAATGTGGAGATCAGTCTTCGAGAAATTAAATCAAGTCTTTAGCAACTCATATTTAATTTATGAAACGTTGCATTATGAGGAAATGCAAAAGTTGTATGCCTGCAGTACAGCTTTGATAATGCCGTCCATTTGGGAGGAGCCTCTTCCATTTGCAGTAGCGGAATCCATGCTTACAGGCACGGTACCAATAGCTTCGAGCATCGGCGGAATACCTGAGATTGTTCAAGGAACCCTCGCTGAAAAGCTTCTCTTTACGCCTGAAGATGTTAATGAGCTTGTGGATCACATGGAGTTTATGCTTTCATTATCCAATGAGCAACTGTTTGATATAGGATTAAGCTTAAGACAAGAAGTTCTAAAAAAGCTCGACAAAGAAGTACTAAAGGAAAAGTATTCAGAGATATTTGGCTGAAATTGAGGAGATCGATACATTGGATGGACATCAATCTGAACTTCCTTTCATAACAATTTGCATGCCGGTCTATAACAGCAACTGGTCTTTGAAGCGTGTGTTGGAGGCACTTTATAATCTTGATTATCCTAAGAAGCTTTTGAGGCATGTCTTTGTTGATAATTATTCGACTGATGGGTCGTATGAGCTCCTAAACAGGTTTAAGGATGAAAATGAGACGTTGTACGAGCACATCGTATTAGCAAGAGATCCTAAAAAGGGGATATGCCATGCAAGGAATGCCCTTTTACAATACATAAAGGAGGGCTCCTATATTTTTTGGCTTGACAGCGATATAATCGTGCCGTCAAAGATTCTTGAAGTTCTACTTTCGCACTTTAAGCGCGATCCTAGAATAGGATGGGCTAACGTCCCCACAATAAGTAGAAACCCAACTCTCTTTGAGAAGGTTCGTATGAGCAGAATACCGAAAAGATTTAGGTATGTAGATGAAGCTGAACTTACGTGCTCTTTAATTCATCCTGAAGTTGGGAGGCTTGTTGGGACCTTTGATCCTGTAAATTATTATGAAGTATGTAGCCATTACGTAAGAATCCACAAATCAGGTTGGAAGATTCTTATGGACGGCTCTCTTTCTAATAAAACCATCCACTTAGGGCGATCACCTGATGCACATTGGGGAAAGTTATACGAACCTTTTGAACAGTGGAGGTATTGGTTAACCTTCAAGCGCTTGCTTAAAATGGCGTACTTCTATTTCGTTAAATTCCCTCGACGACCCGTTCACGAAATGATTAAGGCTGGTGATTTGAAGCTTGCATTAAAAATTGCCTATTGGCTCATACTTCCTTATGTTTTGGTATCAGCCCTATTTCTCTGGAAACTAATATTACTGTTGTTTGTACTACCGGCCGTTCTCATATACGCTATTGAGAGCAGAGGGCGAATGAAACTTATTACTCCTATCTTTCAAGTAATTCGCTGGAGCCTTGTAGCTCAGGGGTATGCATTCTTCCTAGCATCTAAGGTGCTAAGTGGATTTCTATCAGGGTGTGCGAAGATTAGGCGCTTATGAGTGCGTGCTATTAAGTTTTAAATGTGTGTTTGGGAGTGAGGGGTTGAAAAATGAAATTTATTGCACCGTTATTATTGACTTTATGTTAGGTGCTGGTGGCACACGGCTATCTAGGAATAATTGGATATGGCAAGACTTTTATTTTCAAAATCCGAACTTACAAAAGTTTACGAAAGTGCACTTAAGTTGATAAAATCAGAATGCAAAGAAGTGAGAACAGTTGTAGATCTTGGTTGTGGGGATGGTTTCTTTCTTAGTAAACTTCTTAATAAAATACGACCAAAGCCCCAAGAGATATATGGTGTCGATATCTCTTCTAAGCTACTAAATAAACTTCCAAAATCTGTCAAACCGATAAAATTTGATTTAAATGAAAAAAGGTGTCCGCTCCCAACCAATTACTTCGACCTCGTGATCTCTCTCGAGGTGATAGAGCACTTAATTAATACAGACTCGCTGCTAAGCCACGCTCAAAGACTTCTCAGACTTAGGGGTTGGTTTATAATCTCCACGCCAAACCTTGCTAGTTGGATTAACAAGATTCGAATCATACTGGGCATTACTCCCCTTATGTATGAATGTTCATACTTATACCAGCTTGATGGTCTCATCAATAGAAGACCAAAAAGACTGAAAACGGCTGCTGGACATGTAAGATTATACACCCTTAGAGCCCTGAAAAATCATCTCGAAGTCTACGGATTTAGGCCTGTTAGAATAGTGGGTTGCCCCACCCATTTCGGAGGAGAAACATTGGCCATTAGGATACTTAATATAATTGATTCGCTTGTAGGTTCGCCTCAATTAAGTTCTCACATTATAATCTTGGCTAAGAAACATTCTATCTAGCTATGAAGATAACACTTCTTTCCTCAAGAGCTGGATATGGACTTGGGGCTCAGAGGTACACGTTAGAGTTATGGAAGCAATTGAATGCAAGACATGATATTTCGTTGATTCTAAGCGGTAAAGGGGGTAGGATTGAAACACTTTACAAGAACTCCTTGATTGTGCTTAAAATTCTAAAAAGCAAATCCCATATATATCACGTATTGCTTCCTCCGTTTGTATACCGACCTGGAAAGCCCTTGGTAATAACCTTTCATGATGCGAATAGCCATCTGGGACCTCTCAGCTCCAATTTACTTACAAGAACATACACGCTTCTGGCACTTAAATTAATCAAAGATGCTGAAGCAGTAATTGCTGTGTCATCACAAACGAGTAAAGAGATCGAAAAATACTTAGAGATTGATAGGAGCACTATTTATGTTATTCCACTTGGTGTAAGTAAGGAATTTAGACCTTTACCGAAACATGAGATTGCAAGATTTAACAAAAAATTTACTGTAGGATATCTGGGAAATTATGACAGAAGGAAGAATGTTTCTTCATTAATAAGGGCTTTTAGTAAAATTCAGGGTGAATGTTTCTTAGTGCTGGCCGGCAATCCACTGGGTATATCGAATATACTCCCAGCTCTAAAATCCATAGACCCTGAGAATTACAAGGTCTTAGGTTTCATACCTGAGAAGGACCTGTGTAAAATCTACAATGCCTTTGATGTTTTCGTCTATCCGTCTAGCTATGAAGGGTTCGGTTTGCCTATATTAGAAAGTCAAAGATGTGGCATCCCTACTATAATCTACAAGTGGCCTAGAATACCTGAGGAAGTTAGTCAAAAATGCCTGAAGGTTGAAGATGAGAGAGAGTTGATCGGCAAAATACTCGAATTAAAGGAAAACATTAGCTTAAGAAAAAGGGTAGCTGAGGAGGGTTATAATTACTCAATGAATTTTACATGGGAAAGAACAGTTAGGGAAACAGAGAAAGTATATTTAGAAGTAGTAGGGTAATATGAAGATTAAAAATGCATGTATAATTGTAGTATTATCATTGGCGCATATAGCTTTTCTTATTTTAGCTTATAACGCCGAAGCACTTTCCACTTTAAGCGCTATTGGCGATGTGGTAATCATTAGCAGAATATTGATTTTACTTCAATTCATTCCTCTTGTCATAATTTTGGTTAGTCGAGAAAAAATTGCGAACACGCCCCTCCTATTTCTGGCTTTTGCTATAGGCATTAACACCATGTGTACTATGAACGATTTCTATTCTGGCTTCTACGGTGCATTAATTGACCACGAAACCGGCATAGTACCTAGGATGAGGACCTCTGTTCATATGATGGCTTATAGAGATACAGGGCATTTGGCGATATTAGATTATCATGCGGAGTTCTTTCACGAGTTTATTTTAGTACATATATTATCAGAGATAACAAACCTCGATTACATATTTACTTACTTCTTTGCAATCAGAATACTTTACATAACATTATATTCCGCTATATTTGTCATGTTTTGCAATGTTGTAAAGAAGCACACAGACGAAATTGGGCATGTTTTCTCCTTAATTCTAGTGGCCTCAATGTTCATGGCTAGTGGGGGGGAATATAATTACGAAATAAGTTTTGGAAAGGTATTACTTGCTGCATTCCTATGCTGCTTTATTGTCAAGTATCAAAAATCAGCAGCTCTAACGATAATCGGTTTATTGCTGACGGTAGGTATAATATTAGCAAGTTTTCGTGATACTTTTTTACTCCTGCTTATGAGCATTGTCGGGCTCTGTGCATACATAGGAGGGCAAATCACCCATCACAAATCATTGATCTCTCTAAAGTTACTGGTACTTCTCATGGTAATAATACTGGCCCGAGTACTTGAGTTTTCCACATTAGCATACCCTGGAGTTTATGTAATAACATTTATAAATTTTATTACAAACTTAAAGAACGCATTATTGGAAGAACCAACCGTTCGAGAGAACCCGGTGTTATTTGCAACCCTGCCAAAGGGGAGCCAGACAGATATAGTTCTTGCTCTCCTATCGTCTTACAGCGTAGCAATGTTATTAACAATATTAGCAATCATGTCATTATTATCACTTTATAGCATGGCTCAGCATAAACGCACGTCCACACATAACAATCCATTCTTCTATGGGATTCTCGTATCTTTCTTGTCAATGTTTATAATTATGGGTGCTCGTCACATTATATTACTGAAAACCGGAGTACCTTACGATAGGGTTGCATCTCTAAGCTTTCCAGCAACGTTAGCTCCGGCGGCTACACTAGTGATCGATATGTGCCTTAAATCACAAAACATATCTCGTCGGGTAGGCAGTAATATAATTATCCGCCGTGCCCTATTGTTACTTCTATCTATAATAATTCTTTTCGTTCCGCTCAGCTATTACACGGTCGCTGATGTAAAAATTTCAAGCGATGTACTTAGAGTGAGCGGGGTTAGAGTGGATCGTAATGAGTACATGGTGTTCTCAAATAGCGTATATCTCTTTGTTAACTCTTATGTACAGAGCGAGGCGAGCGTTGCTGTAGACCCGTATATGGAATACTATCATTTTAAACCTCTACAGTACACTCTCGGGAAAGATCATAATAGTCAAGTGTTTTTACGTAAGTCCATTCCTGCTGAAGGCATACATGTCTTCAATAATGGCGTATATACCATTTTATATAATGCTCGTAATCGCTGTATATGCATAGTCCTATTTTAAAGCTAAACCTTGTACACCTGCAGACGGTATGATGGAATGAAAAAAAGGATTAGAATAGCAGTGATAGAAGGCCCTATAGATGTTTCTGATGTTGCCCCAAGATATAGTACACCTCACTTATACGTAAAGTTGGAAAGAGAGTATCAGCTAACCCATTTCTGCATAAAAAGGATCAAGAGTATAGGGAGTATAAAAAATGTATGGATATATAGCATTGCACATACGCCCTCCCTAATTTTTAGCTTACTTAAAGGCAATTTCCGTCTATTTGTAACAGGGATAACATGTCCAGAGGCGATTATTGCCTTCATTTTAAGCAAATTATTAAGAAAACCTGTCGTAATCATTGATTGCCACTGGTATTGGCCAAACTCAGTCTTATCCAAACTTTTCTGGCCCATCGGAAGGTTCGTCGCCAAACATGCTACTCTGTTAGTTGGTTCGGGTCAGGTTCTAAAGTTTTGGGAAATGGCTAAAATCCTGAGGAAGGGGGGAAATCGCCTAAGGCTTTTGCCAAGAGTATCAACTTTAAAAATTGAGGAAAAAGACGTTATGCTGAGTGGTGAATTACGTAGGAAGCTGGGGGTAGAAAGAAAAATAGTATTGCTTTATCTTGGAAGATTAGTAAAATACAAAGGTGTTGAGTATCTCATTAGTGCCTTCGCAAGAATATCAAAAGAAAATAGAAACGTGGTTCTGCTTGTAGTCGGAGAAGGCTCTGAAAGACCTCGTCTAGAGAGAATGTGTACGATATTGAGGTTAAACGATGTATACTTTACCGGCCCTGTAAATGACAGGGAAAAGGTAGCATATTTCCTACTATGCGATCTCTTTGTACATCCTGCGTTCACGATGGAAACTCCTGAGGAGTGGGGGTTTAGTGTTAATGAAGCAATGTCGGTAGGTAAACCCGTAATTGTTACATCAGCGGTTGGTGCTCGTGAATTAGTAAATCATGGAACTAATGGATACGTAGTGCCTGAAAAAGATGTAGACGCCCTATACAATGCTATTAAGGTTATCATCAGTGACAACGGGCTGAGGAACGAAATGGGATATGCCGCTAAGAGAACCATAGAACAAGGATATACGTACAGTCACTACGTCGAGCATTTTAGCAGAGTCATAGAAGAGGCTCTAAAAACCTTTCACACTTGGCCCCCTGTGGACGAGCTTGTTAATAAGATGGAATGCATGCATGCATGCATGCATTGATAAGGAGCCGACAGAGTGGTCTAACAGATTACTAATCAGGTTAAAGGAGAAAGACGTAAAAGCTATTGTTAGTCTTACAGTAAGAGCAATTTCATCTTTATTTTGGAGGAAATTAGTGAAATCACCTTTCGATGACGATGGAAAATTCATCTTTATTGCTCACAAACCGAAGTAAGCTAAAAATGGATCTAAAGCTGGCGATAGTAAGTCATCAGTCGTTTTCAACTCTGGGTGGGATCTCAGTTCATATAAAACAGCTTGCTGAGGCCTTAGCCGAGTTAGGCGTTGATGTTGACATCATAGCCCCCGCCTCTGAACCTGACAGGCAAAGCCTATATCCATTCCCAGTGACGCTAATACCTATGAACAGCAAGTTACAGACGATGAGGACCTTGGAATTCAGCTATAAGACCTACAGATACCTCGTAAACAATAGAAGGAACTTTGACGCAGTGCATGGAAGCCAATGGAGCATGTTTTTTCCCTGTCTCAACAAGCGGAGGATAGGCTTACCTATTGTGACGAAGTTCCACGGCACCCATATGTTTGGAACCCTTTACAGGTTTATGCTTCATAGGACATACGTTTTACTTCACGATGCGGCTCTTTTCTAACAATGCCTCTATATGCTTACGTTGAATCTGCAATAGCCAAAAAAAGCGACGGCTTGATATTCATAAACAAATCTGTGAAGAAAGAAATTGAAATACTAACACATAATAAACATTGTATAAATACTTGCATAATTTACAATGGTGTTGATACCAGTAGGTTTAAACCATATGAGATAGATCATAAATTAAGGCACAAGTACGGGCTATTCGAAGATGATGAGGAAGGACGGGGGGGACGGGGAACGGAAGGACGGGGAGGATCTACGAGGAAGGACATTTCTCGCTCAAAATGACGACGCCACGTATTGGCATTTATGGACCTTACGACGCTTCATCCTACCCGTTTCTTTCGATATTAACTTCAATATTCATCATGATATTTGAAATCGAACTCCCATATGCTGCTACATTAATGACAGTGATTATAGGGACTGTGACATTCTTGGTAGTATTTGTATTCATACGTTCACTGACTGAAAAAGGTGATTGGGGGGATAGCATCGTAGCTTTATCCGCATTGTTGTATGCTACATCCCCAGATGCTGTAGCCCAAGGGTTAGTCTTTTATCACAGGCAACTAACGCTTATCTTTGCCTTTATTATTCTCTACTTAGTGTTCATAAGGGTTTTTAAATGTAGGGAACCTCGCTACAGCTTCTCCATTTTACTCATCACGTTGTTCGCTATTCTACCGATGACATATTCAGCTTATCCCTCAATCTACATAGTCTCTATATTCACTCTGATCGCTATGCTTTATATGACTGAAGGAGTCTCAAGGTTACTCGTAAAAAACGGTGATCTGCTAAAAGGAGTTGAAATACGTCCGCTATTTAGAGTTTCGCTAATAGCTTTATCGTGTAGCTTTATCTGGTACTTTAACGCAATATACCCTAGCACGCTCGTCTATGCTTTCAGACATTTTATCCAAGGGCTCATCTTTCCAGAATATAAAGTTCTAGAGCTTTATAAGTTTGAGAAGGCGGCGTTCCCTCCTGAGCTGAGACCTGAGCCATTCGTGCACCTGCTCATGGTTAGGGATTTACTATTGTGGATACCAGCGCTTGCCAGCTTAGGCGTATTGGCGTACGAATTCTTGTTCAAGAGTAAAAAAGAAGTTATATTCCCACTATTCGCTACAGTTTCGTTCGCGCCAATGTTTTTGGGTAGTTATTTATCTGGCTACGTCGGAGCATTAGAAATCCGCTATTATGCAATGCCGCTAATCATCTTTCTAGCTGCGTATGCTTACACTTTGCTGTTGAAGGTTGGTGGGCGAGCAGCGAAAGTGTCAACAGCTTTAGTTCTCGCCTTTCTCGTTGCTATGGCGTTTTTAGCACCTTACACCCATGTGTACTTTCCAAGGTATATCTACGATCCTTCAATAAGCTTCAAAGAAGTGGGGGTTGCAGAGCCTCAGTACATTCACCTCAAAAACTTTCTTAAAGAACACGAACTCAGCAATGGACTAATCTTGTCGGATGCTGAGCATCTTCTCACGATAATTCTTGATTTGAATCAATGGAATTACGTTAAGCCCCTGAGCGAAAATTTCGGCAAGCGGAACACGTACATACTAGAGTTCATTTATCTTAAGCCGCCCGTGGGCTATCGCTCGCCTGAGGTATTTGAAAGGATGGCTGAGCTCAGGGCTAATGTGGCTTCGGATTACTGCAAAGTCGTAGATGGCGGTAATGCTTATAGTATCTATTACAAGCCATAAAACCAACGTTTTCTAATCTTCTTAAGGTGGTTAAATCGAACAATTTTGCAGAGGTAAGGGTTAACTATAGAATATAAGAAGGTTATTATAAAAGGTTATAACAGGGAGTCTAAAGTATATGAGGGGACTAGAGGCTTCTACGAGAAAGGTTATGCAGGGAAAAGGGAGAGAGGACTACTAATATCTTTTTGCAGGGGGCCAACAGTCTTAGATGTCGCATGTGGAACAGGGCGCCTTTTGTCCTTTCTAGGACAGAAAGTTTCTCAAGTTATCGGGCTTGACTTGTCAAGAGAGATGTTGAATATTGCTAAAAAGAAAGTAGAGAAGTTGCAAAATGTGCACTTGGTTATTGGTGACGCTGAAAATCTTCCTTTCCGTCAAGAGGCATTTAGTGAAATTACATGTAGTAGGGCATTCAAGTTTTTTCCAAACCCTTCTAAAGCGTTATGTGAGGCGTATAGATCTCTTAAACCTGGGAAAGAATTTATACTTCACGTAGAAACAAGTGATCCTCTATGGATCAAGATTGCGCTTAAAGTTGGTCTCCCAAGTAAAGTTGCCCGCTACGAATGGAGATATCGTAAAAATGATCTTCTATGTTTGTTTAAACATGCAGGTTTTCAAGTAGTATTTACTGGCTGCCTACTTTATTTTGGTAGATCATTTTATGAGTTAGCCGATAAGTATTTTCCACCTTTAGTAAAACTCCTAGAACTTATCGATTCTCATGTAAATGTTGGAAGAAATATCATGATTATAGGTCAAAAGCTTGACTGAATTAATTTGAAATCAATTTTAGTAATATCTGAAAAGTACTGGCCTTATGGTGGAGCTGAGCTTGCGACACATTTGATCCTAAAGGTGCTGGCATCTTCAAACGTGGGCTTAAAGATAACAGTGCTTACCGGATCGAAAAGCGTGGAGCATGTATCCAATGTGAAATGCATTTACTCCAGAATGCTTGATGTCTCTACGAAGCCTTACTTGTGGAAGAACCTGATATTGATGAGCAGAGTTGGCTGGTTTAGGCGCCTAATAGAGGGAGCCGATGTGGTTGACCTGCCAAGGATAGCTTACCCTATTATTCCATCTGCTAAGAAGTATGGGAAAAAAGTCGTGGTGCACTTGCACAACTATCAACCCCTGGACTTCCAGTCAATGCTATTGTATCCGCAGGACGAGAGGAAGTTTAAAAGAGGCGTGTTTAACTCGATGAGGTATTCAGTCAAGCTTGAGATGCTGGAGTATGAGGACCCTAAAAGAGCGTTGGCATCCTCAATCATGTCTCCATCTAATATTCTATGCAAACTCTGGCTTCTCCAGGCAGATGATGTGGTATGTGTCTCTAGGAAACAAGCTGAGATCGTGGCGAAAGAGATGCCTGAGCTAGCCTCCAAAGTAAGAGTAGTGTACAACCCTTTGCCAAAGATACCGTTCGTCAGGAAGAAGCTTCCTAAGCGACCATCAGTCAACATATGTTACCTAGGCGGCGACTACTACACAAAGGGTTTCCATACATTTTTAAGGGCTTCAGTGAATATCTTGAAAAAGTATCCTAGTTTGAAGTTTCTGCTCACACGGGATTACAAGGAAACAAATAGGCTACTCTTTGAGAGGCTAAATGAGAAGTTTGGGAGAGCATATACCGTGCTGGGATATCTTAATTATGAAGAGATGTTAAAGCTTCATTCCATAAACCAAGCTCTTCTATTTCCTTCTATCTCGGAAGAGCCTCTGCCATACGTGGTCTTGGAGGCTATGCTATGTGGAACCATACCTATAGCATCTAGGGTTGGCGGTGTTCCCGAGATAGTTGAGGGCAGTTTTGCGGAGAAGATGTTATTCGAGCCTTACAATGTCGAGGAGTGTGTTGATAGGATAGATTCCTTACTAGCCATGTCCAAAGAGCAAGTTATGGACGTGGGCTTCGGTCTCAAAGAGTCTGTGCTGAGAAAATTTGATTCAGAAGCTACGAAAAATAAGTTGATGGCGGTGTTCTCATCTTGATGGTGACTAAAGAAGTGAGCTTAAGTTTTTACGACGAGGATTACTTTAAAAAGTACGGTGAAAAAGGATACACGCTAGAGACTACAAGGTGGATATTAAAGCCCTTTGCTACTTCTATCGGTAGCTTAGTAAGCATCTTAGGATTTAAACCTCAATTAAGGGCGCTTGATGTTGGTTGTGCGAAGGGTTACTTTGTTAAGATGTTAAGAGGGATGGGAATTGAGGCATATGGTGTGGACATCTCTGAATATGCCGTTAATAACGCTCTGGATGAAGTCAAAACGTCTTTGTACAGAGTCGATGTTGAAAGTGAAGTTTTGCCTTTTAAAGAGGGATTCTTTGACCTGGTGATCTCAATCGCCACTTTGGAACATTTACATTTGAGAAGGCTGCCCTTTACCTTATTATCGATTCATAGGGTTCTGAAACCTAGTGGTCTGTTAATAATCAATGTACCTAACCCTCTTAACAAGGTTGAAGCTGAAAAGCCTGATCATATAACCATGTTGGGCATGAAAGGGTGGATTAGACTCATCAAAAATTCGGGTTTCCATTATGAGCCAAAGCTATCAAAGTTTTTCGACAGTGTCAGAGTGAAGGAAATAGCCACTCTCTACATATTATCACGTCATAGTTTCAATTTTATGAGCATGCGCATCATTTTCCCAAAGGGAATGAAAGACATGGTTATGTATCTAATGATGTTAAAGAGGAAGCTCTTCACTCCGAACTTTTCCCTAATCTTCAGGAGGGCTTAGCCATATTAAAACCGCGAATAATAGCGTTCGTTGGCCCCGTTGGGGCTGGCAAATCGACCCAGATGAGACTATTAGCATCTAGATTGAGTAACGATGGGCTAAAGGTCAAGGTTACGTCCCTCAAAACAGATCACTTTCCAGCCTCCATAGTGGTGATTCTTTTAGCAAAGATTCTTGTTAGAAAAAGAAAAGATGTGTACCCAATAAGAGCCCTTATCGATGATAGACTGGCCCTCTTTAAGAGATTGTTCAAGCTATGGCTTATCCTCGGTATATGGGGCATTTTCGTCAGGTTTCTACTATCAATTTATCTTCCTATGAAAATGGGTTACTTAGTGATCGTTGAGGAGTACATACCCGCCACCATCGCCGACTATATGTACTTAAGGAGAGTTGTCCGAATATCATGTAATACAGTATCCTTCGCAACGGACCTCATGTTAAGGCTTAAGCATGTCAGCGATCCTATGCTGGTAATATTCTTAGATGCTCACATAGATCTGTTAAAATCTCGTTGGAGTCATAGGAAAAGTCTAGACGAGGAGCCCGACTACATCCATATGCAATGTTCCACACTTTTATCTCTCTCAAAAAAACTTTCATCCTGTAGGCTACTTTACATAAACACGACCAAACAAACTATTGAAGAAACGCATAAGCTGATAACAAAGTATTTAATGAAGCCCTAGAAAACAAAGCATTAGTTTATATCTCTATTCATTTGTTCTGGTTTAGAAGATGGTTAGGCTGACTACTCTAACCAGAAAAATACTTGCAAGGCATATCGACCCTAACAATGGTTTTCCAGAAGTTATCATTCTCGGATACTGTAGTAACGATACGGCTGGTGAGCACATCTCCCGCTACATCCTCGCTTCTAAGCTTGCTTCAGGACTGGTGCTGGACTGTGCATCTGGCTCGTGCTATGGATCGAGCATTTTAAGAAGAAGTAATGCTGTAGACTCGGTCATAAGTGTTGACATAAATAGAGACGTCCTACAATATGGAAAAATGGTATATAATACTAATTGTGTGCATGCAAACGCCACGCGTCTGCCGTTTAGAGAGATAAGCTTCAACTCAGTTGTTTCCATCGAGACCTTGGAGCACATAGAAGATCTCAAAGCTTTCCTCAGCAACATTAAATTTGTCTTAAAAAAGGGAGGAGGGCTTATTCTAAGTACACCAAATAAACTATATACCTCACCATTTACACCAAAGCCCTTGAACCCGTATCATATGAATGAATATTATTTGGGTCCACTTCTCAAATTTCTAAATTCATGGGGTTTTAAGGCATCCAATATCTATGGAGGAAGAAAGGTGTCAAGTTTAGAATTGATCAGAAGAATTTTTGGTTCTTTATTGAAGTTCTTATTAGGTGAGCTCTCACTCAAACCCTATTTAATAGATGACATTTATCACTCTGCACTTTTAAACTCAATAATCCTGAAAAAGAAGCCACAACAACATTTAATGGATCCTGATCTAAGCCTATTTACACACGAAGAGCTGAAAGCCACCTCTAACGTAGTCCTATACCAGTACTTCATGATTCACGCTCACAAATCCTAATCATCGTAAGTTATGTAATGAAATGCCAATAATATGTTTCTTTGGGGCCGACGGGTATGGCAAAAGCACCTTTAGGGCCTTAGCTAAAAGACTTAATCAGGACGGATTCGATGTTCAAACGCTCAAGCCGCAAGCCGAGCTGGTCGCGGTTGCAGCCCACAGTAATTGTACACGTTCAGCGACTACTACACCTTCGCCCTTTCATACCAGTACTATCAAGAAGCCTTAGAATTAAGTGAAAGCATGCATACAAGGTTCGCCTTAGAAACAGCCCTAAAACTAACCCACGATATCACTATCTATGCCTTTGGCTCAGATAATGCCCTAGCAAGGAGACTTGAAAACTCGCTTCAAAAAATGAACATGAGCGAAATGAAGCGGGTCAATAAAAACCTGGACCTACCAAAAAAATACAATTCCCACATGATACTAAAAGGTTTGTTAGAGAAAATCCGAGAAGACTCACACTTGAAATTCATTACCAACAGCCTTCAAAACAACCCTTCAACCCAAATCCATCAACAGGCTATTGACGCACATAATGCGGAAAGGATACTAACACAAGAGGTGTAGGGACGCATATCCAATAAACTCGTCGAGATAGCTGAGGACTCTGCCAGGGGAGGGTTCTTCCTCCTCACCGGAAACGCCTCGCAACTCATCATATTGGCAATAGGCTCAATCATCATCGCTAGACTTCTTGGACCCGAAAACTACGGCTTGTACTCTCTCTCCCTCGTCGTGCCCCTAATTCTCTCAGGCCTCATAGACTTCGGCGTGAACCCAGCCTTAACCAGGTTTTCAGCCAAACTCAGAGCAGAGGGTAAAACTCAACTTGCAACGGGCATGCTCAAGTCAGGACTTCTCTTCAAACTCATACTGAGCATAGCCATGTTCACCGTATGCTTTACATTCTCCGACATCTTTGCAACTTACATTCTAAATAGGCCTGGAATGGGCTTCCTTATCAAACTAGCATCATCCCTAATTCTGTTCCAGATAATCTACTCGACCTTAAACTCAGCCTTCATAGGCCTCGACAAAATGGAAGGCAGCGCCCTAATCATGAACGCCCAGTCCATTGCCAAAACAGCCCTATCGCCCTTGCTCGTAGTCTTAGGCTTCAGCGTCGCCGGCGCCCTAATGGGCCACATCGCAAGCTACGTGATCGCTGCTCTTGTAGGAAGCATACTCTTCAGCAAGTATTATAAAGTGTTAGGCAAGGCTTCCAACAACAGCTTCTCAAGCAACCTCAAAACAATGCTAAGCTATGGCTTCCCCCTATACCTCTCAGCTCTACTAGCACTCGTCCTAGGCCAGTATCAAACCATCATCCTGGCCTTCTTCGCGTCCAACGCTGAGATCGGCAACTTCAACATAGCCACAAACCTATCATCCTTAGTAAACGTGCTGATCTTCCCTTTAGCGGCCCTCTTCCCAGCCTTCTCGAAGATAAACCGCAACAACGGTGAGCTTAGGCACGTCTTTAAGCTGTCCGTCAAATACACCGCCTTGCTCATCATCCCAGCCACAGTGATAGTGGCAATCTTATCCAGGGACATCGTGTACACACTATATGGCTACACCTATGGTTCAGCCCCATTCTTCCTCCAACTCTACATCCTAACCTTCCTCTACTCTGGCCTAGGCTCCATCGTTCTCAGCTACCTATTAAACGGGATAGGCGAAACCAAAGTTGTCCTCAAAACTAGCCTAATCAACCTGCTCATCTTTCTCCCACTTGCTCCCGCACTCACTATCCCCTATCATGTTCCAGGCTTAATCGTCGCAACCCTCGTCTCAAGCCTACTCTCACTAGCCTACAGCTTATTCATCGCGGTCAAGAAGATCCACGTCAGCCTAGACATCAAAGCATCCCTAAGAATATACTTGGCATCATTATTGTCAGCCATACCAACACTCATATTCCTTCACCTCTCACCCCTCAACAACCTCCATAACCTCATAATAGGAGGCTCCCTCTTCCTATTCACCTACCTCACGGCCACACCCCTCCTAAGGGCAATCGGCACAGGCGACATCGAAAACCTTAAACTCATCTTCAGCAGACTCAAGCTTGTGCGACTCCTCCTCAACCCCATTCTAGTTTACGAAAACAAGCTTGCCTCAACCTTCGCCCCAGGATAACTGGCAAACCATTCGCATCCGACTATTAAGGGCGAGGAAAAGAGAGCACGCCGAGAATGCTTAATAACCTACCAGCTTGCTAATAATGGATGGTGGGAAGAGTGGACGCAATCACGATTGTGTTACCCGAGAAGGCTTTAGAAGCCCTAAAACAGATGTCGGAGTCTGAGGGCAAGGCTGTGGAGGAAATCATCAGCGAAGCCGTTTTTAAGCAGCTCAACATCGCCGACCCCGAGGCCAAGACTGAACTCCATCTGAAGCTGTGTGAGAAGTATATGCGTGAAGCCGAGGACTTCCTAACGAAAAAGGACTACGTCCAAGCCTCGGAGAAGGCTTGGGGAGCCGCGTCGCAGATCGTTAAGGCAGCGGCAGCCAAGGAAGGAAAAGAGCTGAGAAGCCACGCCACTCTCTGGGAGTACGTGGACACGCTGGCTGAAAAGCTCGAAGATCCAGAGCTCAGGCACCTATGGAGAACCGCCAACACCCTCCACCAGAACTTCTACGAAAACTGGATGCCGCCGAGGGAGGTTGAACTCTCAGTGAAGGACACCAAGAACCTTCTAGAAAAGCTAAGGAATCCAGAGATAAGCTATCATAGTTAGACAGCTGAACTGGAATTGCGCTCCTAATCCATTCACGTACACCACATCACTACCATCAACCAGAGCCATCCATCAACCCGACCTGGAAAACCTTAGACTTATGTTCGGCAACCTCAAGATCGTTTGGTCGCTCCTGAAGCATGTGCTGGCCTACGAAGCAAAGCTTCTCTCAATCTTCCACTCAACACCCTAGCTTCAGAATGTCAGCTCTAAGATGCTTTTTCGGTCATTCTTAAGGAAATCAGAAACATTTTGAAACCAGCAACTTTTTTTAAGAGAGCCGCAAAAGTATTATCAGGGCAATATCATGGTTAGGAGAGCGTTAAGTAAAGTAGGCTTATCCGTTCAAGGCAAGGGAATTGATATCGAAGCCGTCTTTGATACAGGTGACACCAGAAGCTTCGTGAGCCTTCAACTCGCCGAGAAGCTGGGATACGTGAGGTGCGATAGACCTAAGGAAATCTTCCTGGCAACCAAGGATAAAAAGGCGTCCATGGTAGGCGAGCTGATGGCAAGGGTCACAATACTCGGATACGAACTCCCCCTCAGCCACGCGTTTGGAGTCGTAGAACAACTCAACTACGATACAATCATAGGAATGGACGTGATGGAACCCTTATGAAATAGTTGTAGACACAAAAGAGGGCAAGGCCTCCTTCAAAAAGTTCCCACCAACAATAGAGATAATATAGCCGAGCATAGGGTATTTGGGAATACGATTGCAGAAGATAAGGGATGACTGATCTTTCTCCTGAAGCAACAGAGTATGAGTTATCCGTTCACAACTCGCACTCAAAAACCACGATCGCTGATTATCCTGAAAACCCATGCTTCCTATGACTGGTTGATGTCTCGAGATACCTCAATTAACG
>Ga0315312_1000174_pt1 | contig 100358 bp, 104 predicted proteins | sample TDP7_MG_FD_203629 | JGI IMG/M metagenome (GOLD analysis project Ga0315312, IMG submission 203629) | Freshwater sediment microbial communities from Lake Towuti, South Sulawesi, Indonesia - TDP7 | ecosystem: Environmental > Aquatic > Freshwater > Lake > Sediment | place: Indonesia: South...
TTAGTATATGGAATAAGGATTGATAGCTCCGGCTACAATAGATTGAGTGGTGCGGCTAAACACCAAAATCTAAAGCAGGAGGAGCTATCACAAATGGAGAATACCTTAGCCAGGAAACTAAAGCAAGTACCGGAGGGATACTTGATCGTAGGAGTCGACCCTCACAAGAAGAAGCATGCTGCGGTAGCTATAACTCAGGATTTCACTACCCAGGCCAAATTCAAGTTCGACAATACCCGGGGAGGCCTGGAAGCGATGTTGGACCGTGCCAAAGTGGAAATGGTGAAAGCCGGTTGCCGGGGTGTGATGTTTGCCATTGAAACAGGAGGTCACTACTGGCGAAACGTAGCCTACTTCCTGGATGAACACGGCATTCCGTTCCGCTTTATCAGCCAGTACACGTTGAAGCGGAGGCGTGAAGGGAAGGATATCAATCGCAGAAAGAACGACTATCGAGATGCTGAGGTTGCGGCGCAACTCCTATGTACCGGTGAGTTTACCGAGAGTAAATTGCCACAGGGTGTCTATGCTGAACTGCGTACTGCCCACAACGCCTATCGTCGGCTGGTCAAGGAAGGAACCAGGATAACCAACTTGGTAAAAGGACTTCTTGACGCACTGTTCCCCGAGTTCACCCGGGTCTTCAAAGACCCTGGTGGGTTGACGGCCTTGAGCGTACTCTCCATCTGCCCCATCCCAAGGGTGATAGCCGGGATGACGGAGGATGAATTTGAGGCTGCAATCGAAGTGCAACACAAAGGACGACGCTTGATGCGAAAGAAACTAAGAACACTCCATTACTTGGCGAGAACATCAATCGGGATTAACGCCGGCGCCTGCTCGTTGTCTTTCGAGATAGCGTTCCTAGTGGACAAGCTCGAGCTGATAAGGCGGCAGGTTCGCATCATGGAGGGGACGCTAATCAAGCTGGTGGATGAAACAGAGGAAGGGAAATATCTGCTCTCGATAAGGGGGCTCAACTATATCGCTGTAGCCGGGTTACTGGCTGAACTTGGCTGTTTCAAGGCATACCGGGGTGCCAGGCAAATGATAAAAATGGCTGGCACTAATCCCACTGAATCTGAATCAGCTGGAAAGAAGAGTGCAAAAACACCGATGAGCAAGCAAGGTCGCCCGGTATTGAGATACTGCGCATGGACGTCAGTCATCCCGATGCTGCGATTCAATCCTGATTTCCGTGCCTGGGCGAAGCAAAGGCGAGAACGCCCAGTTCATGCTAATCCTCTCGGTGGAAGGGAAGTAGTCGGGGCAGCACTTAACAGGCTGCTGCGTTTGGCCTTTGCTCTGGTTAAGAATCAGACCTATTACCAGGATGTAAAACCGGCAATGATACCGGTAGCAATCTAGAATATCGGAGGTGTTAAAATTGCATCAGGGTGGGCAGGGAGACGCCGCGCCGAGTTTTGGGATCCCCACATCAAGTGCGGGAAAGCCCGTGTACACAACATGGCGCCCCTGTCCTCCTGGACAAACCCGTATGAGGTATGATGGGACTCCGCCCCGGCGGATGAACCCGTATCTGACCGCTAATTTGGGAGCCAGGTGAAAAGAGGTTGGGGTCTGCCCACCTGTGTAAGAAACAGAAACAAAGTTGGCTGGAGCTATTGACCTTCAGGAATATAGTATGTTGTTAAGCAGACACGTATGGTCTTTGGGCTATTTCTCACCGACTATGTCCCTGATTATGCTAGCGTGCCATACAGTGTTCAGACCTAATGGCTCACCCCAAGTAGTTCGCTCGTCCGAGAATACACCAAGCAGACGAGTTTCCGTACTAACCTCGATTTCTTTTTTAGCAACTGTAGAATCCCGCTTTATTCTAATCGTTCCCGGCGCTAGTATTACTGGGCTGCCACTCATCCCTGGGTGTAGTCTCGCATCAACTAAGAAGCATGGTTTCCCTTCGAAATTGAGCCAGGGCCATGTGGCTACTGTAGCTGCGCGTGCCATTGGTAGAAAGGTGTTTTTGTCGTAGAAACCTAACGGGTATCCTATTACCAAAGCCTGCATTCCCAGGCCAATGTCCCTACCGGGCAATAGTTCAGTGTCGGCATCCATCATGTCTTCCTTGAAAAAAGGTATGAAAAAACAACCTGCTAACTGGTCTTTAGGCACCTCGACGGCAGCAATATCGATCGGTCGATTCTGAAGCCAGTTCCACATTTTCTTCCCGTCTTTGCTCCAAAGCCTAAGGTCAATATTTGTCATCTTGGTCAGATGATTTTGGTCGGAGTGGACATAGAGGCGTAACCGATCGGGGAAATAATGCCTATCCCTATCGTATATGACGTGCTTGTTAGTAATGATGAAAAGCTTACCAGCTTGGTTTTTATAGAAGAATCCTGTTGCTGTGGCAAGCTCGGAAGTCACCCGCGCTTTCACATCCCGTTTGAAAGTCTGCAGCCTAACTACTGCAAACAAGGCCATTTCAGCATTCATCATTTCCCCACTTTAGTAAGTATGAGCCATATTATATCAAAAACTCTCCACAAACCCCTCCTAAGCACTAAGGCTTATTTAATGAGCCAGACAATTGATCGCTGGAGCGGGGGTCATTTAGCAAGATGCTGGTTCACAAAATAGGCCTCATTTAACAATAGTCAGAAAAGTGCAATGGCTATACTTCTCGGGCTTCTAATCTCCTGCCCAGTGTCAGCCGAAACTCATACCTAACGTTGTGGCCTTCCCAAGTATGAATTTTGATGTTAAAACCCTTAGGAGTTGCTCTTGCCTTCATAGCTTGCCACCAGTCTAGAGGATACCTCTGTGCAAAACACCCGTAAAACAGCCCCAGTGCTGCCAGAATACCGCTGATGTCGCTTGGGGATACATCCACGAAAATAATACCGTGTACTCGGTGCACTGGATATTTCCTGTCGTCCCAGAAGTCTGCGTCCAAGGTCAGAAGCACTCTACCTCGTTTCTTAGCTGCTTGAACAATTACCCAGTCGTCACGTTTGGATAAGTCTTCCTCTAAGGCAGATTTGACAGGTATTTTGGCACCTCGTAGCTCTTTGATAATGGGCAGAGGCACGCTAGCGTCAGCGTATAACTTAAGCTTCTTGGCAGGTGTCAGAGGAGGTAACCAATCAGTTTCGGTGACTTCGAACCACTCGGAAGGTGTTTGTAGTTGGTCATTTAGCCGTTTATTAATGTTCGTACCTCATTTTCCACAATTGCTATTTCGGCATCCGAAAGGTCGTAGACTCTGTAGACAAGGCTGTCAATCATTTCGTCTGTCCTTGTGATTTTGCTTTCCAGCTCTCTCCTCTTCTCCCCAAAAATATCTTTGTCTTCGTTTCTATTTTCTGCTAATTTGCTGTTCAGCTCCAGAATCCGCTTCACCAAAACTATCAAATCTTCGTGGATTTTCTTGTCCCCGGGTTTAGAGAAGTCGACCTGGGGAATAGGGAAATGTGACAATACCTCTTTATCGACCTGCAATTGAAGTCCGTGTCTCTTTTGTTGGAACAGCCAGAAGTGAGCGACTTCACTATTCAGAATTGCAGTGACAAAGTAAGGCGAGTGGTCTTTGTGTTTTGTTAGCCTGATTACGATAACCGATTGGTCCATATAATATGGTTCAGGCACTAAGGCAAACTTAGGGTATTTTGTCTTTCTAACGCCTATAATTTTTTCTGTGTCTTCAAACCACTCAGGTTGCCTCGCCCGATGGATGCCGTAGGGCTTATTATCAGAAGTTATTACCGGCTGGTAATTGTCCAGATGGGATTTGATATTGGGGTATTTTTCAGGATTCAGTTCGATGTCTCTCGCTATTTCTTTTGGTGTGTAAACAAGATAATACTTGGCGACAGGTTCGTAGTAGTACCTGTCTATTTCTTTAGCATAGTGGAAAGGTCGCAATAAGTCCTGCTCTGCTTCAGTCAACTTGAACTTTTGTAGTTCGGCTTTTGAAAGAACAAAGATACCCTCGCCAGCCCTATGACTTGAAGGAGTCGTGAGCTTGGAGACTGCTTCCGCTCTCAAGAAAGGTTGATGTACATCTATCCCGATTTGTATTTCCTCATCTTCTAAGTTCCAGCTATTTTGAGCTAACTTGATTAGGATGTCTGAGACTACGTCGCCCTTAATGTAAACCTTGTCCAATTTGGCGTCATATAAGTGCGATGGCTTCATCATTCTGACTTCAAAAGTGTCCTGCGTATCAGGGTCTGAACGTAACGCATTAACGATTTCTTCTTCAGACAAGTCAGGAGACTTGAGGCTCAGAATGAGGGTTCTGTCGGTTCCCTTCCTTGTCTTCTTAAGTATGACCACCATGTTGTGCTGACCGGGAGCATCTCTAAATACTCGGAATTCATTGAAATCAACCAGTGTCAAGGGAATTGTTTCGCCAAAAACCTTTTGCCTTAGTTTTGAGGCATGAGTCCTTGACACCCAATACTCTTGAACAATGAAACCGAGATAGCCATCAGGCTTGAGCAGGTCAATGCCACGCTCCATGAAAAAGTAAAATATGTCCATCTTCGGCTCATAATACTGGCACCCCAGAGGTGTAGCTTTTAAGATTCTAAATAGCTCCTTGTTCTCCCGTAATTCCATCACATACGGTGGATTGCCAATTACAACATCAAAACCACCGGCTTTCATTATACTGGGGAATTTGTCTTCCCAGTTTAAGGGATTATGGTCTCGGAAATTGTCACCCAGACAGCTTCGCAGCTCATCGTCGCTGCCTGAGATTAGAGAGTTGCCGCGGCAGATATTGTTAGCCAAAGGGGGAAGAAGCTCCCTTTGAGCTAACGCCCTCAAAAGCAAGTTGAGTTGGGCTATATCCACAGCTTGAGAGTCTAAATCTACTCCAAAGATGTTATTGGTAAGAATTGCTATTCGCTCCGCCCATGTCAGGTCAGCTACAGTTTTACCTTTTACTTTGGCGTGATAATTGAGCAACTCGTCGTAAGCCCTGATAAGAAAAGAGCCTGAACCACAAGCAGGGTCAAGGATTTTGATATTCAGGATTTCATTATGGTGGTGTTCCTCTATGAAACGCCCAACGGTTTGTTTGACTATGCAGTCAGTTACCCATTTAGGGGTATAGTAAATTCCAGATGCTTTGCGTTTTTCTCGTTTTTCTTCTACCTTAAATATCTCCGGTCCGGGGAACAAACGGCGCTGTTGTTCTTTCGCCTCTTCTCTTGCTGCTTGGGCAACATAACCTAAGTACTGCTCATACACTTGTCCTAAAACATCTGCATCGATAACAGCAAAATCATATCTGGCAAAATCGCCTTTGACGGAGTATAAGCCTTCTATAGTATCAGCCAGAATATCATCACTAACTTGGATTTGTTCCCAGGGGTCCATCATAGAGGGAAATAGATCGCTATCAAAAAGGTCAGCGAATTGACGACACACATTCTGCAGGTGTTTAACTAGTCTAGTCTGCCTATTTTGCTGCCATTGGTGAAACGCTGCCAAAAGTGGGTGGTTTCCTGCTAGGTCACGGTCTTCAGCAGTCCGTATAAAAAGAAGGCGATTAAATAGGTCTTGAATCAGGCGGTCTGTCTGCTCCAAACTTATTGTTTTATCACGATAGAATGCATAAACTTCGGTGAATAATTTTTCTCGGCATCCCCTAAGATGTTGATAAAGTTGCTTTTCTATCGGTATTCTACGAGCCAGCTTTCCATACTTCTGAGCAGCCTTGTCTAAGGCACTGGCAGTGACCGATTCTTTAGAGAGAAGCCAAAGGTCGTTGAAATCATTTACATAGTTCTCGCAACTTAGATTTAGAAAAAGGATGTTGTCCAGGTCCGCCGTTTGCCGTTCAGCATTGAAAACCTGAAGCCTATCAAGGTTGGTTAACACAGCCCATGAAACACCCTTGTTATAGGCGTAGCTGATGGCTTGTCTCCTATCATCATCACTCAACTCGTCACGTAGTGGTTTGACCTCGAGACAGAATTTGGAGACTCCGTTTATCTTAAAAACATAGTCTACCCTTCCTGCTGCAATCCGTTGCTCTGGCTCTACTTCATTTATATCCGAGAAATCCCAGCCTAAGGCTTCAAATAGAGGCTGGATAAAACTATTTTTAGTACTGGCTTCGTTGTACTGCTTTCGCTGTTTCAAGGGCAAGTTCTGATACTTGGTTATTAGTTGACTTAATTTTTCCTTCGCTTCTTGTTCCATTCGGTTGCTCCAGCTCTAAGTCCGCCCTGTAGGTAAGTAGACTTCTACTATATAAGTATACCGCATTGACCAAGGCATCTGATAGTAAACAGGTAGAGATAGTAGCGGCTATTCCTGCACTGTGGAAGGTAAGCGAGGAGGGTGAGATGTTGGAGCACGTTAAACTTTCCGTCATAATGTTCAGTTAAGTACCGATTTTGTTTCCATTAGCCGTTCGTTGGTATATTCTAGTCGCAAGTTTACAGGCTTTCTGGGCGACCGCCATTGGTCAGCATAGAGGATTGTCCCGCCTGGTTGAACACATCCAATGTCCGGCAGTCCACTTTGTTTCCAAGATACACAGGGTAGCCAGCAGTTGTGAGGGAACCCTAAAGGGTAACTGGAAAGAGTAGCGTTACGGAAAGGGAAGCTTAAATTCGTTTCCAACCTGTTTAAGCGCTGTATCGCGTAGCTCCTTCAGGCATAACCTGATCTGCTGGCGTTTCTCTTTCGATAGAGAAGCTATTATGTTGTGGAGAGACTCCCTTTTCAGCGAATCACGGTATGCTTGCTGTCCCTTCTCTGTTAGGGCAACTCTTACTAAGTTCTTCTTGTCTAGGTCTCTGACCCTACTTACCAGACCAGCCTTTTCCATCCTGTTCAATATCCCGGAAACTGAATGGTGCTTTCGGAATATCCATCGAGATATTTCAGCCGGTGTCGCCTTATTGCCAATAGCCTGGACAATGAACAGGACTGCAGCCTGCATTGTGGAAATCCCATAGCTTCTAAGCTCCTTGTCCCTGGCAATTTCTACAGCATCCTTCGCCTGGTAGAGCAAGACCCAGAGTTCGTAGTCTTCGTCCGTGTTTGGGAAATATTTCATTTACAAATCTCCTTACTTCTATAAAAAAATCCATACCCAACGAGTCATCCGTGCAATAAGCGCATATTTTACCACAAAGTTCGACATAAACCCATCGTAACAATCAAAAATTAACATCCGTAGTCAGCTAAAATTAGGTAAAGTTAGGATAAGAAATCCGTGTCAAATCATTTAAGTAGGTAACCCAACTTTAGGTTGTTGAATCATAAAAGATGTAACCGTATGGGGTACCAGCCTTCTATAAGGATCAACCTGGACTCCTTTCCTTTTCGCCTCATAAGTCTTAAAGAGCTTTTCCAGTTTAGCTTCGATACCTCGCTTTAATTCAGCCGGATTTAGACTTAAATATATGCCTTTAAGCTCCTCTTTAGTTTCGCTTGAAATCTGGTCAGATCCTATCAGCCTTTGATGTGGAGTCTTGGGGATATCGTATTTTCTCTTGATTCTGCCCCCAATTCTCTCCTTATGGATCAGCTTCATCACCGGCTGAAAGAAATTCTTATATAGCCTCAACTCGCTACGGTAAAGGTCATTAATAATCATCATCTCCTCAAGAGTATCGTATCTTAAGTAACCTAATAGCTTCCTGACATGGGTCCAATTCTTCTGCTCAATGTAGGCGTTGTCATTCTTCCGGTTTGGTCGGGATCTGGTGAATTCCAGCTTCTCTTTCTGGCAGTATTTATACAGAATCTGGTTAATAAACTCCTGACCATTATCCGAATCCAGTCCTTCCCAGGTAAAGGGGGTTCTTTCCCTTATCCTTTTTAGAGCCCAAAAGCTATCTTCCTGGGACCTACCCATTATTGCCTCGCCCTCCCACCAGCCAGAAGAGATCTCGGTGGTACTTAAAGTATTGGCGTACTCTCCCAAAGTCGAAGAGCCACAATGGACAACCATATCAGCCTCCACATAGCCAACCTTTGAGGTATCCCACTCGGTAAGCCTTATCGGTATCTTCTGTTTCAGTAGTGAACTAGGTTTAGGACCACCTTTTGACCTCAAAAGGTGCAGCACTTCCCTCTGGTGCTTAAGTTTTCTATCAATGGCAGCAGAACTAATTTTCTTTAATTTGAAAGCCACATCATCCGAGATATTAAGTTCACCGAGTTCCCTTAACTTATCTACTTCTCCTTCCAAAAGGGGCTTAAGCCTCTGCCCACAAGGGTAATCAAAAATCTCCCAAACTCTAACCAGGGCGGCTTTAACTTGACCATCGTAAGTCTCCTTCCTTCCCTTCCTCGGCTTTGGATTAAGGTTCACTTCTGGCTGAATTTTCCGGATGACATATTTCCTTGCCTGACCGGTATTCTGGCAGTACTCATCCAGGATTTTGGTTTTTTCCTTCTTAGTTTTAGCTTTTGAGTACCTTTCTCTCAATACCTTAAGATACTCATTTCTTGAGTGCATATCCATCCTCTCCATGTAGCCTGATTTCACCTCCTTTAGGATTAATCCACCAGGCTACATCCTAATCGTCTTGGTTACTTTTTATGTGATTTAACAATACCCTCTTTGGTTACATTTTAGATGATTCAAATCGCAATCTTGACAAGATATGATATAATATGATATAACTAATACTGGTATCATATACGACTCTCGTATATGATAAGCGATTTCGAGCAGAATAGCGACAGCAAAAGGAAATTACTAATACGGGGTGAGTGAAGTAATCTGAGCTACGGAGTGCTGGTTTGAAGCATGGGGGTGTTGAGCTTCTGCGTGTACGTGGTCACTTAGGCGCAGATGGGAGCCAATAGTGAAACCGACCTAAAATAGGTCGATTTCTTATTTTTGATGAAAGAGGGAGTGGGAACCTTCAAGACAGAAATTAATGCCAAATAAGCAAGATGCCTGAGGTCGACAGGCAATTAAGAAAATCTAAAGAAAGGAGATGATAAAGTGAAATTAATAAGCAAAGAATGGAAGCGGGTGCTGACATTGGGGTTAGTCTTCGTGCTGGGCATAGCGTTTGTAGTGTCAGGTGTGACATTTAAGGCGCCGACAGCATATGCTGCAACATGTACAATCACTGTTGACATACCGGATGACCTGAATGCGTTAGGTGCTAAGATTGACTATTATCCGTGGAGCAGATATAGAACGAACGGCCAAACATTCGATGCAAACCAAGGCAGCACAGTAACGTGGAAATTCTTCGTCAATGGCTTCAGTGGGAGTAACTACAACTTCTCAGTTCCTAACGCGGCAACTGCTACCCTAACGGTCGGGCCTGATGCCTACTGCACGATGAAGGTCATCAATGTGCCCAGCGGTGGCAAGGTTAACGTCTATCCCTGGAATACCTACTGGAACAATAACCAAGAAATCGTTGTGCCCATCAGCGGTTCCTGCACCTGGAGACTGGTAGTGAACGGCTTCACCGGGAACAATACCTATACCAAGAATTTTGACTGTACTCCGCTGGATGTCACCAAGGCTGTACTTATAGTCAAGTCATATTGCGACATGGAGGTGCAGATGGATGCCGGGCTGCCTGAAAGTGCTAGGGTCAACGTCTACCCCTGGAACACTTACTGGAAGAACGGGGACAAAGTAACCGTGCCCATCAGTGGCTCCTGCACCTGGAAACTGATAGTGAGTGGCTTCAGTGGCAATTCCTACACCAAGAAATTTGACTGCACACCGCTGGTGGTGGACACGCAGCATTACTGCACGATGACGGTCATCAACGTGCCCGATGGCATGAAGGTCTGCGTCTACCCCTGGAATACTTACTGGACGAACGGGCAGCAAATAATTGTGCCCATCAGCGGTTCCTGTACCTGGAAACTGGTAGGCACCGGCGCACCATCAACGCAGCACGTCAAGCATTTTGACTGCACAGACCTGGATGCTAGCGAAGGCCTCCCAGAGTAATAGGTATGGTCTGAAGCCAACAAAAGTAATCCCCACCCAAATGGGTGGGGATTACTTTTCTCCTTTATGATTGACAGGAAGATATCCTTGCTACGGGGTCTTGTTGGCAAAGGCGGATATTGAACCATCCCAGGAATGCATAAAGACCATCCCTTTGGACACAGATATGCCCGCCGCTACTGCACCGCCGGTATCGTACTTCAACATGAGCTTGCCTGTCTCGGAATCGAGAGCGTACAAAGAGTTGTCAAAGGAGCCTGTATAGACCACCCCATTGGCTACTGCTGCAGCCGTGCGTATCCAGTAGCCGGTAGTATAGCTCCACAACAGCTGCCCCGTTTTGGCATCCAAGGCATATACATTGTAATCATAGGAACCAATATATACCTTGCCGTAGGCTACCGCCGGAGAGGCGCGCACATCGTCGCCTGTTTTGTAGCTCCAGAGCAGACTTCCGCTCTTGGCATCCAGGGCATAGACCTGGTCATCATCCGACCCAACATAGACCACGCCGTCAACAACTGCCGGCGAGGAGAAGACGGACTCATTCGTCTGATATTTCCATACCACAATCCCAGTTTTAGCTTCCAGGGCATAGATGTTGCTGTCCCAGGAGCCAAAATAAACAATACCGGCGACGATAGCTGGCGAGGAGGAGACCAGGCTGCCGGTATCGTAGCTCCACAGGAGCTTGCCGGTCAGTGCCTCCAAGGCATAGAAGTTGTAATCATGCGAGCCGAAATAGACGATGCCGTCAGCCACTGCCGGCGAAGAACGGACTTCATCCCCCGTCTGATAACTCCATAGGAGCTCGCCGGTCTCTGCCTTAAGGGCATAGAGCTTGCCGTCATAGGAACCAACGTAGACTACTCCGTCAGCCACCGCAGGCGATGAGAAGACATCACTGCCGGTCTCGTAGCTCCACTTAAGTTTGCCAGTCCTAGCATCGAGGGCGTAAACAAAGTGGTCACCCGAGCCAACATAGATTGTATGGTCAACAATCGCCGGGGATGAGTTTTCCTTTGCCCCGCTATTAGCCTGGTACTGCCATTTGAGCTCCAGCGGGGGCTTGAGAATGTTCTCAGTAGCATTGTATCCAGAGCGGTCCAGACTGAAATGAAACATGGGCCAGTCGGCTGAAGTTTGTGTGCCGGGGATCGGTGTTGACGCCGCTGGTTGGGGAGCGCAGGCTGGAACTACCATTGAAGCCAGAATCAGAGTAGCTATGGCGATAGCAAGTCGTTTCACTTCCAGTCTCCGTGTTCAGTTGATAACATACTGTATTCAGGTTGTCAAGCGTGACTTGGGAATTAAGAAGCAATTAAGGATGAGCTTTTGTAGCCAATTAATGAGGAAAAAGGTTAAGCCGCAAATTTATGCCAAAGGTTTATAGAAAATGCTGACCTCCGGTACGTTAGTTTATGTCTGTTACCAGAAAATATACCTCATTTGGTAAAGTAAAGGTAGGATAAGTTATCTTGACAATTTCATATTGAGGAAACATAATGTTAATACTTTGGAGGGATTACGGAGGTACTATAGTAAACTATATAATAACCACAGTCGTAATTAAGGTTTAACCCAGACAAAGGAGGGGACAAATGAGAAGGATTACTCATACTAAATTTGTCGCTCGGGCGTTCTTGGTATTGGCTCTGTTGGCTGGGCTTGGGGGGCCGGTAGCACCAGTAGGCGCTGTCGGAACGTGCACAATCACTGTTGACATACCGGATGTACTGAATCCATTAGGTGCCAAGATTGACTACTATCCATGGAGCAGATATAGAACGGACGGACAAACGTTCACTGCAAACCAGGGCAGCACAGTAACGTGGATATTCATCGTCAACGGCTTCAGTGGGAAAACGTTTAACTTTATAGTCCCACTCACCGATACTGCTACCCTAACGGTCGGCTCTGACGCCTATTGCACGATGAAGGTTCAGATGCCCGATGAAGTCGCTAACGCGGGTGGCAAGGTTAACGTCTATCCCTGGAACACCTACTGGACGAATAACCAAGAAATCGTAGTGCCCATCGGCGGTTCCTGCACCTGGAGACTGATAGCGAGCGGCTTCACCGGCAAGAATACCTACATCAAGAACTTTGACTGTACGGCTCTGGTGGTTGATAGCAGTCATTACTGCATAATGGAGGTGCAGATTCCCGCTGAAGTCGTTAGTGCGGGTGGTAAGGTCGTATACTATCCTTACTCCGGCGCCAGCACTACCTGGTATAACGGAAATAAGGTCACTGTGCCCGTCAGCGGTTCCTGCAAGTGGAAACTAACGGTGAATGGCTTCACTGGAAGTGAGTATACCAAGAATTTTGACTGCACAGCACTAGTGGTCAACGGCAGCCACTACTGTAATGTGAAAAACAATACTGGGATTGTTATCTATATTAGCGGATATGGTAACGTAGCAGCGGGCGGCAGCGTCCTCTTTCCTATGGGCACTAAGATCAGTTGGAAGCCTATAGGAGGGTCTTATACGAACAAGTTAATTGATTGCACACCAATAGGTGAGGCCCCTGTCAACCAGCCACCCACGGCCAATGCTGGCGGGCCATACTCTGTGGCTGAGGGTGCCTCAGTGCAATTGAATGGTTCAGGAACCGACCCAGAGGCAGGTCCAATAACATACGCCTGGGACTTGGACAATAACGGCACCTTCGAGACACCGGAACAGAACGTCATGTTCTCTGCAGTTGGCCTTGATGGCCCTAGCAGCAAGACTGTGGTCCTTCGCGTCACTGATAACCAAGGTGCTACTGCTACGTCCAGCACCGTAGTGAATATCACCAACGTAGCGCCTACCATAGCATTGAGCGGTACAGACGTCAGCGAAGGTACGCCCTACGAACTGACGCTGGGTCCTATCACTGATCCCGGCGTCGACACTGTCAACAGTTACAAGATAACCTGGGGTGATGGGAATTCAGATACTTTTTCAGGCACCCCCTCCGGTGTGAAGACACATACCTATGCCGATGGACCTAACAGCTATACAATAGAGGTGGACCTTACCGATGAGGATGGCATCTTCCTGAGCGCAGGCACGAAGGACGTACAGATCGCCAATGTTGCGCCTATTATAGAATTGATTGGCACAGACAAAGTAGATGAAGGTTCGCCCTACAGTTTGACGCTGGGTCCTATCACTGATCCCGGCGTCGACACTGTCAGCAGTTACCAGATAAACTGGGGTGATGGGAATTCAGAAACACTCTCAGGCATCCCCTCCGGTGTGAAAACACATACCTATGCCGATGGCTTAAGCGATTATGATACTGCTGTGGATCTGACCGACGAGGATGGGACCTTCCCCGCCGCAGGCACGAAGGCCCTGACCGTTAACAATGTAGCGCCTGCTATTGTGAGCCTCACAGCAACCTCGCCCATCAACGAGAATGAATCCACCACGTTGAGCGGTAGCTTCACCGACCCAGGGATTCTGGACAGCCACACAGTTATCATCGACTGGGGAGATGGGACAGCGTCCACAACGCTTAACCTGGCGGCAAACGTCTTGACGTTTAGCACCAGCCACACATACATAGATGACGACCCGACACTCACTTCCTCTGATGTAAACACTATTAGTGTAACAATTATTGACAAAGATAAAGGAAGCGCATCCGGGAATACAACGATAACTGTGAACAACGTCCCACCGACACTGGATGTACCGACGCTCAGCCCCGTATCCACTCTGGGTGGAAACGTGTATCCAGTGAACACCCCTCTTACCCTCGCCGGGTTGTTCACCGACCCCGGCACTCTTGATAATTTTAGCCTGGCTATCAACTGGGATGATGCCACTACACCACCACCCCCAATTTCTTTGGGTACCGTTCATTCGTATAGTGTGTCAAAAACCTATGGTGCGGCTGGCGTGTATTCTGTCGAGGTGAGTGTAACCGACGACGATACAGGTGTTTCCAATATGCAGATAATTCAGATAGTGATTTATGACCCCGGCGCGGGTTTCGTAACTGGCGGTGGCTGGATTAACTCACCCACTGGAGCATATACGCCTGATCCAAACTTAAGTGGAAAAGCTACATTTGGTTTCGTATCCAAATATCAAAAAGGCGCTAACGTGCCTACGGGGCAAACGGAATTCCAATTCCATGTAGCCAATTTCAATTTCCATAGTGAGTCCTATCAATGGTTGGTAGTCTCTGGCTACTCAAAGGCACAATATAAGGGTGATGGTAAAGTGAACGGTGTACCTGGCTTTGGCTTCCTATTGACTGCCTACGACGGAACACCGGATAAATTCCGGATAAAAATCTGGAATAGTGGTGGCGTTGTGTATGACAATGCCAAGGGTAAAAGTGACGACATTGATAAGGCAGAACCAATGGAAATTTCTGGTGGGAGCATCGTTATACATACCGGTAAAAAATAATATATTAACTGAACTTTAGAACCGTAAAAACTGAAAGGAAGAGCAGATGAATTGACTCGGGCTTATATATTTGACACAGGTCTAGAATACCGCGAATGAGGTTATGGAAGAAACTCTAACCAGATTATGAGATTCTCATAGCATAGATAGAGCAAGTATATAATCCCGCTTCCAAATAGAGGGATACACGGTTAGAATCGAAGAGAACGGGACTTTCAAAGAGCTTGGCACGCAGTAGTCGTTCCCACACCATACATGTTTTACTCAGGCAGGATAGGTCTCTTCCATAGGTATTAAATGCGTTGACCCCTTTGGGATCACAATCACCGAATATACTAAAAAAGCCAAAAGGTGCAACTTGCTACGAGAGATTAGCCTGCCGATGCCCAGTTAGGCATCGTTGTTACCGGTCATAAGCGACCGGCTATCTTACGCCTCTCAGCCTACGGTTAACCTCGGCAATATCAAAGCGTTTGGGGTCGAACTCACCGCCCAACCACTCCACAATTTCTTTATATCGTTCATGTGCTGGATTACGGATTATTTTCAGCAGGTTAGAGTAGCCACCGATGCCGCCACAATCCTCAGGGGGACAGGCGCGTTCTCCCTCAACACATATGGCATGACGCAGTTCCTCATTTGATGGTAAAATCCTTTCCACAGTAACCTCGTGTTGCCAACCATCACCAAAGTCATAAATGTAAATGAACTTGTCCATCTCTCTGCTCAGTATCTCACTCAGCTTGACACGGTTGGCATTCCTTATTTCTCCACTATACTCAGGGTCAGGCTCGCCAAGAATCAATTCACCGACCTGGAATTCATATAGGTGGTAGTTATTCCATCCCATGACTTCCTGGAGAACTCGGTGTAGCTTGTAGAAGGTAATGTTACCTGATACTCGAAAACGCCTCCAGATTGCTGGTTTGGCTCCGTTAATGCTTACTTTGATCTCGTACACGGTAAGTTGTTCCTTCCTCGTGAGAGGCCTAACCCTCCCTAAACCCTGCCGGAAGATGCGAGTGGCATTCAGAACACCCTTAGCCAGAGCACTTTTCGGGTCTGCTTGGACTGCCAGTTCAGCATACTTTTGAGCTGCATCAAGGTGACCATCGTGCAAGTGGGCAGCAGCCAGGTCAGTGAGTATATTCACACTGTCCGGGGCAAGCCCAATAGCCTGCTTGAGATACTTTAGCCCATGTTCCTTGTTGCCAGTACTCCAAAGAGCCCAACCTAAACCTCTAAGGTATTCAGCCTCCTTTGGCTCCTGTTTTACACAGACTTCAAACTCCTTGATGGCCTTATTCCATTGCTTTTCAACGGAGTAGGTGAAGCCTAGTAGGTAATGGTACTTTGGGTTGAGAGAGTCATAACCGAGAGCTTTCTTGAGGTAATCCTCAGCCAGTTCTAGCTTTCTCAAAGTCAGATATATGTCACCAATACTGGCGTAGGAATATGAGCAGGCCCGGTCATTATCTTTATATCTGGTGAGGATATTCATATGAATGGCAATAGCCTTATCAAAATCGCCCCGCTTACAATAACTGACAGCTTCCGAACGTAAAGTTTGCAGTTCGGCATTATCATTTTCCATCGAATCCTCCATAAAGGCAATGTGCTGAGGCAAATCGCCAAATCAAGGTAGATGATACCACAGCGGAGCCTCTTCGGCGAGTGAGGGTAACAGAACATCGGAAAGTGTGATTGTCACCGGTAGACGTCCCGACACCTGCTCTCAGCCAATTACCTAACCAAAGAGAAGATTATCCACATAGAACTTTAGCAGCAGGGTCTCAAAGAGGCAACCTCCACTGGGCAGGACAGGTGTGAATATCAAGTTTCTACCACACATGACATAGGGTAACCCCCTCCCCCCTATAGAGCGGGGGGAGGAGCCGACTGCCTGCATATGTAAGTCATGCAGAAAACCGCATAGCTAACTGCATACGTGACAGTTGCGGCGCCAAGCTATCTATTACGCCAAAACAAGCTTTCTGCTCGAAAGCCAGGCTGGCTCTAGCGTCTACCATTTTTGACCTATAGGGGATATCCAAGATTGCCATTTGACAAGGCACTGCCACTATTGTATACTGAGTATACATAAGGAGTTACTATGGTAGAAGAAGACACCACAATTCGTATTTCCAAGGAGGAGAAGCAGGTCCTGGACATGGCTCGCGCTCTCTGGCAAAGACAGGTTGGCCGCGCTATTACCACCGGGGAGTTTGTCCACTTTCTGGCGGAGCGCTATGTAAGCGAGGTGGGGGTTCAAGCAAAATCAGGCAAGCCACCGCCAGCCTCTGGTTTTGTAGCAGCTCAGGAGATTCGGCCAGCCCAACCTCAGGAAGTCAGTCCTGGACCTCAGGTTTTCCTGGTGAGCTGTGCTCGTTGTGGTGGCAACATCGGCTGGAATGTTCAATTGGGCTCTGAAGGTTTTTGCCCCTATTGTGGAGTCTATCTTCGTATGGTTCGTCAACAATAATGAGGTTGTGTAATGAGAGGCAAGGGAATTCCCAATGCTGAGGTCATGACCTGGGCTCGAGAAGTGCTGGCGATAATGATTGAAGGTGCTGGACTTCCCAAAGTAACAGCACAAAAGGCACAGCGTTTCCTGAGACGTATCCCGGATTGGCTGCTGTCAGACTGGGCTTGCGCCATCGATGTTGACCTTAAAAAACTGAGTGAATCTGTCCCTGATGCAGCCATTAGACTGAGAACTGAGGGTGGACAAAAAGCGATAAAAGGCCTTGTTGCCCGGCACAAGGTGCCGAAAATAGTGAGAGTCTTGTCAGGCGTGGTAAAACGTAGTTTAAAGCTGTTCCGTTTGGGCAAAATAGGCTCATGGGAAATGGAAGTTGCTTTGCGGGACTTAGCAGCCCTGACGATGGTTGGTTTCTTCGCCGAAGAAGGAAACTGCAGCCGAGTGATCGCTTACCTGGGTACTGACGCAGCTGAGCCGGATGAGCTGGTAGCAGCATACGGCGGGCTGATGACCAGAGGAGATAATAAACACATGAGCCAGGTTGACCAAACCATTACGGATTCCCACCTGGGCAAGTCGGTTATTACTTGTCTAAGCAGTTTGATAAGATTCGAAATGGCAGATATGGCGTTACCCCTTTTCAAACTGAAGGATGCTGAACGTAGTCCGGCCTGGGACAGGCTGTGGAGCAGCCTGTGGCGAAACTGAGGCTTTAGAAAATCTGGAATTTTGGAGTATACTTAGAAAAAACTAAGTTTGGAGGCAAATCATGGATAACAAAGGTAATGCGGCGATTTGGGCAAGGGTGAGCACCAGAGACAAACAGGAACCATCACTGGAAAGCCAAGTGGCTGAGGTTAAGCCATGGCTGGAATCCCAGGGATGGACAGTGCCACCAGAGCGGGTCATTTCTGTTGAATGGACATCTAAAAACCTTCTTCCCTGCCCCGAAATTCAGAATCTGCTGCGCTGGGTGAAAGACCATGAGGTAGGTGCTGTCGGCGCTCTTCACCTGGATCGCTTTGCCGCCAAGCCAGGACATATGGCTCAAATAATAGACGTGATTAAAGACGCTGGGGTAGAGCTTCTACTCAAACTGACACCTCTCCCGGCTGGTCTTATCGGAGACCTTGTCGCTCTGGTAATAACCATTGGCAAAGCGCTTCAAGTCGATAGGGCAGGTGAAGGTTCCAGGGATGGGCTACATAAAAGAGCCCTGCTCAGAGGCTTACCCACTACTTGCGGGGCACCTTACGGCTATCGTTGGGATGAAAGCCGCACCAGACTCCTTGCTACCAGTGATTGGGAGAATAGAGCTTTGATTCTTCGTCTCTTTATGAACGGTAGCTCAATTGGAGCTGTGAAGCGGGAGCTTCATGAACGCTCCATACCTACCAGCAAGGGCCGGGAATGGTGGCCTGAGGCCACTATCTGGAATGTCCTGGTTGACACTGTGAACTATGGTGAGTACCGAGCCTTGAGAAGAGAGCAGGTTGAGCCAAAGCAGCGCCGTGGCAGACGTGATGGTAAGCCTACTTATGGTAAAACGTCGTCACGAAAGTTGCCGGGGATACCACTGTCTAACATAACGGTTGAGAAGCCCATTCTGACTAAGGAGGAATATGAGTGGATATTGAAGAGACTGGAACAAAATAGACTTAATTCCAAACGCAATGCTGACCGCGACTACCTGTTCAAAGGGCTAATTCATTACGAAGTTGATAACCGACGCTATCATGGCAGAACCATAAGAGACAGACTCTGGTCCTACGAGTATCCAGATAATGGTCAGCTTAAAGTGGGTCACCCAAGACCCTATATCAATGGGCCACGACTTGAGGCAGCAATAGAAACTATGATACAAAAGCTCCTGGCCAGTGATGCCGTTCTCGGTCATGAGCTGGGGTTGCGACACTCGCTGGTAAAAGAAAGCATCTCAAGCCTTGAGGATGAACTCAGGAGATTGAGTCGCCAGGAGAATGCCAATACTAATGCCGAGAGTGAGCTTGTTGGCTTACGAATTCGAGGCAAGGTTTCTGATGAAGCCTATGATAGACAGATGGTTCAGATTGCGGCGGAGCGTAAGTGGATTACTGAGGAGACAACGAGAGTTCAAAGAGAGCTTTCCAAACTAAAAGCTGATTCTACAGCCCTGGTTAGCCTGGAACAGCTTCGCAATCAAGTAGCCAGAAGGCTGGAATCGAGACAATTTGCCGACCGTCGTTTTGTCCTTGAGGCGCTCTCAACCCGGATTGTGGTTACTGCCGAAGGAAGAGTAGAGGTAGAATTTGGTATCCCTCGAGAAATAACCAAAGATGCGATTGCATTAAACGTACCCCGCTCCGCTTGCCTATGATATTTACTTGCTCCAGCTTTCATCACCTCTTTCGTTCGGCTATTGTCTACCGCTGGTAGTGTAGACAGCCTCTTATTTGAGACTACTCGTTAGACTGCGAGACGCAAGCTCTAACTTTTGCCTCTACTAATACAATCGCAAAAGAGGCTTAAAATGTGACATTATGCCAAAGCTAACTGATACTTTTTTTGCTCTTTTGCTCTCCATCGGCAAAGGTATTGACGGTCTTTCCAGTTTAGAGGTAAACCTTTAACTTTTTTAACCGATATCTGGACAAGCCTCTTAGGACAGCCCAAAAGCCATGTTTTGGCGTCTTGCCATGCCTCTAAGTCAATAGCCTTGTCATCGGCTATCGTTTGCCAAAGCTCAATAATGTTACCCTCGTTGTCCTCTAACTCAAGCTCAAGGCTCGTTACTGGTCTAAAGCCATGATAGGCACACTTGTTACAGCTATCGGGCTTGTGGCTGTAGTTGCATTTAAGATAGTGGGGCTTTTTGGCTATACCGCTTAAGAGGCAAATTTCCGTTTGATTGCGGTATAAGTGTCTCCAATAGTCTGCGGTAACATTAGAGGCTATTCTTAGCATAGCTGGTTCAGTTAAGGGCTGATGTCCGTTATTAGAGGCTAATTCGGCAAACCTTAAGATGATGGTTTGCCTTAAGTCCTCTCTATCTTCCCGCTTTGCCTTGTGTTGAAACTTATCGGCAATCTCTATATACTTTTGCCAGTCTAACATTGGTCATCTCCGATGTTAGATTGCTCCAGCTCGGCTAAAGGGTCTGGCTGGAGCTTTCCTTTGTAATAGGCTTGCCTCTTTAACTCGGCTCTTAAGTCCACCTCTAATCTTTCCACTATCGGCACGAGGTTTTTAAGCTTTCGGCTAATAGCATCTAACTGGCTAACAGCCTTCGCTAATTTCCTTGCCTCTGGAGTGAGCTTCCGTAAAGTCCTTTTCCTATATGCCATTTGCCTAACCTTCCTTTCCTTTAGTATTTAGGCAAGCTGGCATCGTGAAGGCTTTGTTACCCTATTCAATTGTTAAGGTTGTGCTTAAGAGGTAAGCTGAAGCTATTTGATTGAAAAGTCTGGTGTATGTATTAGCTTCATTGTTGAACAAAAGGAGCTAAAGTTCATTAAAAGAATGAACCTATATTTTCGTTAAAGATGACAAATCAGCAGTTTTTCAGATATGGGAAGGCAAGGTAGAGGCGGAGCTAAGCCCCCCTTAGCTTAGCCTTAAAGTGCTATCTCCAGCCGTAGAGAGTAGCGAAGGGATTAGCCCAGGCTGCCTCAGAAGCAGCCCTGCCGGCAGGAGTGAGGCGGAAGTACTTGCGAGGCTGAGCTTTTGAGTAGTTGTCTTGAAAGGCTGAATGCTCTTCAATACCACTCTCTTCCACCCAGCCAAGCTTCTGGAGGTTAGAGAAGTAGACAACAAATGAATGATAACGGCAGCTGGTGGTTTTATAAGGGATGCGATGCAAGTAGGTTTCAGTGAGCCTTTCAATCCTGTCGGGGCTGATAGCCCGTTTCTTCAGTCTGGCTTGTCTCTCTTCTTCCTTTGTGGCTCTATCCTCGGCAATTGCTTTCATGAGAGCTCTTTTGTAATCGTGAAAGATTTCTGCCTGAGGAGCGCCGATACTGGAGTCAATAGCTGGTGAACCATTAGGACCATGTCCTGAGAGAAATTCTCTTATAAACCAGCCACAGCCGAATGGACGCAGAAAGCCGCCTCTTTTCGGTCTTAATGGTAGAGCCACCTATCATCTCCTTTATCAAGCTTTAGAAGACTTCTCCCACAGCTTCTGATACCAGTCTCGGTGTTCTTCTCCAGCTACCTTCCTGTACCTGGCTGTAGTATCGAAGCTAACATGCCCCAGGTGCTCCTGAAGTAGTCTCAAACCATCACCAGAGCTATCAACTTTAGCTGCATGGACGGCAAAGGCATCCCTCAAGCGATGAGGGCTTATGCCACGAATTTTACCTGTTTCAGGGTTGATCAAAGGTTGTAGTCCGGCTCTCTCAGCGCATTCCCTGACGATCTGCCAGGCACGATGCCTGTTTGTGCCGAAAATAAGTTTCTTACCATTCCTGGAAACTGTGCCACCGCGGCGAATATAGCTCTTCAGCATATCCAGTGTCTCGGTATCAATGGGCAGTGTTCTCATACTGCGGTGCTCCTGTTCCCGCCTCAGCGCTTCGTAAACCTTCTTGCCGCATCCGGGGCAGAAGCGGTGAGCCTTACCCAATCTGGACTGGCAGCCAGGACAGGATAGTCTCTGGGGTCTCTTAAGATGGATAATGCTTATCAAGCCTTTAGCTAGGTCTATGTCTTCTTTAGTCAGAGCTAAGGCTTCAGAGACACGACAGCCCAGTCGAAACAAGATTCTGATAAGCAGTTTATCCCTGAAACAGGTAGCTGCTTCCTCCATTTTCTTGACTTCCCACGGCTCAAGGTAACTCTTGTGATTTAGCACCAACTTGTTCCCACTCTGTGTCAAACCTAATCTCTACTTTCCAAGCTCGATAAATAATTAAGACTGTTCAAGCCACCAGCTCCACCAAGTCTGTTTGCCGCACCGTGTACATCTCACACTCGCAGCTATTTCGCCTTTTGCACCACAGTGACACTCAAATCGATACTTCGCAGCAGCGAGTGGATCAGCATCGAGTTGAACTTGGACATCAGCTAATCCAAGACTAGGGTCCGGACAGAGAGCGCAATAGAGGATAGACGGTTTCAAATACCAGCGGTCATCAATCTTTACTGGTTCACCTCCATGCTTAGGAACATCCTCTTCGTCTTCCCACTGGCAGTGCCGACATATTCCCTCTTCATCCAAACACAGGCAGGAATCTTGATTCTCCCTTCCAAATTCCTTAGCCGCGGTAAGTAGTGCTGCCAATTCGGACAGAAGGTCTGCCTTAGCAACTACACTTGTCAGCCCGATCTCCAGTGCCTCTCCTTCAGGCTCAGAAGCCTTTCGTGCCAGGGTATCATTCTTGTCGAGTACTGGCATAGCTATATCCTTGTGTCTATCTGTGCCGTTAACCATTGAGGGCAATATGGCTGCCGATGAAAGAAACTCATTAACAGTTTCCTCAATTGGTTTTTCAGGATGTGCTCGGGCTTGGTTGACCAACTTGTCCAGGATGCGACCACCTATTCTCCCCGAAGCTACTGCTTCAGCGACGGCTTGCTGCTGATGTGAGGGCAGCTCAGAGATTTTGAGAGCTTCGTATGGTCCTATTTGACCAGATTCGATTTGAGCACGCATGCTCATTGGCAAAGAAAGCAAAGCTAATCTGGCGGATATTGTCCGTTGTGGAATCCCGGTTCGCCTTGACAGCTCTCTCTGTGACACCCTGTATTTATCTAGGTAGGCTTTGAAAGCCTGAGCCTGGTCTAAAGGAGGAATATCCTCACGCTGGCAATTTTCGGTGAGCTGCATTTCCAACGCCTTTTGGTCGTCGATGTCATGCCGAATGATGCACTCAATATAAGAGAGACCAGCTTCTTTGGCTGCTCGCCAACGCCTCTCACCGATGACTATTGTGTATTTCCCATCTGGTCTCGGCCTCACTACTATCGGACTTATCTGGCCTGTTTCGATGAGGCTCTGAGTCAAGTCTTTAAGCTTGTCCGAGGTTATGGTTTTCCGTGGCTGACTAGAATCCGGGACTATATCCTCGATTTTCAAAGTAGTAATGCCTTGGTTTGCTGAGGCGTTCTTAAATCGCGATTGCCTATTCACTCCATCATCTCCTCTTCAATGCTAGTTTCGAAAAGCCCTCATCCTTTGCAAGTGACAATACGCATCGGTACGTAGCAATCCGAAGCTTCAGCTTATTGTCGTTTGAATCATCCTAATTTGTCTTCTATAATTGTTATTGAAACAAATTTTGGGTTTCTTTAATACAACTTTTGACTACACTGCGTGATTATCAGGAGGAAGATATGGAAGAAACGATTCGAAAATGTCTACAATGTGGGAGGGAGCTAGACAGATATAATCCTAGTCCTTTCTGTGGGATTTGCTGGGACAAGTTCTCCCGCGAGCACCTACCAAGTAACCCCGTTCTTTATGATGAGGAAGACGTGATGGAAATGATGCGTTTGGAGAGCAGGGAATCGGTTAGACGAATGCTAAGGCGAGGTGATCTTCCGCCGACAGTCCCCGGTGTAAAGAAACATCTTTGGGTGAAAGAGAAGTTTGATGCTTGGCTAAAGTCTGGACGACCTCGGGTATCTAAATCATCACCTGGCCAAGTTGCCGCCCTTGCCCGTCAGCTTAACGTGTTGAAGAGGGCTCACGGTGGTGTGCATCTTGATCCAGAGACAGGCGAATACAAGCTTGGTCAACTGGAATACATCCCGGTCATGGTATGTAGTGCCGAGGGTAATGAAACGGAATGGCTCCCCTGTGTTATTCCTGGACATTATGACTACGCGTATTAATACTTTAAGCTTATATAGAATAGATTCACCTTTGACACGAGTGGCGGTAAGCTAAAACTTGAGTCTATCGGCAACCCCAAATCTCAAATGTTGTGCCCTCACATCGGAATCAGCTAGATTCGAGTAATGTCTCGTCATTGCTAACGAGCTATGTCCTAGCTTCTTTTGCAGTGAGAATGGGTCGCCGCCGTTCCGTAAATAAAGAACTGCGCTCGTGTGCCTGAGTTTGTGGACATAGCACTTTTTTAGCCCAGCCAGTTTGCCGTAGTGACTGACAATTTTTTCAATGCGACCTGCCTCAAGAGGACGCCCATCAACAGTTAGCCAGAATCGATCTGTGGCTAGTGCTTGAGGACGGTGCTTCAATTTGTATTTGAGAAGTGCCTTGGCTACCCTTTGCCCAAACGGAATGTACCGTTCTTTGCCTCCCTTTCCCATCACTCTAAGGTAGCCATTCTCTAGGTCTACGTCACTTTCCTTAATCCCGGCTAACTCTGAAAGCCGCGCCCCAGTGTCTATAAAGGTAAGCAGAAGAGCGTAATCCCTAAATCCCCTGTCGGTACGCTTGTCTGGCTGCCCCAATAGTTTTTCAACTTCTCTTTCAGAAAAAGTAGGTACAACTTTCTGGGAAACCTTTGGCATCTTGACCTTCTCTATTGGGTTGGACTCAATCAGACCTTCACGATGCAGATAGCCAAAAAATGCTCTTATAGCTCGGCAGTAAGTGTTAACAGTTTGAGCGGATAGTTTAGCCCGCTGGGGTTTATTGAATGGATGATAAGAAAACTTGTCTCGATCTTGAAGGGCGATGATGAAGCGTCTAAGGTCGTTGGCGGTGATGGCCCCAATATCGTAATTGTCGCCCAGAAAGTTACTAAAGTAGCTAACACTGGAAGTTACCCACTTTATTGTCTTCGGGCTTTTCCCCTCAGCCTTAGCGCAAATCCTATAAGCTACCAGAGCATCAGAAAGAGTCGCCAATTTAAACTCCTCACTCTGACAGCTTACAAGATTGTTGGTGTGACTACTACAACTTTGTACTACATTGCGTGCGTTTTTTGGAAAAGCAGTTGCTCTTGGCAGCTTTGTGGCGTCCCTGGAGGGATTCGAACCCACGACCCGCTGCTTAGAAGGCAGTCCATTTCTGGCGGGACTTTCCAGATTCAATTTCAGATCAGAGCCAAACCTGAGCACTTTGCCAGGCAGTGGGTCACTGTTGGCTCACATCTGTTTATATTGTTGCGCAGTCTCGTGAAAAATGCAACAAGTGTGATGTCCGTAATATCTATCATGAATCTACCTGTCAGAAGCATAAATTGTGGGCAAGGAAAGAAGTCCTTAAAATCGCAATAAGCAATCAGTTTGATATGGACAAAAAGAAATCTTACTCCTGTGACTCATGCCTTTTGAGAAAAGAGGAATTGCCTACGAAATAACAGGAGAGGTAGGCAGATGAAATTCGATAAGAGGGTTAAGATGATGTTAGATAAGCTTGATCTATCCAGCCGGATGAATATTGATACTGTCAGATTTGACCCCACTTCTGGCATTGAACATAGAAAAGAAATAATAAAGTTGGCACAAGAGGCTGTAGAGAACGGTGAGCATTTCATAACACGAGCAAGATTAAATAATGGAGCCTACCCCAGCGCAGTGGCTGATTTCTATAACATTGACTGGAATACAGTATATGAAGTCACTGACACTGAGCCAGCAGAGTCAATACAACGTAAAGGCAGAATTTGGCGCAATCAGGGGTTTCACTTCGAGGTTATCTCACTGAGGAATAAGGTTACGGCCAAAGATTAGGGCTTAACATCTGGTTACGTTTGCCTATTTCTTCTTTGACTCAAATATTTCCAAAAATTAAATCAACCATATCCGCTTTCTTATTAGGTGAGGAAGGGAAAATTTCCAAGCAATCAGTCCTATCATTGGGTGCTTTATTACTCAGTGCAGGAGTTGCCTCTGCTACTCACTCCTCAAGCAGTAGTATAGAATTCATACCGCCACAAACAGAAAAGGGTGTTCATTCATCTGTTCACACCTCTTGCCATTCTTCTGCTTGTGGTTGCGGTGGTGCTCCGACTTACGGTTGTATAGGATGCGGGGGGTGTAATGGTGGTGCTTATGGTTGTGGCTGCGGCTGTGGTGGCACGTGTAGTGGTTGTGGAGCATGTGAGACGTGTAATCCATAAAGGTTGCCACGTCCTAATTATGTTTTACCTTAGCTCGTATGTTCCATCTTTAGAACGGTATCTAAGAATATCTTCGATTGTGTTATATGGTCCATCTATGATGCCTCGTTCATCGATAAAATAGAGTAAATCGTTTTCTTTGCATAAGCATACAGCATGTTTCATTGGACGAGAAGTTGGAAGGGGATAAATGAGCATATATGCTTCATAACCATTATTTTTCAAGCAGTATCTTGCAAATTCAGCGTGATCTTCACAATCACCACCCATTTTATCAAATGTTTCAATGGCCGACTGCTCATAATTAGTACCGTATGGTTCTGGTATAATTTTGATTTGATCTAACATGTATGGAAATAAAACCCTAGGTGAATTTAATCTATTAACAACATTATTAAAATCTCTCCATCTATCTGATTTATAAATTGAAGAAATAGAACTTTCCTTCCACGAATATGCACATATAAGACTGATGGTGTTTACATTGCTACCCATCCATTTATATTTTTCCCATGGCTCTTTATCCAAATCTTCCTTCTCCTTGTCATAAAGAATCCATACCAGTGCCTCCAACGGCGCACAGTATTTTCTTTTATCTTTTATCCCTTCATTAAACAATGAATCAAAACTTATTGTACCCACGGTTTTATAATCAGTTAAAGCAATTAAATCCTCTGCTACCTCTACGTCTTTCACTTCTATCTGTTTGAAATCCGGCAGTAGCAGCAATTCCTTGTGAATCTCAGGGGATTTCTTTGCTATTTCAGCCATATACTCGTCGAATAATTCCTTATCATATTTACCTGGATTTTGGAGAATTTTTCTTTCAAGCTCTGTTAACCTATAATCTTGAATACAGAGTTTATTCTTGATAAGTTCATTGGCATACATCCTGTCAAATGTTGAAATGAGATTGAGCCAGATAGCAGCATCGCCGTCCAGACCGAAATCCAATAATGGATTCTTATATGTGGGTGGAATTTTTGGTAAGTAGTTCAATGCTCTGATTTCCTCGTCGCTTATACCATCTTTAGCTAATCCGATAATTTTCTTTGCCTGCTCTTCTGAATAACCTGAAACTAAGTCGATAAATGTTTTCTCGTTCGGTTCCTGATTACCATTATCATCCAAATCCTTGAACTGGACAGCATAAGGAAGATTCTTGTCCAATGCATACTTAACATTAGGATTTGGCTTTGAGGGGTCTGTTCCCATTTCTGTTTCTTTTTTAAGACTTAATTCATCTATATCATGGTCTAAATCATACAATCCAGCAATTTCTCCACTATCAACCTTCTTATCTTCACTAATCCCTTTCAGATAATTCAATGTTTTTTCATGTATCTGCAAGCTCTGCGGTAGTGAATACAATTCGTCTATCAATGCCTTTTCATTTGCATCCATTCCGTCATAGCCTAACTGCCTTACTATGGCTCTGTCTTCCTTTGGCAGGTTTAGTTGCTGAGCGTATTTATCTACCTCGTTTGGTTTACAAGCTGAAGAAGCTAGCATAAGCAAACCCACCAAACTTAATCCGGCCTTTTTCCACATACTTATCTCTTGCATAGCCATAAATGTAGCAAAAAAGCTTTTAAGATTGGAATAACCAGAGGTATTTTAGCACAGCTAAAGTGCACTCAGAAGGAGGCAAGGTTAGAATGCCCTACAGCGGACAGAAATTCTTGGGTCACAAGTTCTATTACTTTGTTCCGGTAGAATCTGCTTACATGCTCCCGGGTTAACCCTAATTCCCGAGCTATCTGAGAGTTGTTTAATCCTTTCTTTGCTAATCTCAGATACTGAGCTATTTTTGATGAATTAGTTTCCTTCTCAAATCCTGCTATTAAGCGCCCAGTGCATAACTCTATGACCTCTCGAAGCGCCCTAGCTTTTGGTAAACCCTCATTCTTGTATTTTTGTTTGCTAAGGGTTTCTATATACTTAAGTCTTATCAATGGACTTTGATTCAGTGCAGTCAGGTCGTCAAGATGTTTAAGGCAATACCAAATACGCTCTGACCATTTGTTTCTGGTTTCTGTTTCTGGTCTTATTTCTTTTTCTTTCTTCTCCTCCTTAATTCCTTTCTGCTCTTTACCCCTAATTGATAATCCTTCCCGAGCCCGAAGCCTTAATTCCGCTGATGCTTCGGGCGAGGGTTGTAATATATGCGATAGCCTAAAATTTTCCCCATTAATAAAACTCCGGAGGAGCTCTACTCTTACACTATCCAAAACTTCATTTCCTATCGAATCAAGCTTCCTACGTAGATTAACGTATGTCTTTGTTTCTTCCACCAACAAGATTACCTCATCATAAAACTCCAAATCCTTAGATATATTTCTTAACTCTTTCTCCTCTGATTTCATAGCTATTTCAATCGCCACATTCTTGCCGTTCACTCTTATCCCAATGTCTACCAGCTTTCCTGCCCTTGAATCTTCAATCCAGACCTCTGCCTTTCCCTTGAAAAGCTCAGCTACATGATGCTGCCAAAAAGCATGGATAAAACCGCCTTTTCCTTTTGGCTTCTTTATATTTGCTTTTATAGACTCAAGATATTCATATGCCTTTTCTGTAGGCTCAAGCAAAACAATCAGTCCACCCCGCTTGCCGGTATTGAGCTTGTGCACGCGAATCAGTCCCTCAGCCTGCAACTCAGAGCGGAGCCTGTCACCCTTATATCCAGAGAGATGGAGCCTCGCATCCCTCCTGCTCTGGGGCTCGAACGGTGAGTTCGCTATTTCAAAGAGGTAATCTATTTTATCTTTGGAAAGGAACGTTCGTTCGCTCTCTGTGCCTGAAAAACGGCGAGGCTCATCCCAGCTCATGGAACTGACAGGCTCATCTCCAGTGCCTGAAACGCTGCGGTTGCTCTCAAATCCAACCAAGCCTGGCACAGCAAATCCATGCTTAAATCCTGGCGGAGCAGGCTCAGCAGTATTAGTCCTTCTCTTTCGGCTAATTGCTCCACCTGCTCCAGGGCTTTTACTTGCTGTGCCTTCCCTGCGAGCTGGCACAAACCGCAAAGAGGCAAGCACAGGTGCCATTCTTTCTTTTATCTCAGCTTCGGAAATTTTTTGGGAAAATTCTAACTGGGGGATCTCAATCAAAAACGCGGTAGGGTAGCCTTTATAATGCACAATAGCTTTTCTCTCTGGAAGCTCGGATAAAAATTCTCTTTGTTCCTTGTTCAATGCCATACTATCACCAATAGCTCGAATACAATTACCGTCAATAGTTCGAAGCACAATTCTCAAACCTAAATTAGCACTAGCTGAAGCAGGGAGCTCACTCGGGACTTGAGTTGATACAATTACGCCTACATTACGCTTTCTAAAGGTACGGACAAGGTCATAAATTATCGGTTCCATAAGATCCATACGAATACGCTTGGATAATGAAAAGAATCTATGAGCCTCATCTAATACTATAATCAATAGACCAACGTCATTAGATTTCAGCCTGTAATCAGCAACTGAAGCCAAGAGCTCGTTAACAAAGAACTCCTGGATATCAGCGCTCAAGCCTGCTAATCTGAATACAATAGAATGGCTCATCAGCTCACCTAAGTCATAGCCTTCAATAACGTCATAGGTATGCGACATGAATTGGACTAAATTGGTAGCACGATTTAATAAGCTCTCCATATATTGACCCCGGCGGGAATCCAAGCGATATCTCAACTTGGGCAAACGCTCGTAGAAGTCAGAGAGGGTTGGCCAGCCATCAGCATGATTCAAATAGAGGTCATTTAGTAACTCACCGAAAAGATTGATGCTCCCGTCTCTCAAAAACATCTCTCTCCATATATCCTTATTGCGACTCATAACATCGGAAGTAGATTCGCTAGGAAGAGGCTGGAGAAAATTGCGCTTGAAATTACCCTTAGTGACATCGAATATCCATAACTTATCCGGAGGTAGATACAAAGCTAAATCATCGTATTCCTGTTCTGTATCAAAATACCAAACATTAGCGCCACGCTCGATAAGCCATAGGGTCATGAACTTAACAACCCAGCTCTTGCCCATACCTGTTGTACCTGTCACCATGACATGCTCAGTAAAATAGTCCAGCGGAATCAGAAGAGGCTCATTCGAACTAATTGAGTCGAGATTACCAATAGGGATATCACCCGGTGGTAGCTCCTCTAATAGTGGTCCAGGTAAAAAGGGATGAGGCTCTATGTTCTTAGCAGCAGCCAAAGAAGTAAGGAATCTGATAACCCGTTGGAGCAAGGTAGTATTTTGAGTAGCCAAAGCCATCTGGCTGACTGCTCTTATACCCGTATGGTTCTTCAAGCCAGCTAATTCTATTAACTTCCTAATTTCTTTCTCAGCATTTGGGTCTATCAATATCTTCTCCATCTTCGAAACATGTCGTCCCTACGCCTCATTGAATCTGTTTCCATATGAATGATCAAAGCCTGACTTAAAGACTTTACCTGTTTTCTCAGGCGGTAAATCTGTCTCTTTAAAGACCATCTGCTTCGTCGATAATAACGCGGACTCATTGCTAATCCTCCTTAAAAAGATTGCTTGCACCAAGAATACTGATTAACATCTGACTGACTTTTTAAATAGATTCAATAATAATGGATTTTCTGTAGTATCCTTTTCTGAATAGCTTTTGGGACACCTAATTTCATTAACGCGGTTTGATGTCCTTTACTGAATTTCTTTGGTGCCTGCTCAACGACAGCCCATGAACCCTCGTCTATTGTGTCGTTGGTATTCAATGGGGCAACTATCAACTCCCCTTTTTCCATTGTATATGCTGAACCATGTGCTTCTACTTTTATCCACTTTTTCATATTATTCATTTACCTCATCTCCTTTTAAATTAAACTGTTGTAGTAAGACAGGGAAGAACCCTGTCTTAACCTTCGTAATCACTGCCATTCGTTGCAAGCTCTATCTGGAACTTTACTGATTCTTTAGCCTTATCAAAGGCACGGCTTAGTTCCCTTGTTATCTCTTGCTCATCTTCTGATTCAAGCTGTATCCTCATTGCAACTCCAAAAGCCTGGCTCTGAAATCTTCCTGCTGGAATCTTCTCGAGATAGCTGACCTCAAATTCCTTTACCTTCATATTTCTCACATCACAATCTAAACCCCAAGCCTTGAGCGTCTTCATCTTATCTTCCTCGCTTATCAGACCTTTACTGAGCAAGTGCTCAAGCTCAGCCTTTAGGTATTGCCTCTCACTCTCCCAATTCGGCTCCATCCCATCACCTCGCTTCTATTTTCGTTATTGTTTTACTCCTTTTTGGGGCAGCGAAGGTGGCGACCAAGCCATTGCCTTTACGAGCTGGCTTGGGAAAGGAACTGAGGCAGGGTGAAGCATCAATGCTGAACCATGCCATCGTTCATTTAGCCACCTGAGCATATTCATAGACAAGACCGAATACCAAGAATCGCCCCAACGACAATAATCAGGAATAAGAATCCGGTAATCAAGGTAAAGACATTTTGCTCTAAGGCATGTTTAGGGCAGAAATAACCTGGTTTGAATAATGCTCGGGTCCTATGCTCTGAGCAAAGCCTTATCCCACATTCCTCAGAGCTGCATCTTATCCCGCTGCACAAGGGCTCGGCACAGAGGACATTGCCACATTCATTGAAAATACACATAGCATAAACGTCCTCCGGTTTGTTCAGTGCCTTTCCGCAACAAGAACAAACGCCATAGCTAATTGTTGTTGTCTCCTCCATGCCCTCTGGCACAACTTCAGTGATTTCCTCAATCTCTATGGCTCTATCAAACCTCGCCCTATCCAGTCTTATTCTTTTTCTAGTCCGGGAGCGTGGCTGTAATTCATTAAGATGCTCATTCATTCTTTCCTCCTAAATCCTACTCATACACCTATAAAGACTTCAGTAATCATATACCTGCTTTGGTTCGCAGCAATTCCAATACCAACATCCGTGAAGCGTGGATTTAGGATATTTTGCCTGTGCCCTGGCGAGGCCATAAGACATCTGTGCGCACCCCCTATTTGTGTCCAGCTAGGTAAAACATGGCACAGAAATATGTTTTCCCCTGCCAGGTAATACGGCATTCTCGTCCTCTTTATTCTGTTACCAACATCCTGGCCTTCAGGACTTCTATGTGCAAAGTAGTTTCTTGTGAGCATGTCTGCACTATGAGCCCTGGCTACCTCAGCTAAGGCATTGCTCCACTCTAAATCATGGTTTGGACCCAGATAAGCACTTCTATCCAAATTGATAAGTTTCCACATAAACCTCTCCAATTGTGGCCAGTCAGTTATCTGCATCGCTGTGGAGCTCGGTTGGAGAAGTCGGAGAAAATCGGTCAAATCTGCTATCAGATGACCAATGAACATATTTGTCCCTCAATAGTCCTTCTGTTGGTTGTGTAATCCGTCCAAGAACCCGCCATGGTAAAAGAACTTGGCACCAACATGGCCATAACCCCAACCCGAAAATGGCCTTTCCGTTGCATCCCTTAGAGGCTTTAGTGAGCTGGCTATCCAACCAGGAACATCGCTTGCATCAGGTTCAGTGACAGCTACGATCCGATAGATTGCTCCAGCTGGCAAAGCCCTTAGTTCTTGGCATATCCTTTCGACCTCCTCAACTGGCGGTTTTCGGACATTTTCATCAGGTTCAGCGTAGTATTCAAAGATCGCTTTCCAGTCCTCTAGAGCATCGCTGCTGTGTGGCAAGGAGACCTCAAGATGCATTTCCTTGAGCTTTTGCTCGCCAAGCCAAGTTCGCAACCCATTTTCAAGAACCTCCAAACTGCTGCTGAGAAACCCTGCATCGAGCCCGCGTTTATGGAGAATCCTGAAGAATAGCTGAATAACCGTATTGCAGACATAGGTTACCGATTTTTCCATTACATTCGCGCCAACGCCAATACCCCTAATTTTCGCCATTGTTGCTCCTTTCTGACTCATTCCCTGTCTCTTTATCTTTGGCTATGACAACTACCTCTATGTGCTCTGTAGAAAGCCCGGGTAACCTCTCAACCCCAACACAGCGAGCACAACCTTCATCATTCAGAATGATGTTGAAGCCGAGCCTTTCTGGCTTGAGGGAGAGGAGCTTTAGCAAGGACATATCTAAATCATCATCTTCAAGAGGATCAGGGTAGTAATCAAAGAGAATCTTGATCGTCTCATCACCAAGGCATATTTCGAGGCTTTCAAGAACCTGGGCATATAAAAGGGGCGGAAACCCTTTGATCATTCCTTCAATCAGGCTCTTCACCTCATCCAGGTACTCAAAGTTCACAAGCTCAGCTGATTCTTTGAGTGCATTGCACAAAAGCAATAGACAGTCATCGACCCTTTTGAAACCCACTAATATCTTTTTGTCAGTTACGCTCATTAATTTCCCTCCTTTCTGAATTTGTGGCTGGATTGCTGCTCGCGCAGTTCCTTAGCTGCCAGCGAGAGGTGTTGTAAAGAAATTTCTTCTGGTGGCATGCCTGAAATCACTAAAGCCCTGCTCAGAAGTTTGACAAGGCTGCGGGGCGAAAGCCCTTCTGTTTCCTTTGCCAGCTTTAGAGCATGCTCCTCGTTTAGCCTGAAGCCATTCCGGGAAAAGGCCTTAAATGAATTCAAGAGGATTTGCCTTCTAGTTAATTCATCAGGCAGATTGAAAAGGACTCTGTCATCAGCCCTTTCCAAAAAGGCATGGTCAATCGCCTCAGGGAAATTGCTTGTTCCGATCATCAGAACCCTTGTAAGAAAGCGCATCTCATCCATACCCTTGAGCAGGGTATTTACAGCCCTGGTCAGGTCTGATGGATCGCTCGCGTGAATCATGTTTCTGCGGTTAAAAGCCAGGGATTCTATCTCATCAACGATAACGATTGTCGGTGAATGCCTTGAGCTCAAACTAATGATTTCAAAGGCCTGGGCAAATTCCTTGGCACTCCTTCCTTCCCATTCGCTGAAGAAGGTGTGGCAGTTGACCTCATAGAGCATGACTTCATACCAGAATAGCTTTGCTACCTCATTGGCATAGCCTTTGGCGAGAGAGCTCTTGCCTGTTCCAGGGACACCCACAAAGAGGAGCAGTTTATTGATGCCCGAAATAATTGGAGACAAGTCTTCGGCAAAGGTGAGTGCCCTTGCATAATTAATCAACCTTTGCTTTATCTCCGGAGCAATAATTGCTTGCCAAAACATATCAAAGCTTCTATCTGGTAGCTTCCTCGGTGTGAAATAGTTTTCCAATTCATTACTCATTCACGACCTCCTTTCTAAATTGAGCATTCACTATAATCACAGTGGTCACAGTAATAGCAGTTTTTTCGGCGAATTAGTTCCTTCTTTCCGCACAAGGGGCAGCCAACCCCACCGTCATCAATGCCTTTGCTCTCAGGGGTAGCGTTCGCCGGCTGTTCTTTCTTTGGGTAAGGCTCACAAAGACGAGAGAAAGAGGACATCTTAAGATCGACATTGCCAAAATTGAGGGGAAGTTGCTCCTTAGGCACCACAAATGTCTTTTTCTTCTTACTCCTGTAACCCTTAGGCTGCTTAGTTTTCTCAATGTAGGGGCGTGGCAAGGGAAACCTCGGGCCTTTTGTCTCTCTGCCTGCTTGAAGTTCCTGCCCATTAGAAACTGCGTCGAATAATTTGTCATCAGGTCTGAAAATCCTCTCGAACCTTAGTGTAGAAAGACTCCACTTAGCTTCATAAAAGGGATGCGAGGTAGGGTAAAGGCCGAGTTGATCCAAGACGTCTTGAGTTGTCGTTTCAGGATTTATCTTGACTACCCTCCTAAATCTTCTTGTCCTTTTCATGAACTTAACTATTATTGTTTTCTCTTCCATTGTTTCTCCTGCTAGTTGCCTCAGTTTCTTCTTTTGGGATAAAAGCTATACATACCCATGCATTGGCATCTCTTTTCTCACCAGAAGCGAATGTACAAATCGAACCCTTGTGTTCAAAATAAGAACACTCATAACAGTGTGCCCAGAGGTTATAGATTTTCTTATCAGTCATTCTTGCTTCACACTAACTTTGCTGCTATTATTAAATCCGACGCGGTCAATTAGGCTGAGCCAGTACGAGGGTAAAGCTGAAGTGGATTTCCTGGGGAGGAGCCCACCGCGTCATATTCAGTTCTAATACAGTTGCTTTTTAGCTTTGGCTTTCTTTATCTCCTATTTCTTTTGTAGTATGGTTGTCCTTTGCTTTGTCCTTAGAGCGCATTTCCTTCAATCTTGTTCGTCTCAGTAGCTTGGCGACTGTTTTTTCATAAATGATTCCGGTCAGAACCGAAGCTTGAAAACCATCACCCATGTGGTTCACAACGAATCTGACTTCATCAAGCACGGTATCTACTATTGCCCCTACATCCTGGGACTCCGAATGCCTGATACTTTGACTAAGAATTGCTGCGCTGAGGTGATTCAAAATCTGAGTCGTTGGTCGAAGGCATTTGGGTCTTCTGATCAGTTTGACCTTGCATCCATTACTCAATTCAATGTAGCTTTTATTCTTCCCTGTTGCCTTGTTCTTACCTCGTCTAACTCTTGTGTTCTCTCCGAAAGATGTCTTGGCTAACAGTTCCTCTAACTCAGACCTTAATCTGGGATTGATAGCGTTGAGTCTTGATTGCTGAGCATCCTCCTCTGACTTCGATTGCTGCTCAAGCTCATTCAACCCCTTGCTAGCATTTTCCTGGTCGAATTCGAGGGCTTCTTCAAGACTCATGCCATGGTGCACAATTCTACGGACGAGTTCTTGTATTCTCCTCGCAAACTTGAGCGAGAGTATGAAATGATTCTCGAATTGCTCCGGAGTCATTGTCTTCTCAGGAATTGATACTTCGAAGCAATAAGACACTTCGCCGTCATCATCCATAACAGTTTTGCCTAGCGAATCCATTAAAAATTTTTGAATCTCCTTTTCTATTCGCTCACATGGTTCAGTAATGACCAGTTCAGTGTATATTATGGCTAAGAATGATTTGCCATCGATTATTTCAACGTGGTATGGCTCTTCGTCAACTAAAATATCAGTTATTACCTTGTTAGCCCCTGCTGAACATCCAATCCCCTCTTTCTTGAAGTAGGGTAGCACACACTCGCGTATCAGCTTCATTTATAACCTCCCTCTAACACTGAGAATTCGACCAGATTTTCATTTTCCATCGCCTTTTGACCCTTCAGAACTTCTTGTATGCGGTCGACTATTTCCATGAAGTGGACTCGGTGTACATTTTTGCGCAGCGCAGTTTTGTCGGCAATAAGCCAAGCGCTTGACCTGGGAAGGACAGTGTCCACAATAGTTAACCCGTTTGCTTTGAGAGTTCTGCCGGTATCAACCGTATCTACTACACAGTCAGCGATGACAGGCACCTTGCCTTCGCTACATCCCATAGACCAGACTACTGTTACCGGAGATTGAGTGTTCTTTTGAAACCACGGCGACACAATGTTGGGTTTGCAGCTTGTCAACCTTTGGTAAGCGGTCTGTCCCTCAACATACCTTATGGTGATATTCGGATACTCCGTGGCAATGGTAAGTGTTCCTTTGAAATAATCAAGGAGTTCATCAAAACTCCGAACACCAAAATGATCCGGAGCCGCCAATATAAGCTTAGTTTGCCCAAAGCCAAGGTCAAGAAGCTGAACCAGATTTCTAGGACTAATTTCCAATATACAGTCTAATCCACAGACCCCAAGCTGAAAGAGGCCTTGACCAACAAACCAGGGTACCTCAATAGCTCTGACCAGCGCTAGTTCAATATGATTGTCGATAGGGACTAACTTATAGCACCTTGGGTTGCTGTCTAAAGTATCCACGGGAATACCCACATCGGCTAATAGCCTCAGGCTGCCCAGGAGAAGATGTCCGTGGGGTACAGCTATCCTAAGCGGTAGGAGCGAACTTTTGTAAAATGGCTCGGTCATTCCTGAACCACCTTGGCTGCTTCGGTACTCATATTTCTTAGATAGCGCATTGTGCCTCCCCTTTGTGCATAGCAGTAGCCGCATCCACTAAAACATGTTTGGGAGTAGCTACCGATATCTCTACTAACGATACAATTGCAATTCTTCCTTTGAGTGGGGTCCTTCCTTGTATCTAACATCACCGGGAATAGATTAGTAAGCCAATCAGCAGAAATGCAAGCAGCCTCTCTAATACTATCAATCCTAAGGCTAGAGCAGCTATAAAGAGTAATGCCCAGTTTTGATGCCTGATCAAGCAGGATCTTGAGGTCTGTGAGCTTTCGTGATAGCGGTGGGTCAATAAGCTTGATGCCGGATTCTTCTAAGCCCTTTTTGACCTGTGGGTAAAATGTCACAAAGCTCGTAATTATATGTTTAACTCCGAGTTCACCCGCTGCTCTGGCAACCTCTGGAAAAAGCTCTACGTTTGTATAACCGTCCTCAAGATACATGAGCGGATCAAACCTTATCCTTACCTTTTCCGGACTGCCCAGGAAGTTAATCAATTTCTTGGTATTTTCCATAACCTCCTGCCATGGTGGTACACCTGGCTCAATAGCTGAGCCCCCCATCCCTGTTATGGTCACCATTGCGACCGGGTAATGCTGTGATAGTGCTGCTCTTAGAGCTGCGTGGTCAAAGATATTCTTAGGATCCTTTGTCCATAGAACTACAATTGAATTCCTTTTACATGGGTTAAGTCTTTCAGCTAAATAGTCAGGATAGAATCTAGGCAAATCTGTCCGACGGCTGGCTGAAATAATGGGTGTTAGTTTTGTTTTATCTGTGGTGAGGACAACAGAACCCCGCGTGGCTACATTTGTATTTGCAACTGGGCTGTCCTCATCTAGGTCAGTATTTGTGACATGGCACATGTCCTCCTTTTTTGGAAGCTCTATGCTAACTATCTTTACGAGTCTCTCACCTTTACCCTCTATCGCAAGCCGAACTTCGTCTCCCACACGATGCCCCAAGATTACTCGTGCTAATGGGCAATTGACACTGATATTGCTGACATTATCACGCAAGTGTTCTTCCACAATACAAAACTCAACTATCTCATGATCGCCACCATACTTAACCTTAACCTTAGAGCCTAAAGCTACTACTAAGTCATCGATTGCCTGGCTAGGTATTACCGCGTCAAGGCTAGAACCTCCCGACAGCAATTGAATTTCTTGGGCTGTGGAATCTATGTGATGTCCGTTATCATCTTCTTCCCGTTTGAAAGTACTTGCATTTAGAGGCAATGTTTTAATCACCGCACCATCCATAAGTCTGAATTTGCTGTGGCAGCGATTACAGGTGGCATCCAATCTTACAGCACAACGAATGTTGATTGGAGGTCTACAGCTACAAGACCATTTCTTTAATTTACTGCCGTTTCTTCTAAATTTGTCTTGCTTCTGCGGCAACGATGGAATATTGACTCCATATTTACTCAAAGTGTCATAAAAGACGTGCGTGTAATCGATATCACGCCCATACTCGTCTACAACTAACCCGCATTCATGAGCTTTGTTTCTGTATTCCTTATTGTGGTACCAGCGCGATTTACTAGACTTACCATAATATTGCTGCCATTCGTGAATCATTTCATGAAGCACAGTCCCGAGAAGTTCGACAAAATCACGGTTCAGGTATATCTCATTAATTGAAATAGTATCCTTGGTTCCAAAACCTGATCGCCCCAACCTGAAGCACCCATCTACCTCACGTCTGAGTTTGTCGATGACTATAACTGGGCAGGTGATTTGTAGTTTAAACTCCAAGTCAAAAATTTCCACCCAACGATGTATCTCCTTGACAAAAGGTGCCAAATCCCAGTCGCCCACGCTTTGCTGGTGTTCCCGCAGCTGGAGATTGATTGCCTCTACGTTACTGCTGAACTGTATCATATCCGTCTTTGACTATCGATGTTTTTACTGATAATTTACCACTTGTTGATGCCATTGTCAAGGTTTTACTCTACTTGGCAACCAGTTGTTGAAGAAAACACCGATTGCTGATACAATATATAAAAACGGAAGTGAGCTGAACAGATGTCATTTAATAGTTCTGAAAGTGTCTCACCCCAATCTATCAAGCAAAACGAAAGGGATAGCGACCTAGTGAAGTTGGGGCAAATAATTGCTACCAGAATTAAGGAGCTAGGGTTGAAGAAGAAATCTGTCGCTGAGAAGGTGGGTATAAGCACTGACTACCTTTGGGTACTTCAACGAGGGAAAAACCCAGCTACCGGGAAGCCATCTAAGCCATCGCTTGAAGTCTTAGAACACTTATCACAGGTGCTACGTCTAGACATCGGTCAGCTAGTTGAATTGGCCGGCTATGATACAGTTCTGCAATCAGCTGTTACGATGTCGCCGGGTGCTGAAGAAAAGGGGGGCTCATTTTATGGAAATCCGACGCTACGTCGGTTGGCTGAAAAACTGAGCAGTCCCAATGTAGCTCCAAAATATAAGGAGCTCATCGAAAGTCAAATTAATTCTCTTTTAGATTGGATAGATGATTTGGGAGCATTTTCGGAAGGTGAATCAAATGAGTGACAAACACGAGTGCATTGTATGGATCCCCGGGAGAGCCGGAGAATACGACCCGTTGTATCACTTGAGCTGGAGCCTCAAGGCAAGAACTTCATTAGCTGATTTGCTTAAGGTGGTATATATGGAAGAGTTTTGGTCCCACCCGCTATTTGTTGGCGGCAGCGGTCTATCACCTCAAATATTTTTGAACTGGTTAGCTGATAAACCTGATTATTTTCGATTAGTCCGGGCTACAAGGATAATGGCAGAAGCTGCTTTCCTAGGGCGGCTTTACATTAGTGACCGGTCCGCATATCGGCAAGCTCGCCAATTCTATAGTAGACAGGAATGCGGTGATGAAATAATTAAATTGGCTGAACATTTAATTTGCATATATAGTTCTGCTAAACGGGCACTCGGACGGATGGCGAAACCAGGAGCGACACGATCTTGTGTTCCTTATGCTGAGACACTACTCAGAATTTTTCGCGATAGCCAGGAAGGGACAAATGCAAATCCTATGGAAATGCTTATGTTGATGCTTCTTTGGGGTTGTTCGCAAATACCCGTAATGTGCGAAAGTCCTAGCAGCTTGAACGCAGCAACAGGGATTCCCTTTAGTGATATCCTACCGACTCTGGATCGTGTCTTTAGATATCCAGAAGATTCCTCCTCACTACCTGTTCAAGAATTATTTGATGAAGAACTGTTTGACGAAGGCGATCTCCTTACCGGATCGGCTATGATCTGCGCTGCGTGGAAAGACAGCTTGAGCATTTACAGCGTTATTGTTGCATCTGGTTTAGTCATTGAGGGATCAGAAACCATCCTTGGAGTGGCTCAGCTTTTGAAGTTACTCCTAGATGTTAACCGTGTTCAATTTGTTGATATGAGCACTGAACGAAGGGGGACTGAAATACCGGTGCACACCTGGCCTTATGACTGGGCTATGGATGAGACGGATTTACCAATAGATGACGGTACTATCGACGGATGCAAATCCCGGGAGTTATTTAGCTATGCTCAAAAAAAGTGTATGTTGAAATGGTTAGCTTACAAAAACAACATGGATGAACATCAGGCAATTACTAAGGCAGTTACAAGAACCTTGAACGAACTTTTCACCTCATATAGAAAGTGGCGTTCGAGAGGGGATGTTGAGTCTGACCCATTTTGGCATTTGAACCATATGCTGGAATCAAGAAGTGAATACATTTCCCCTGTCAAGTCCACAGTATATCTGGCGGAGAAATTTTTGAAAGAATTCGACGAGGAAACTTTCGCACAGCGTTTCAAGATTGGTGTAGAGGAGCTTCGTCTATCAGATCTTGGGCGAGTTAGAATGCGCGTTATTGAAAATGATGTCTCAAACGTTCCTTTAGACTGCACCGATGGACACCAAAGACCTGCACCTCTAAAACCGCAGCGTGTAGCACAAGAACGCAGGATACTTGCACATCCCACCTTTTTTAACTATCATCTTTTCAGTTGTAAGGCTGAATGTTTGTATAAGGCTGAATGTTTGGATCAAATCCACAGCGGTTCAGAGCCTTTATCTTGTTGAATTTTGTTTTCATATGCTTGGACTTCCTTTGCGTGCTCTTCGAGTATATGCTTGTTGATAGACTGAGGATGTAAATCATAGCTTTCTATTAAGAAACTTTTGCCTTCTCTACTTTTGATACACTCCCCTAAGAAAGGTGAAATTCTTTCTTTGAATATAGAGTCAAATAATAATGTTCTTGACTCAATCCGCCTCTGTTTCAGGTAATCCAAGCCAATTTCGTTTCTAAACCCTAAATCGAGAAATTCTTTTTCAGCGAACTCTTGGTAAGCGTATACCTCTAGCGTTGCTCGATCAACTAGACCAACATAAATTTTCGGGGTGATAGGAATCCACTCGGGCTTTAACCATATTTAATTCAGCTGTGTTTATGTTGATTTCCGATGTTTCAGTAGTCGCTGCGTATTCTAAGTACCTGGTGTTTATTGTTCAATACTCTTAGTGTGGCAAAGCTATTAAAGATAATAGGTCTAAACCTAGCGAGTAAGCACGTAAAGGGAAACAAGCCTGGCTTCGACTGAATAGCGTTCTTTGATTTTACTTAATCTGTCCGCCTATTTGTTCCTGGTTGCTTTAGGGTCAATATAACCAGCCGAATTAAGCAAATCACTGGTTTCCTCTTCCCTAAGTTCCAGAGCCTCAGCTAAAAGAATCACTACCTCTCTTTTAGGTTTCCTTTCTCCCCTTTCCCATTTACTTATAGTTCTGTAATCCAGGGCATATTTTCCGGCTAATCTTGCAGCCAATCCATCTTGAGTCAAGCCTTTAGCTAAGCGGTGTTTTGCCGATATTTGTAGGGTCCGTGGCTAATTACTCACACCTCAAGCTAGGGAATTAATACCAAAGGGCAAATTACCAAAAATCATCTTGCTTATGATTCCGCTACAATCCTGATTCTCGTCTTAACTTCTATTCTTCATTAACGTGATGAGCCAGCCTATAGGTGAAGTTTTCTGAGATGATGTATCTTCGACAGACGAAATAGTACCATTTTCTTATGCAGAATCCTACTTATGGGTGATTCAGTATTGAAAATGGGAGTGATATACAAAAGCCAAGACAAATGTCAATCATGTATCCTGCAGCTCATTAGCAACCTAGGGTGTCATTTGGAGTGAAGCGAAGCAACCTCAAGTTTTCAATCTGAGAAATCCTTTGTTACCCCAAATATTACACCACTGAAGCTTTATAAGCGCAGGAGTTATAAATGATTAATTAAGTGGAATTAATGTTCTACTTAATCTAAGGTGGTGAACTATGAATTACCTGGGCAGGATGCTAAAGCAAATGCTTCCTTGGGTGAAAGAAGAAACTGCCTCAGATGTCGCACCAGGGTTCTGGTATCCGGCAGACCCAGAAATTGACAAAGTTTTAGAGGCCTGGGCTGTTACGCATCCAGCTAGTCACGCAGGTCTCCGCAGATCGCTTGAAAAATATATAACGTTATTATTAGAAGGTGGGCGAAGCGAGGAACTTAAGGCAATAAAGGAAGAACAAGCTTTTTGGTGGAACGAATACCAGAAAGACATGAAAAGAAGCTTTGCTAAGACTAAAAGGCTTTTAAAATATTGATGCGTAAACCAATTAACAAGAAATGCACATTCTGATAAACGTAGTCAAATCTTTGCAATTATCTTTTGTATAATTGGCTTTTCAAGTTCGAAAAACAGGGGTTCTTCGATGACAGCCATTAAACCATTTACTTGTCCAACGAAAGGGATTTCGGCTCCTGGTCTTGTACTTAGCAATGACGATGGAGCAATCCTATAAACTACTCTGGCACTTATTCTAGTATCTACGACTCTTTTCTTTACGACTCCTTGCCTCCACATGTTAGGGTGTGTGTGGAACTCTATGTCTTCAAGGTCTCTATGTTCCCATAACTTTACATATTTTTCGTCAGTGAATCGACATATGAGTGTCGTTTCCCATCTATCACTTGTTACAGGCCGTCTAAATTCGATCGCTGTTTTTTTATCTAATACGCCCCAAATTTCGAAGTACTCTGTTTTGATCAGGTTACGGTAAGAGATGACCTTGGCTTTAATTTGTCCTCTGTCGCACCAATCGAGAGGCTTTTTGGGCTCTGGTTCTGTTATCCCGACTTCGAGCTTTCCGTTAATTTCTACGCCGGGCTCCCCTGCTGCGGAGCTGCTACGCCGTTCGTCAGGAAGATCTTCTTGCCACGTTGAACTCAAACTGATAACCTCCGAGCTTGCACTCGCTTATCTTTCCTTATCCCACCTTCGTTCCATATATATGTCTATCATCCACTTAGGGATTCCGGGCTTATTTTCTGGATGGGTCTCGATTTCACTTCCGGTTTCAGAGCAAATTCTAAGATACTGCTCCAGCGCCTCCGGAATCCACTTGTTACCTTGCTTACTATTTCCCTTGAGTGTAACAAAACCGTCGAAGTCCACTATTATTTGCTCAACCAAATCTCCTAGCTGTGAAAATGCTATGCTAGTGAGCAAATGTCCATCTTCATAACCCTGGCTCCTTTTAAGAAGGGCTTCTAAGGCAGTAAGATAATCTGATCGCCACTTCTCCTTGCTTGAATCGAACAAGCAGACGCTATCACCCGTTCTTGATCTTAGGAAGCACCCTCGAATGACTACGCCATCAGGTGGTTTCATGAGCCATTGACAATGACTTGGGCACAGGCCTCTAGCCCAATTGAAGATGCCAGGATGTGCGTCAAGCTTTGTTTCTAATCCACGCAAAATCGCTGTAGACGTGCATGCAATCAAATTTTTACCAATAGCGGCGTACTCCATCCCCCTCGGAGTTTTGAACTCAATAGTTATAACTCTAGCCTCGCTTAAAGCACGTTCATAGGAATTAACGACACTCATTCCCAACTCTTTAAGTCGATTTAGAACATCATTAGGAGATGCATTCAGAAAACCAGATACTACATTGACTTCACTTAGGGCAAGCAGCATAACCCCACCTCCTTTTGGCAACTTTGAAATACCGACGAGAGTTTATCATATCTTGTGTTGTCCATGCAATAACTTGTACTCGTCCAGTACATTAGTGACACTTAACTCCTTTCTTTGTTTTTTGTTTCCACTGTTCTATAAATTTAAGTGGTGTCAGGTAGCCCAGTGCTTGATGAGGTCTTATTGTATTATATATCTTTTCCCACCGGGATAACTCAGTTCTTAGTTCAGTAAGATCAAAGGAGCAATCGGTGACCTCGTAAAATTCCTCAGTATGAGTCCTATGAGCTCGTTCTACGTACCCATTGAGCTTAGGTGAACGGGGCGGCAAAACAAACAGCCTGATTTTGCGTTTTTGGCATTCCTCTTCAAAGATTGCCTCAAATTCTGAGCCTCCATCTACCTGGATAGCCCTTAAGCCAAAGGGGACACTCTTCTCTAACTTATCCAGAAAGTGAGCAGCAGTACTGGCAGTAGCCCGGCTGTAAACTTCCAACACATCCCAGCGGGAAATGATGTCCCGGGCTGTAAAGTGTTTGAGTGCTACACCAGGGAGGGGTCTAACATCCAGAGTATCCAGTTGAATTAAGTCACCAGGGTCAACTGCTTCATAGTCTTTAGGTTTCCTTATGGCATGGGGTCGTTCAAGCAGTCTCTTACCGGCAGAGATATGATTCCTAACAGGCTCTTTAAGCACACCACGGTCTTTAAGGCGGCGTATTATTCTTCCCACCATCGAGGTAGACACATGATAACCTTTTCCTCTTATTAGCACTACTAATTTATCCTTTCCCCAGCGGGGGTATTCTTCCCTTAACTTTAACACTGCTTCTATGAGCTCTGGCGATGCTGTAGGCTGACGCAGATGCTTGGGACAACGAGGATGGTCCTCTAAAGTTTTTAATTTTTGGGGGTTGTAGCGTCTTTTCCAGCGATAGAAGGTCTGCGGGGAGATACCAAAGTAACGACAAGTGAGCCGGGCATTCTCACCATGAGAATAATAGTAATCGAACCATTTCACCCTTTTTTGCACTTGTTTTGATAGATCAGTTGTATATCTTGTGAGCTTAATACTTCCAGGAGCTAATCTACTAACTATCTTCATAATGACACTATTATAAAGTGTCACTAATCTATCTGAACGAAATCATAACATTACGATGTCTCTTGATAATAAGACTTCTAAAGTTGACTAACTCAACATTTCTGTAATTATACATGCCAGTGAAGAATTCTGCACCTCATAACCTATGACGGAGGAAACCCTTTTGGGAAGGGTATGTAGTTTAGACAGCAGGGACACTTTATTTTTGTTCCCGAGTCCAAAGGTGTGTGAAGATTAAACTCTATCCGGCAACTGCTATGGGGACAATTCACCTTCCTTTGCGGAAGGTATAAGGGGGTAACTCTGCCCCCTTTGATGTAGTGCTTGAGGACGGCTTTAAGAAACTCTAATTTGGGTTCTTGACGAAGCCCAAAAGGTACATAGTTATTAAAGTAAGGTACAGGGTAATTTATCTCTACGCCATCATCACAGAGAACCCATACGTCGATGCCCTGCTTGCATGCCATGCCGATCTCACAGGCGATCCAATTTTGTGTATACTTCCAGTTAGGATTACGCCGAGATGCTTGCGAGGCTGCCAGTTTCCGACCTATCAATAAAAACAGCGCCACGGAGGATTCTATCTCTGTTTTTATATCCTGCCAAGCTGGCGGTTGAACTGACTCAAGCTCAGAACGGAAAGAACCTATTGGCGGTCGAGCAAAGGCTTTATCGATAAAATCACAGAAATCTTTGTCTTTTCTAGTATGTGAAAGAAAAATTTTGTACCCTTGGCTTTTGGCCATTTTTATAGCCTTTTGTTCTAGCTATTACATTATATTAATTATCCTTGGTCGGAAGCATATAATAAGTAACAAAAATACACTTTGTCAATACCCAAAGCCTTAATGTTGTCAATTCGCTCTGTCTTTGCCTACTGGACAAGATGATAAAGTTTTGCTGTGCCTTTTTCTCTGCTTACTATCTTTCCTTCTTTATCGAGTTCAGTTAAGGCTCTTACCAGATGCTCCCGGTTCCGAATATTGAGACTTTTCTGAAAGTCGGGAATTGTATATTCTATTTGTTTATCCCTTTCCATAAGACTTAGGATATCGCTTTTGATATCTCTTGGCATTTACCACTCCCTTTCGAATTTGTTTTCGAATTTAAATCTTAATTTAAATTATAAGCCAAATTGAAATACCTGTCAAGCTTTCGAAGAATTAAAGAGGACACACGTGGAGTAGAAGGTTTAACTCAACTAAAAATTCCATTTCCAGTGGCCAGCTAGCTCGTGGTAATTGCAGCAATGGACTGATAAAACCGGTGTACGAGGTTATTAAGGATGGTACCTTTTCAGATATTGCATAAGTTGCTTTTTGGACTTGAATACCTTCTGGCAGTGGTAGCGAAAGAACGGGCTCGGGGCTTCTCTTGGTAACCATACAGCATATACCTTTTTTCCTTCATAGTGCCCGTGAACCATCTCACAGATTACCCCGGCTGATAGAGGAACATACATGCTAGCTACAACCTTGCCTCGTTCTTTGATATATTTCTCATACGTAACGCTAGGATAATAAACCACAACCAAATCACTCTGGTCAATAAGAAGGTAATCCAACTTGACTGTTTGGTCTCCCACATTGTCGGCCAGACTGCCCAGCTCATCTTTAGTATTTCCAGTAGCTGGTTCCTTATCTGTCCTCTGACTTAGCAATTGGTCAACATAGCCTGCATCATCAATAGAGCCTGGATCGAAAACAACATAGCCTCTTCTTCGTAGTTCAGAAATCAGCTCGCTCGCTGCGTCTCTTTGTCTTTTGCTGACATGACTCATAGGATAACTGGCGTATATTTTCTTGGCTTTTGGTCTGAATATCACCCCATATAAGGTCTCAGGAGGCTCGTTATGTGCTATTCGAAAATGCCTCTTTCTGAAGTTCCGCGCCCATGCGGATGTATTAGTAACTTCACGATCCCGCCAGTGAAGTATGTCTGCCAAAGTCATATCCTCGAACCTATGGTAAGGGTCATGGTCTAAGTTATGCTTGATGTCTTTTAAATTATGAATTATGGTAACAAAAAGGTCTGGCTTAAGAGTAGTCAAAAGATGCTCTGGAAATGCTTCGAGATAGGTACTTCTCCAGAAAAAAGTTGTATGAGTCGCTATGACCACAAATTGCTTATTACCCGGTTTCTCACTGCGACGAATTACGTCTAGTCGACATGAAATCTCCCGATACGCATCCTCAAATAGCTGCTGCCGATAAGATTCAGGTCGATTCAATATGGTTCCCTTATCAATGGGCTCCCTGGAAATTTCCTGAGCCACCTCCCAAGCGTTGATTATCCGTAGGTCTTGGCCATGAGCCTGGGCATATGCTTTTGTTGCTTCTAAGCATCCAATTCGATCGCTTTCCGTGATACCAGTGCAGATAATCGTTTGCATTTAGCTATGTGTCTATTGATGAATTTTTACTTGCGTGCCTTTATACCTAGGCTATTCTACAAACCTCTTCCATGCTTTCATCCAAAGTCTGGCTACAGATTCAACCGCATCGTGGAATATACAGTTAGTCACATGCTTAAATTCCTCTAACTTCATTGGAGAACTAATCAACTCACTAACATCCTTGTAGGGCCTGTCAATCCATTTTCGAGAGACTGCATAAGAGACCCTGGCGACATGAACCATTTCTACCCACTCGTCGCTTACAGTCGAAGAAATCTCCGGATCCAGCTTGTATTTATCATTTGTATCAATTTCAATAAGTGACCCTTGAGGAAGAGACGAAATTATGTCACTGACAGAAGTTCTCAAGTGTTCATGAAGGACTAATTCTTCTTTTGTAGGGAGATATGATTCCCAGAGTTCTTCGATGGACGGGTGTAACTCCTGTGGCAAACGGCGCCTTAAGCCTGCTCTTTCACTACCGAAGTCTCTTAGGTCGCAATGCAAAGGCATGTGTGCATCCACAACGTAATGGGAAAGGACGAAGAACATAAGAGCTATCTGACGGGCAGAGAACATGGGCGATAATGATAAATCCTTAACCTTCTGGGTCGTTAGTTCCTTGCTATAGCTTTCTGGTTTCTTCCCTCGGGCATAGAATGCTAACGGGAAATCGCCCATCTTTAACATATCGCCAATCGTATGACTAATAGCAATTACCCGATTCGGTAGATGACCACCTAGTAGAGGATGCGTTCGATATGGTTTTTCCAGTTCCTCAGAGTCTTTCGAATATTCTAAACAAAGACGCGTACCTGCTAATCTTTTATTCAACTCAGCATAGGGCACCTTAAACCAGTCCTCTTGTGATATATCGTGTCCAAGACTCTTTGAGCTACTATCCATCTTGAAAATATGCCCATAGTGCATGTCAACAATAAGCGTATCAGGTAGCCAAGCTCCGTCCCAAACATCAGAAATGTAGTAGGAGATTAGCTCAACTAGCTTCGATGCTTGCTTTGAATCATCAACTAGTTTCAAAGCTCGCAGGGCTGCCCATGCATGAGCACGTTGTTTCACAGCCAGTATCTCTCCAGTTCTATCAGATTCGTCTACTTGGGAATCGTCTTTACAAGTTCTTGTACAAATGCCTTGCTCACCCTGGCCATCCTACCTATTTTCCCCTTTTTCTCAGTCGCAGCTTGGCGGATACAAATAACATCCACTCCTGTTCTCCACAAACCTGGCATCTGCTCCTTCGTAATCGACCCTGCTACCCACGCCTCGAGATTACTCTGATGACACCGTTCCACAAATCTCTCTATTTCCTGTATTGTAAGATGGTCAAGGAGCCTTTTCCCTCTTTCCTTGAAAAATGTATCAATAAGTATGCCATTTGCCTTGGCAGTTAAGGCCACTTCCTGAGATTGGGTAACAGGATCCAATATTCTCCTAAGTTCCTCCTCAGCAAAGAAAGCAGCTATCAAGATTTTTTCTGGAGCCCAGTTCTTCACGTTGCGAACAACCCTTTCCATTACATCCGTTGCCTTTCTTGGTCGCAATTCAGCAAGTCCAACCTTGATGATGTCAGCACCAGCAATTGCAACACCTAGGGCTGCTTGCGAAGCTGTTGCCCAAACGTGCTGCTTCTCTCCAATATTTGTAGCGACCAAACGATCACTCGGTACATGCCTGCGTACACTTTGAATATTGAGTGGATAAGGTGTTCCCAAAGCAGAGCCAGGAAATTCCACATCGATAATATGTGCGCCGCCAGCAACTGCCTCAATAGCCTCATTTTTGCCTCTAACGCTGATTAACAACCTTTGATTTCTCATAAGTAAATCCTGATACTGTATTGGCAAAGTGTCTCTTCACCTTAATCCAAATAAATTAACCTAATTCTAAAGGGGGAAAGTTTAGAAATCAAACTCTAGCTATAGAATTTGTAGGTATTAGTATCTGTACGGAGCTTGTTCCGAAAGCGTCAGAAGGGGGTTGATACCGAATTGAGTAGGGCAATAGGAATTAGTTATCCCTTGTGAGTAACAATTGCAATGATACCTAAAACCAGAAGAGCAACTGCGCCAATAGTTATAAGTGAAGTTCGAAACTCCTCAGGAGTATCGGGCAAACATTGGAACGAGAAACCAGCCGATAAGAATGAATCCAGCACAAATAATGCTAATTATGCCGATAACTTTCATACTAAACCTGCCCTGTTATCAAGGTACTAAGGTTATGACAATGCAGTTGATCAACAAAACTATAACCGCAAGTCCTCCTAAGGTAGCACCTATTGTATAAAGTCGAGATATTCTTGAGGTTGGAATAACATCGCCCCAGCCTGCTGGCAATATGTTTTGGGCGCTGAATGTTATCCAGTCGTAATTGGACTGTGGCCTTGTAAACTTCTCTGGGTCAATATGAAAGTGTGGATTCGATCTATTCGGGTAGTTGTTAGGGGAAGACAGTAGCCAATATTTAACACCACAAGAAATTATAATCACAAAGTATTCACAAATAAACAGGAAGAATGGCAATGCGCAATGACGAATAACTGCGATCAGCCCCTTGGTTTCTAAATTAATGGGCTTTCCGACACAATCGATTATCCAAAAAATAACCAAGAAAAGGACAAATTCAAGGCATAAAACTAAAGTCAACCACCAGCGGTTTCGAAGTGAGATAATGCTTTCACGGTTGTCGGTATTGTAGAATGGACAATGTGGGGTGAGGATAGAACCAATTGCGATTATCAAGTAGATACAAAGCGCAAACCAATTCTCTACCCAAGCCATTGTTTTGAAGCCACCCTCCCGTTAAATCAGTTTCTTTCTGATATAATACAACTTATTGCCGAGTCAATGCAATCATCTTGTCGATATCTTTATTCTTTGCCTTCATTAGGCGGGCCAGACAAGCACTTAGCAGAGTAAAGATGGTGGAGCCAACCATTAGCACAACAACGAACATATTCGTAATAATTCTATTCGCTTATGGTCTCTAATCACAATGATATTTCCCTGCCAATCTTGCAGCCAATCCATCTTGAGTTAAACTTTTAGTTAATATTTGCCTTCTCAAACTCGTAATGACATAATTATGGCAGCTTTCCACCCCGGGTTGAGAGACAGATGAAATGGAAACTTTAAGATACGCTGTAATTAGACAATGGGGGCTTATCTTGCTTGCCCTGTTGTCTGTTGCACTGTCCTTAATAACAAGATTACCAACTTGGATACTTGCACCGGTTTCAATCGCTATTATTATGGCTAATGAGGTAATTGAGGTAAAAAGGTCACATAAGCAAAAGTTAAACGAAATAGCATTGAGGATCAAAGATAGAGCACAAGATTTTCAGCAAAGGTTTCTGTCTTCGGGCTCTGCCCTTTCTATCTTTTACCTAATAAACGAATTAGGGAATACAAAATCAGAAAGGCAAGAAATATTGAGGGCGTGGGCAGATGGGTGCAGATTAGGGCAAAGATTTCTCGAGCACTGGTTGCATTATTTTATTGAGAACTTGGCTCTTGTAGTTCAAAGGAGAAAAAAGTACGAACAACAACTTCCGGAGCAGTGCGAAGAATTTTGGCGCATGAATCGTTCCTATTTTGAGTTTGTAAAAGAGTTCTATAGAAGAGCTGAATCTGAGAATATTCCCAAATATCTTGAAGATTACTACAATGGATTTGTAGCCGAATATAATGAATTTGTTCGTGTTTTCAGAGACACAGTAACTGAGGCAAAACAGTTGCTCCGCCTTGGTATTGTTCCTCAAAGTATAGACTTTGCAAAAGAGTTACATAAAGCAAGGTATGGATGACCTTAGGTCTTTAGAAACGACTGAAGCATTACGTTAGAAGAATAGGCACAGGAAGGAGCGGGATATCGAAAGATGGAGAAAGAAGGCCTCTTTTTTGAATGTTTGAATTCATTTGAAAGACTTGAGAAGCCATCCCAAGTGGCAAGCAAGTGCGAGAGAACAATTGAGGCTGGGCTTAATCCTGTCGATGAAGCTATTGTACACGGTCTTCTTATGAGCATATATGCTAAGCAAAAGGATTTGGAAAAGGCTCAAGAAAAGCTACTTCGCTCCAGAGAAGCTATAGGAAAAATCATTGGTTTATCAGGTCAAGAGTTACAAATGTTCATACACAAACACAAAGACATAGAATACCGGCATCTCCTTGATAACAAAGTTGACTGTAAAGAGAATATAGTTAAAAACCACATGTTGAGTGAGATCGCGACTTTGCCCCTTTATCCCACGAGTTTCCTTACCGATGTCTCAGATAAGGAAAAGAGGAGCGCCGCGTTGGAGTTATGGAGTGGCTTTCCCAGTGTATTTGACCTGTATTCGCTACTTGGGAATCTCTGGAGTGGTCGCGATATAGATTACGCAATAAAGTGTTTCAAAATAGTGGCAAAAAATGAATCTCATGATCCAGCTTTTCCACCAACTGTCGCAGAGCTTATGTGTGGATATAAGCTAGGTAAGTTGTATAAGGACAAGGGAGACATCCATTCGGCAACCAGAGAGCTTAAGAAAGTGTTGTCTCTTTCCGCGCATCCGGAGAGGCGCATGGACGATGAGACGCGAGAGTTTGAAGACTACTGGATTGCTAAAGCAAGGGAAGAACTTGCTGATATCGAATGATAAGTACCTAAAGAAGGCTTGTTTAGTCGTTGGCGGGGAAGGTGAGAGAACTAGGTCATACCGGTAGGAGGGAAGCAAAATGGCTACGATTAAAGTAAAGTGTGGTAGCTGTGGGCACCAATTCTACATGGATGATTGGGAAACCAAATCCTGCCCTAAGTGCGGTAAAGTAACAAAAGGGCCGAAAGCAAGATAATGGTGATTTATCGACAGAGCACTGAATTCGCAATTTACTGCCGTGTTGGTTATAACACCAGAAACCACTATAATAGCAACGACGGGTGAAGGATTTATCGCAAGTATTTGTTATAAGTTATTTAAATATTGAGGAACTAATAAAAAGAGGTGATTCTGATGGAATATAGAGTTGTTCTTGAGCCTGATACTGAAGAGGGAGGCTTTGTTATTCATTGCCCTGCTTTGCCAGGCTGCTACTCTCAAGGTGATACCAAAGAGGAGGCACTATCTAACATCCGCGAGGCGATTCAAGCATACATCGAGAGTCTGCAGAAGGACAACTTACCGGTACCACAAGACACCAAACCCGAGATACTAAGAGTGAAGATTCATGCCTAAACTTCCTGTGCTATCAGGGAGAGAGCTGGTCAAGGTTTTGGAAAAGGCAGGTTTCTACATTCATCATCAGAAAGGCAGCCACATAGTCCTCAAACTACGGGATGCACCCTTTACCCGGGTGGTAGTTCCTGACCACAAAAGTATCAGGAAAGGTCTGTTAAGGGGAATAATCAGAGAAGCTGGTTTAACAAGGGAAGAGTTCTTTAAACTGCTAGAGGAGTGAATTAGAATCTCTCGCCACCTTCATTCAATTTTGCTTCAAAAGCAATAAACTATACCTCTCCGGAGCACTCCCCTGCTTCGTGAATACAAAATACTTAATGTTATTCTCGATCTCTATGCCTTTGAATTTCTTTCCCTTAGTTTTTCCTATTTCTAAAATTAACTGACATACTAAAGCCTTAGCAAGGGCAGAAGTCAGCTTCATATATTCTTTACTATTGCCTGACATATTAATCACGGCACACGTTCGTCCTCGTAGATTTGGCACTTATTCGAAATAACAGAATAGCCTTCCTCTTTATGATACTTAACAATCCATGGACCACAGTTAGGGCAACGCAGTTTTTTATATTCGTAATCCTCGTCTTCTCTAAAGCCGCTAGTTTCCATCTCATCCCCACAATCCGGACAATACATTCAATCACCTAATTCAATAAACAGGCTAACGTCATTTCTTTGCTCTTGATCCCGATGAGTTCACGAATCAATTCAAAATCAATAACCTTGCTTCCACCATCGACTAACATCTCGTCCACCTTACTAATAGCTCACATAAACTTCTAAGTTATATTTATCAGCAATCCTCAGGGCTTTTACCAGGTTATCAAATCTCTCCTTGAATCCCAATATTTTAGATCGAGCACCACCGTGGTCAGTCTCCCAAATTGCCCAGTCTGCTAATTCTTGTATAGTCTCAAAATAAGGCAGAACCTTTCTCGTCTCTTCCAATGAATAGGGCTCTTCTCTATAAATGAACTTCGAGACAAACTCATCGACAAACGGTGTGTCTTCGATAATAATTTTCTGAGCATTGCTCTCTACTTCAGGTGGTTTGACGCTTTCTACCATATCAAGTACCGCATTGAACATGAGTTCTGCTCCTCTATTAATCGGAGTCCCTTCAATCATTTCATAAAGCTCTTCTATTTTATCTTTTGGTAATTCTCCTTTACGTCTGTCTATGTGAGGAAAACAAAACAAAGCATCCTTCATCTTTTGTTCGTCAAAGGTAGCAGCATAGGCAATAGTAAAAAGAAATCCTATCCTAAAGCTATTCATTCCTGGATAATTACTAAATCTTATATAGCAATTATCCTCGTCCAAAGGTCTGATTGGGCAAGGCTTACAAATCGTTTGATGTTTTTCGTATGGTAGATTCCACCAAGCTGATATCAATTCTTCTCTATCTATCTTCTGCATCCATTCCTCTCTTAATTCCTTTGGCATCTTCTCGAATAGAACCTTGCTACTCAGCTTAGTTTCTATATATGGCTTTAGCTTCTTCACCTTACGTTTGTCTTTGTAGTAATCGCCAAACCAATATTCATTCCAATACCACAACTCACGGTTCTCTTCACCTCTGGTTTCATTAAGAATGCTAGTGTAAAGCGTTGGCTCTTCTTGCCTTAGATGAAACATATTTATGTACTTTTCAACTTCCCGGTAATCCCTTAATTCATCATTCTCTTCCTGCTCCGAGTAAAAGCCTATTAGTTTCTTTCTATAGGGTCTGCATAGAGCGTATTTGCACTTCATTAAGCTTTCTTCGGTGAAACCAATATCGATTCCCATAATTATTGCTACCTTGAGAAGAAAATAAAGACGAGACTCAAACCTTGCGTATTCTACGCATAAATGGCACAATTATTTTTGGTTAAATCGATATGATCGGCATCGATTTGCAAAAACTATATCCTTATTGGTGGGTCGGGTTCGTTGTAGGCTTGATCTTGGCAGTCTTCCAATGCTGGAGGCAACCAAGGGGGCTTATTGACGATACTCAGCGAAACCCTTGGAATTTGCCGCAAGCAGCGTCTAGTCACGAACGTGTTAATGGTGTGCTCGCCGGCTTCACCATTGTGATTCTTGCTGCTCTTTTAACATTATATAAAGAGGAGGCCACTTCAACTCCAGCATTTTCAGTGTTGGACCGTGATAAGCTTATAACAGCCATGGTGATGTTTTTGCTCAGTTTTCTTTGCTTCGTCGGCGGGGCAATAATATATTCCATGGTGCCAGCCGAACACGTGGAGGTATGTGGCCGTTTCGCTGGAATCGATCGACTTACTTTCACCCTAGCAAGTGATGTGTACTATGTGTCAGTCTTGCTAAGTTTTTCTGCCTTTATTCCCCTAATTGTACCAATAGTAGAAGAGTATGCTCCAGAATGGGTATTTCGGTGGATGTCACCAGCGCTGCTGCACACTGCAATCGTCCTAGTAGCGTACGCGCCTATCTCAGCTACAAGCGTTGTGGTTATGCAATTTAAGAAGTTTTTCGGTATATCCCTTTTCCTAACGGGTTTCTTTGCAGCCCTGGGCTTACATTCCTATTTATGGTATCACTTTATGCCACCGGTGTGGCATCTGGTAGGTGTGAGCTTTTTTATCCTTGTACTAGTGATGTTTATCTTTTCAACGTGCTCTGTGTGCGTTGTATGGCCCAATTGCTTCCGTGGCCCGCGTCTCCGAGTTGGCTTAGCACTGGCTTTCAGAGTTTTAACGGTCATACTGGTGTCTTACCTCTCCTTGTCTATATGGAGATTCCTGACTAACTGAAGCTGGTTGTGCTAAAGCTTCCGACGTTTACAAGTTTTATCACCTTCCATGTTTCTCTTCTTTGTTCTTTGTTGACTTCAGCTCATTTCAAATACCTTTAATGAAACGCTGTGTGCTATTTGGCAACAGTCACTGGAGTTGGTTTCTAGCCTAGAATTTGTTCTTCGTTCCTCAGTTAAGATAACTTCGAAGTAAAAACCCTGGCTCCGCCAAATCCTAGCCTTGCGCTCTATTGATTCATCTGGTTCAGTATCAATAACCTCGTAAACAGTGTTCCAATCAATATTATAGAAATCAGCAACCAAAGCATCCTTAAGATAACCATTATCTAATCTCGCCCGGGTAAGAAAATGCTCACCATTCTCTATAGCCTCTTGTGCTAACCTCAAAATTTGTTCCCTGTGTTCTATTCCTGAATTTGGGTCAAAGCGAATAACATCCATATTTAATCTACTTCCAATATCGAACTTTTTCAACCTATCACGAGTTCGCTTATCCCAATTCAATGTCCCATCCTATCAGGTTTTACTTACTTCAGACTTAGTAGGTAGTTCTTCTTTCTTCAACGGGCAAGAATCACATGAGCATTTCTTTTGGGGCATATTCAACTGATTGTTCGTTACTGTCTTAAAGAATTCTCAGCTTGATTGCAATTCATGCGGGTAAACGGTTATCGGTCCTATTCTACTTATTTTTATTTTACGAATTCGACATTATCAATTCCTTCAAACTCCTTATCGCCGGTGAGAAATCTTATTTTATGTTTAAGGGAAAGCTGATACCCAATTGCGTCTGAGTAGGAAATGTCTCTTCCCAGAAGCTGCATTTTGAGTCTGAATTTCATGGCTTCTTTCATTGAGTTCTCATCATAGTCAGCAAGATAGATACTGAAAGCAGCATAGATTCTTTCAGCTTCCTTTTCTCCATACTCTCTTAACATTCGAAAGTATAGTTCCATCAAGTTCAATCTGGTCAATATTCCGCCTTTCTTAAAGTACTTGTGGAATTTCTTATCTCCTTGCAAGTACTTGATGATCGCATAGGTGTCAAAGAAATATGGCATGCGATCAATCCTTCCAACCCCTACGTATCTCATCCTTGATCTCTTGAGTGCTTTTACTGAACTTGAATGCTCCAAATAGCTCCCTTACATGTGGCTTCCTTTCTATCTTTACCTCTATGACCTCACTTTCTCTTATTCCTTCCTTTTGCACAATTTCCTTTGGCAAGACCACACCTAGGGAATTTCCCCATTTCTTTACAGTAACTCTCACCATAACACCACCAATATAATTATACTTTTCGTTATATTTAAACTTTTAGATGTGGTAGAAGCAAAATCAGCACACCCTTTCGATGCGCAATATTAAAGGCTGAAACCTAATAGTACGTTCGGCGATTTCTATGGATGAGGGATCTTATTATGAAGAATGGATTAGATTAGAAAGAGAAATAGATGAAATACTCAAAGCTAAAAAGGAGAAGGATTTACTCGAACAGCTGTCTGTTAAACCAGAAATACTCAAACCCGGAGAAATAAGAAAACCAACTGAGCCGGTATCTGAATACTTCTATGAGAAGCTTCGCACAACTACTGAAACCATTGAAAAATTGGCTGAAGAGATAAGGACAAGAAAAGAATTCACCGACCGGTTTCTTTATCAGCTTGATTATGAGATCCGGGAGGCTGCTTTTTCGCTTGAGCAGTTCAAAACCTGGGGTATCGGTTACAACACCGGAGTTGATGTCAAAAGAAACTTCCTCGAGAGGATGTTAGCCAATTTGAGAAAAGAAAGAAGAGCAACTGAGTTGAGAGCCTGGGAGGATATCATAACTCTGCGTAAAGACATGCGTGAAGCGCTTAGCGAATATAGAGAACTTTTAAGGAGGGACAAGTTAGTAGAAGAACGGTGAACCTAATGGAGGTAGACGAACTATTCAATAAGCTGAAACCTGTATTAGGTAAGAGAATAAAGGAACTATGGCTAGAATATCATTTGAACCCGAAGAGTAGAGCTGAAATAGAGGGAATGCTTAATGCTTTAGCTTCCAGATATCTTGATAATAATTTCGAGCGTAAGAGTGTGATACTTGCGCCGCCGAACGAAGAGCTCATTTCCGGTGAATACTTTTTGGGCACGGTTTATTTTGGCAGAAAGCCATATATGTCCTTTGGCTTAAGAGAAGAAGAATGGATTCAGCACGTCGGTATTTTTGGTAGAACCGGAAGTGGTAAAACCAACGTTGGCTTTTTGATAGTTAAGAACCTATTAGAAAAAGAAAAACCGTTCCTTATCTTTGACTGGAAGAGAAACTATCGTGACATTCTGAGCTTACCACTGAATAAGGATGTCTTTGTCTTTACTATTGGCAGAAATATTTCTCCTTTCTGTTTCAATCCTTTAATCCCACCAAAAGGGACTCAACCTACTATCTGGCTGAAGAAGCTGATAGAAATAATGTGCCATGTTTACTGGTTAGGAGAAGGCGTTGCTTATTTACTTCAAAAGGCGATAGATAAAGTCTACGAGGATGCAGGTGTTTACTATGGTGATGTTAAGAAATATCCAACACTCGCTGATGTCAAAGAATGGTTAGAAAAATACAAAGCTCGAGGCAGAGAAGCTCAATGGATGGACTCAACTATACGAGTAATCGGAACACTTTGCTATGGTGAGATTGGCAAGGTTCTGAATGTAAGGAAGTCTATTCCCATTGAGTCTCTATTAAAGGGGAACGTTATTTTCGAATTAGATGCATTAACAAATTCAGACAAGACCTTTCTTATCGAATCATTACTTCTGTGGATTCATCACTTTAGATTGCAAGAACCGGAGCGGGAAACATTCAAGCACGCCATTTTAATTGAAGAGGCTCATCACGTCTTATTAAAGAAAAAGGAATCTAAAGAAACTGTAATGGACATTATTCTAAGGGAGATACGAGAGTTAGGAGAGTCCATTATTCTAATTGACCAGCATCCATCTTTAATATCTATACCTTCGCTTGGAAATACCTACTGCACTATTGCCATGAACCTAAAACACAATCGGGACGTGAGCACGATTGGTGAAGCCATGTTACTTGAATCTAAAGATAGGGATTTCTTAGGTAAGTTAGAAGTGGGATTCGGAATAGTCAAACTTCAAGGAAGATGGTTCAAGCCTTTTCTGGTTAAGTTTCCCTTGGTTGAAGTTAAGAAGGGTTCAGTTACAGATGAGGATTTGAAAAGGCGAATGCTGGGTTATTCCAATAAGTTCCAGGATGTTTCTTCTACTGAGAGTGAATTAGGAGAGATTCCAGCTATTCCAGACGAAGATAAAATGGTCGAAGACAAATATAAAGTAGATTTACAAGAACTAAGCGAAGAACAATTAAGTTTCGTTATGGATGTTTATAATTATCCTGTTTCATCTTTAACAGATAGATTCAAAAGACTTGGTTTTACTGTTCGCCGTGGTTTTAAGATTCTTTCTTTTCTTTTCTCTTTTTCTTTTTTATCTTCTCACTACGTTTCCACTGGCAAAGGAAGGATTAGATTTTTGGAATTGGAAGAAAAAGGGAAACAATACCTCGAAAAAATCGGCTACAAAATCAACAGAAAAAGAGAGGGAGGACCAGAACACGAATATTGGAAGCACAAAGTAGCTGAACATTTTAGAAAACAAGGATACGAGATTGAGTCGGAATATCCCATAGGTGAGGGTGGGACTGTCGATATTGTTGCCAGTAAAGACGGAAAAGGAATCGCCATTGAGATTGAGACTGGAAAGTCAGATGCGATTGAAAATATTGAGAAGGATTTGGCGGCAGGGTTTGAACAAATTTACGCCTTTGCTCTTTCAAAGACCGTCAAGAATGAAATTGAAAGCTTGCTCAAACAGACAAACTGGGATAAGACGAGAATAAAAGTTTTAACCTTGGCGAGCCTTGAGCAGATCAGTTTGGCTTAGAAAATGTCACCTTAAAACGGTTTCTCGGGTCCATGTCCAAACTTCCTCTCTGCTTCAGTGACAATCTGTTCTAGCTTGTCCAGATACTGTTGAAGGAGATCACAAGCTGAGTGATCTTTCCACTCCGGATCATCAAAGAAAAAGCCTTCAGTCACCTCTACCTTTGACTGCTTTTGTAGTTCTAGATGCCGCTGCCTTGCCTCACGCTGCGAAAGCCATCTACGAATAGGCTTCATGATTCCTGCACGAAAGTCCTCCCAAAGGATTTTCGGACTCCGACGATACCAGGGTCGTCCCCGGATGACCTTGATTTCGACGAAATCTGAAAGCACAATATGTTCTTCCACACCAACAGACACTACTTTGTGAACGCCAGCAGGTCCTTGCTTCAGAACGTAGTTTCGTTTATCACGGAAAAATGCAAATAGTGGGTCTTTTTCCATTGCTTCTTGATTACTTGAATACCATTCGTCAAAACCTGGCTTGTGCCGATATTCGCTTTGGAGACAAAAGGTCACACTACGGGCAAAGACAATAGCTGCTTCGAGGAAATTGACAAAGGCCTCCCGTTGATCAGGAATGTCCTCTGATGCACGGGTAGTAAAAAAACGGGCTTGTTCGAGTTTTAACCTCGCACGGCTTTGTTCAGCCATGATTGCTCACTCCAATGCAATTTTAATTAACTGTGAATAAACGAATTTTACTTACTTGATTTTGAGCTTAGATCTAAAAATCAACATCGAGAATCCTTTTTACCTCTCCAGTTACCCAATCGTGCCTTTCCCCAACTTCCTTTTCGGTCCAATTGTTCTCATTTATTATTCTTTGGGTTATTAAGAATGCTGTAGTCCCATCCAGACCCTTGCCTTTGTAGACCTTTTTCTTTTCGGGGAAGGAGCTATTGCTTGCACTAATATTTTTTCTACCGGAAAGAAGTGTTAGATTACCCAATCTATGTACCCAATAATTTGCTTTTTCTCCAGTCCATAACTTCTCCCAGTAATCTATGGTTTGCCAACCTTGGGGTAGTACGTGGTCAACATGTATCTGACGATCTAAATCAATAAACGCAATTTTTGAATCATCTGTCTGTTCATATTCTACTAAGACCAGCAGAGGTTTTAGCCATGAGTACCCATATAGTTCACCCTCAAGACTCTCTTTAATTTTTTCGAACACTTTATCCTGCACCATTTTTGCGTCTATTTCGTTTTTAATTTCTTCCAGAGTCTTCCCATTTTTGACCCATCCTATTAGATTAAATGACAATTGCTTAATCTTAGAGGTCGTATGCCCTGCAACCCAATAAGAATAATAGACTTTTCTCAACTCTCTGCATAATCCTAAGAAATCATGGAAGTTTTCTTTCTTAGCCGATGTAAGTATCGCTTTCCAGAAAACCTGATTTGGCAAATACCAAAACGAATAGAATAGTTTTGATTCTTGCCAAAATATCTCATCAAAAGATTCAACAAACTTCTTGAATTCAAAAATAATACCGTTCGAGTCACGACCTTTAAACTGTTCCTTTAGTTCCTCATACAATGTTCGTTTGGGATTACGTGCAAGCAAATAGTATTCATAGTAAGTGAATAGGTCTGTGATGGAATGGTCCACTTTTTTAGAAAGCGTTTCTACCTCACGCCAAGTGGAAATAAATTGCCCTTTTGCAATTTCGTTATCCAATCTCCCATATAGATGACTCTTAATCAAATCCGCGTGACTTAAATCCAATCCTCTTGTGTTCAGGATTTGGAATAGTTTAATTGCATATTCTTGCTTTGAGCAGGTGACCGTTATCATTTCTACTTTGTTTAGCAGGTAATTAGCGAAATTTCTTATTGCCTCTGCCCCACCTTTTTCCCAAAGCTCTTCGAGTTTCGCTTTAAATATCAAACCAGTATTTATGAACTTATTTTCCTCTCTTTGTTTTTTTGTAAGCTCAGTGGAAGGAAATTTCACGCCATTTAATATTTCCTGTTCGAATTGGTTTTGATAATGTAATTGAGTTATTAGTTTTAGTCGATGTTTTCCCTTAACGAGGCTCTTGATGGCATCTCGAACACTATTTACCAATTCTTCGTCTATTGTTTTCAAAGGGTTCTCGTACAAATCTCTAATTACACAAAATAGGATTGTCAAGGTAGTAAGCCTTTGTTGACCATCAACGACTTCAAAGTGCCCGTCCTGTGGCCTTATTAATATCATCGGACCTAAGAAGTAACTTTCGTCGCCTGATTCGGCTGCAGAATGGATATCGTCCCACAGTTGCTCTATTTGTTCGTCCTCCCAACTATAAGGTCTCTGATAGTCTGGTATTTGATAGTAACTATCTGCATCACCAAATATTTTCATTATCGTTTTTGCTTCTGGCTTAAAAATTCCAGTTGTATCTTGAACCATGTACTATCCTCCTCTCCGGGCGATCTGCCGCTTCCCTCATGCTTGAATATTCCACTCTGGCTTCAGTGTGTCGATTAAAGGATTTTCTAACCCTTTTACAAGGTCTATATTCAAACCTTTGTAGTAATATTGTGTTTCCGATTTCAATGCAAATATCTTCACAACTTTTCCTCTACCTAAACAATCTCTAATTCTGATTGCAATACGTTTATTAGTCCCTGCTCCCTGTAAGTTTTTGAACCTGTTCATTCTATCCTTCAGAGTTGTAGCGCTATTCTCACAAACTCCGATATATTTCACATCACCATCCATAACAAAGGCATAAATCACTCTTTCATTCTCAAAGCTATCAAGTCTGAAGGCTATTCCACTTCTCAAGTTTCCCCTCAGTTCCCATCTTCCGACTTCTGTGAAACCTATACTGGTCAATTCCATTTTGTCACCTTACAAGCGTGGGTTAACGCTTTCGAATTTGTTTACCATTTTCTCATGCACAATGATGCTATTGGTATCAAACTACATTAAATGAGTTAGTCTTTAAATCGTTTCAGCAAACCCGCATAACCAGCAACCTGCTTCAAAGCCTTTTAAATTTACCCGCATAACCTATTGCTTATGAGATTCAATAATGAGTATACCATAATTAGGGATCCAGAAATCCTTGGCGAAGACTACGTTCCCCCCAATATACCCGGAAGAGACCCACAATTGAAAGAGCTCACCCTGTGTTTACGTCCTGCCTTAAAGAAAAAGAAGCCAATCAATGCTTGGCTTTATGGAAAACCAGGAACAGGGAAAACAGCCTTAGCCAGGTATGTATTAAGACAATTGGAGTCTGATACTGCTGTTTGTGGCACCTATATTAATTGCTGGGAATACAACACTCTTTATGCAGTGATAGACAAAATCATCCGGGACTTGAGAATACTATTAGCTGAAAAGCTGAGCACTGCTTTTAAACTGGAAAGATTTGAGAAGCACTTGAGAAACGAACCGTTTGTCATTGTTTTGGATGAGATAGACCAGCCGCCTCCAAAAGAAAGGAATGCGATTATCTACAACCTGTGTAGTATCGGTAGTGTTGGTCTGATTTGTATCTGTAACTCTCGCTACTTCTTATTTAGCTTGGATGAAAGAATCAAAAGTCGGATGAATGCTCAACAAATAGAATTTCAGCCTTACTCATTGAAGGATTTGGTTTTCATCTTGGAACAAAGGGCTGAATTCGGTTTAGTTCCTGATACTTGGACTAAAAAGATTCTCGAACAGATTGCTGACTTATCTGAAGGCGATGCGAGGGTTGCGATTCAAACACTCAAAAATGCTGCTCAATTCGCTGAAGCTGATAACAGTAAAGCAATAAAAGAAGAGCATGTTAAGAAAGGGTGGAACAGTGCTAAAGGTTTAAGGAAAACCTATTTGCTGGATAAATTAACCGAGCATCACAAAATTCTCTATTCAATAATCGAGAAGCAAAAAGAGATCGCAAGCGGAGAGCTGTGGGAATCTTATCTTAATGAATGTAGAGCTGCCAAGAAAAGACCAATCGCACTTAGAACCTACAATGCATATATCAATAAACTTTGTGAGACAGGTTTGATTAAGCCAGAGAGGGCAGCGATCAGGGGGAATGTAAGGGTATTTAGAATTGCTAAATAACAGAACTATTCACGCTCTTTCAATCTTGAGCTTATTCTTCCAGGCAAAAACTTTATAGCCAAGTCGAGAAATAAATTAAATAGAAGTTTATGATGAAGGTGTCTATTTCGAGATGTTCACAATGCAAAAAGATTAGATTGGTAGATAAAGTTGAGAACAAATGGATATGCTTTGCTTGTAAACAAAAGCTGAGAAGGAAAAGAACTTGAGAATAGACCACTAAGAAATTTCCTTATCTTTCTGTAGGTTTCTAAGAATTTGCACCCACTCTGGTAAGCGAGATTCTATTTCCTCGTTCTCATTATCATATTTCATAAATTCAAGTTCTTCTTGATCGCAAAGAACCTTTACCCCTGAGTTTGCGGTTTTCGCCTATGAGTAATAGTCAATTTAGTCACATGCATGAAAGGCAGAGGGTATATAAAGCAGTGTCTTACAATTGTAGGTTTTCCCACTCCGGAGGCTTTAAACTGCAATTTTAGGACACTTTCTTTAAATACTTTTCGGTCGCTATCTTTCTTATGAGACACGATGTAGACATACACAATTTTCTAGGAGAATTAGAAGCGTGCTTCAACAAAATAAAGAAATCTAAAATCTCCGAGAGTAACAAGAAAGCGATATTCAATTTTCAGGAACAATGTTTGGCAGAAGGTCTTGGCACAGCGAGGATCTTAAAATATGTTCAAACTCTCTACCAGCTTTCGTTACTCCTTAGGAAGAATTTCAAAAGTTGCGATAAGAATGATATTGCCAAGGTTATACGTGAGCTTGAGAAGAAAAATTATTCTGAGTGGACAAAACATGACTACAAGGTCGCATTAAAGAAATTCTACAAATGGCTGAGGGGAATCGATGAAGGTTACCCGGAAGAGGTGAAATGGATCAAGACAACAGTCAGAAATAGTAAGCACAAACTTCCGGAAGAATTGCTAACAGAAGAAGACATCCAGAAGCTTGTTGAATCAGCAGAACATCCAAGAGACAAAGCTTTAGTATTTGTACTTTATGAAAGTGGTTGTAGGATTGGTGAACTATCCTCATTGAGAATTAAAAACATTCAGTTCGATGAGTATGGAGCACAAATTATTGTTGGCGGAAAAACGGGTATGAGAAGGATTAGGCTAATCTCGTCTGTACCTTCGCTTGCCTCTTGGATAAACATTCACCCTGAAAGGGATAATCCAGAAGCTCCATTGTGGGTAAGCATTGGAACAAGAAACAAAGGAATCAGAATGAATTATTCCACTGTTAGAACCATGTTACAAAGACTAGCAAACAAAGCCGGGATAAAGAAAAGAATAAACCCGCATTTGTTTCGCCATTCCCGAGCTACTCATTTGGCTTCTCATCTCACTGAAGCTCAGATGAAAGAGTTCTTTGGTTGGGTTCAAGGGTCAGAGATGGCTTCTATTTACGTGCACCTCTCTGGTAGGGATGTTGATGATGCCTTACTCAAGATATATGGATTGAAGAAAAAAGAAAGTGAAGAAAAGGGAAACGCACTAAAACCGAAGAAATGCCCAAGATGTGAAATGATGAATCCAGCTACATCGAAGTTTTGTAGCAGATGCGCAATGGCTTTGGATATCCAGACTGCAATGAAGTTAGAAGACCTTCGCAAAATGTGGGATCAAGAAATGGCTGAGTTTGTTAAAGACCCAGAGGTTCAAAGGTTATGGATGAAGAAACGATTGAGCATTTCATTAAGAGTTTAGATGCATAAATTGCAAACCCTCTATAACGACTTCTTAAATCATTATTGAAAACGTAGCAATACGTTTGGGGTGTTGGTATGAGAGGGGAAATTCAGAAAATTTCAGAAAGGCAGAAGAAGGACGGAACAACCTATTGGGTCCTTAGAATAGATGGTCAGCAATATCTAATATGGGACGAGAAATTAATGGAAGGCTTGCAAGAAGGTGATTTTGTCGAATTCGAATTTAAACGAAAAGGCAACTTCAATACCATAACCAAAATCAAAAAGACCTTATCCTATGATGAACGGCATGTGCAGATAGTCAGAATGAGCTGTTTGAGGTCTGCCTGTGAGATTGTGACCACTGCTGGATTTATGAATACAGAGAAAAAAGCCGAGGTCGCACTCAAAATGGCAAAAAAGTTCGAAGATTACATATTAGGCGAACCAACTGTATAAAGTGTTGTGGTGCGCCTCTTAAACATGAAGGCAAAACAAATCTCGTGCCTGAGCAAATGCTTTCATCGAATTGTCTCCGGTCATGAGAATTGCGTTTGCAAGAAGAGCATATTCCTTAATCTTCTCATCACGTTCGAGCTTAGACAGAGCTTCAATCTGGGGTAGTGAATTTAGTTCGTCCAACCTAATTCTACCAATGGCTGCGAACTTAGCTATTTTTTCAAATTCTTTCTTACCTCCAGGTGTATCACATTCTCTCTTCACTATTGGATTGAGAAGAATAGTAAAACCTTCGAAGAATTTGGCGTGTTCTAAATCTTTGCTGAGTAAACCGCCAACAATAATGTTGCTGTCCGGCATTAGGAAACCACAGTAATATCTCAGGGTAATGTCGAGAGCTCTTATCTCCTTTTTGCAAGATAAGCATCTCCCGATTGTTTGTTTGTCATGCATAGTGATTAACACAGCTTTACTTCTCGCGCCACAGGACGGGCAAACTACTGATAGTGTTGTAATTGAGAACCGACCAGCTTCGAACTCTCGTGTAAACTCTTCGGACAAAATATCCTCTCTAATTGGCGGGGCAATTTTCTGAACCTTTTCGGCTTTCCCATCAATCTCTCTTACAGTTTTGAAAGACTGTTTGACAAACCATGGCCAGGTGGCTTTCATTGCTTTCCAACTTCTTATCCATTTTATGGTTTCCTTATCTCCAGCGTTTCCACTTCCAATATTACAACCTTCCAATTTGAATTCCGTTGATTTCGCTACTGCTTCAATGACTTTCTCTCGCTCTCTTTTTGCTATGACGGAGGCTACCTTGGCTTCAAGATATGTCTCATCTGCTTGATGGGTGACTTGGACTTCTGCGCGAGCATTTTCTAAGGAACGTAAATACCTTCTGAGAGTTTCACCAATTCCATAGTCATCTAACACAATTCTGCATTTTGAAATCTCAATGTGACGTGTGAAATTTGAAAGAATTCGTTGATAGACAACATCCATGATCTTATTCAAGTTAAATCTATCTACGTGCCACGGTGGGATCTTTTCTACCAGAAAGTTAAGTCCGTTCGGTTTCATTGTATCCAGACGTTTCAGGACATCATCCCAATAGCTAACGCTTCGCTTTTTCTTAGTGTCAGCAACGCCAACTAGCCCTTGGGTTTCGTTGAACAAAACACTCGGAAATATCACGCCTACAAGAACAGTATGTCCCAGGATTTCTCCTTTTCCGGTTTCATCAAATCCAATGAGGAAATCTTTTGTCGGGGTTATGAAAGTGCTGCCAGCAAGACCAGAGACAAAATCCCAAACATCCTTTACTGCTATGTCATTAGAACCGGTGCAGAATAATGTCCCAGATTTGTAATAAGTAAACGTGGCATCCGAAAATCTTACTCGCCATGCTTCGTGTTCACTTTTGACATTTGCATCTTCCTTGCCACCTTCTTTAATTAGGTGTTCTTTTATTTTGTCAGCAGCCTCAGCACTGACTTTCCACTTTTGACTAGGATACGTAAAACTCATAGCCTCCCTCGAAATGCCTCTTCCAAAACAGCAGCACTCAATGCCTCAAGTTCTTCCCCTGTTTCTCTTTGCTGTCTTTTAAGTGCCTCAACTTTTTCCTGAAGCTTATCCAGATACATAACTATGCGTTTCTGTTCTTCAAGTGGTGGGACATGAATTCGTATTTGGGCTACCTGCATACTATTAAGTGCAGGATAGTGTGCACCCACCATCATTTTGTTACACTGTTCTATCGTATTGTCCCAGAATAGTACATACAGAAGATATCTCGGAAATAGCCCTTGCATGCAGCTTAGTACGGCAAAGCCAGTAGAACAGATTTGATTGTTGTAGTCTTCAGATATGATGGCAAATGACTTCAGATAGGGTCTCACTGTGGACATTATTACATCATCTGTGTGAACCACCTTTCGAGCTCTCGAGGGAGCATCTCTTCCAAAAATCCTCTTGACCTCTCTAATTTTTCCAGTGCCGCTTTCAATTCCAGATATGTCTATGTAAATGAATTGCTCCTCAGGTGCTATTATTGACGGGTTCCTTGACTCACTATCTATTTTGCACACTGAACTGAGCGTTCTCCATTCCCACCCCTTCTCCTCAGCCCTTGAGAAAACCTCATGCAAAGCAGATTGCATTATTGCGTCGGCATCGCTTAACGCCTCTTCACGAAGTTTTTTGGCTTCCGCTACTCTAGAGCTTATCGCCTCAGCTGTAGCAACAATACGTGTCTGTTCTCTAACAGGCGGAACAGGGATCTTCAATTTTAGCAATTTTCTTTTGTTAAAGGCTGCTTGATTCACCCACTGTGTGCAATACCTCTCGAAGTAACGCGCATGCCACAAGTACCTGAGGCAAATAGCAAGCCACCCTGGAAGTAATCTCGAACTAATCGGCCTGAGTCTAGTCAGGTGATTGCTAAACACATATGTCCCATCTCTTATATCGAATACAGCAGTCTTCCCTACCAATTCCGGACTGTTCGTATTATTAAATATTACATCTCCAGCTCTCAGCAGGTAATTTGTCATCTCACGCTTCTCAAAAGGTGCGTGCCATAATAAGGAAAGGTCGATTTTGCCATCAATACCAATATTGTTCATTCTTAAATGGGGTAGTCCTTCAGACTTTGATTTAGCTCCGCAAGCAAATCCAGGCTGGATGTCGGATAAAACGTTCTCCAGTCTGACCCATTTCCAGCCTTCGGGTAGCTCCTTTTCAACGGGTGTCAATCCTGCCGACGACTCTTTATGGAAGTCTTCGCCATCAGACAAGATCTCCATCTTTAGCTGTCTATTCACTTCGGACCACCCAGAATGTCTTGAATTTGATCCACTATCTCCCATATTTGTCGCTCTTTTCGCAAGATTGAGGTAGCTAATTCCTCAACCGGCTTATGCTCGAATTTTGCCTTGGCAGTTGGATTCCTTGCAGTTAAGTCATAGCCCTTATCAATGACAGCTTCGATGGAGACAACCCACGATCTTTCGGAGATTTCTCTCCCTTTCCATTTCTCGTAGCAATCTATGAGGTCTTCATCTGTTATAGGATTTGCCTTGGTATATTTCTTGCCACCTGGTGGAATGTGCTCATAGTACCAGATCTCTTTGGTTGGCCCAGTCCTATCAAAGAAGAGTAGATTGGTCTTTGGTCCTTGTCCTGATGAGGTCACATTGGCGAAAACACCGGCAGGCAGACTTATAATTGTGTGTAAATTGAAATTATCTAAGAGTTCTTTTTTGACTTGGGCAAAGGAGTCACTTCCAAATAGCAAACCCTCCGGCAAAACTATTCCACACCTCCCGTCTCTCCTCAACTTTTTCATGACGTATTGAAGAGCCAGTAGCTCGGTAGCTTGGCTCTGTATTGGGAAGTTTTGTTGTATTTGTCTGTTTTCCTTTCCGCCAAACGGTGGATTGGTTAAAATGCTGTCGAAACGCTGTGCCTCTTGAATATTTCTGATGTTCTCTTCGAGTGTATTTTTTCTTACAACATTCGGTGTAAGTAAGCCGTGAAGAATGCAGTTCATGACGCCGAAGAGATAGGGTAAAGATTTCTTCTCTTGGGCAAAGAATGTCTTTCTTTGCAGCGATTCATATTCCTTAACTGTTAGTTCTTTCGATTTCTTCATCCGCTTATAAGATTCCACTAAAAATCCACACGAACCGCAGAATGGATCCAAAACTGTCTCACCTGTCTCAGGATTAACAATCTTAACCATTAGTCTTACTATTGGTCTCGGTGTGTAAAACTCGCCAGCGACTCCTCCTTCTCTACCCATCTTAAGGAGTAATTCTTCATAAACTTGAGACACTACATGTGAATCCTCAGCATCATTGAAATTAATCTCATGAATGAGGTCAATAACTTCCCTCAAGTTATAAGGCGATTTCATCCTGTTACCACGTATTTCTTTAAATATTGTGGCTATCATCTCTTTCTCGGGTGAACCTACTAATGACCTTAAGTAAGGGAAAAGCTCATCGTCAATGAATTCAATAAGTTCCTCGGCCCTCCAATCCTTCTTAGTCCAAGATGACCATCTGAACTGAGATTCTATTATTGGCTGATAAGCCCTTCCGGCAAACTTTGCTTCGTCTTCTAACCTTTTCTCTACGTCCTCAAAAACTTTGAGGAAGATTAGCCATGAAAGTTGTTCCATATACTCGAGCACACCGGTGGTGCCATCATCCCTTCTCATTATGTCGCAGGCTCTCCAGATGTCATTTGCAAGGTCTTTCCTGTTTATCATTCTGTTTCCACCTTATTTAGCAAAGTCAAAATATAATCCCCTTTGCACTTGGTTAATAGCTTCCTTTAGCTTATCGAAACCACCAAACAATTCTGCTATTCCCCTAATGTATCCCTTCTTATCAAAGGGTGGCAATCTGAATACCTCGGGTGTTGAAATCTCCTCGATTCCACCGATACGATACTTTTCAAGTAAGGCTAAAACAACTTCTTGTGTCTCAGGCGCAAAAGCATTAATAAATTCCACATGAAGATTCTTGAAGCCATTAGCTCTTTGGTCTCGTGTAAAGATTGGCACGCCGAAAGCGATATGAGCAAGGATGTCAAAAGAATCTGCGCCAGGCTGTTTCAGCAAAGTAGCTATCAGTTCAGGATGAATGGATTGTTCCCTTAAAGCGTCTAGAAACTTTTGCCTTGTTTCAGCATCAATCCAGATTTGACGAAGGTCTCTCAGTGAGGCAGCACGTTTCACCACTCCTTTTTTGGAGTATTCAATATACTCTGCGTCTGTCAAGGTTTTCCCATCAGAAGTGAAGATTATACGGGCTTCGTTTGCAATGTAGACTTCGATACCCTTTAGCGTGATCTTCCGTTCAACTGTTACTTCTGGTTTCAGTTCAATTACAATCGGAGACAAACTTGGTTCTGGAGTAATGGTCATCTCCCGGCTACGAAAGCCGGAGCTTGAGACATAGAGCGTAATGGGTGAGTGAGGTAGATTAACAAGTATGAATGTCCCGTCTTTGGATGTTCGAGCAACCCTCTGCATATTCGGACCGATTTGAGCAATTACCTTACAATCTGGTATTGGTACTTGTGTCTCGTGGTGAATAACTATCCCACTAAGGCTGAAGTCAAAAGGTCCTTCAACTATTTTACCTGGCTCGCCTTTCGGAGGATAATCCCAGTCATCTAACAATCGCGTAGCATTAACATAGTCTATGATTCGGAAGAAATATTTCTTCGTATTAGCATCAATTCGACTTCCTCGGCCTATGATTTGTTTGAAAACAACCTTGGATGCAATCGGTTTAATTAGAACGATGTTATGGACTGATGGCACATCCACACCTGTAGTAAGTAGATCAACTGTAGTAGCCACAATAGGCGTTAGCTTATCGGAATCTTTGAAACGTTCATATATAGCTTTTACTTCTGGTTCTTCAGAAACTATTCGGACAGCATAATCAGGGAAACCCAAATCAGCGAATCGATTCTGCAATTCCTTGGCTACTTGAGCAGCATGTTCCATGTTCACACAGAAGACCATTGTCCTTTGTCTTGGGTCAAAAGTGCGAAGCAACTTTGAAAGGTGTTCACATATTTTGGCAGTTCTGTCCGGCAGAGTAATTTCCCTTTCAAAGTCTTCTAAAGTGTAGATCTCTTTCAAATCCACTTCCTCAGGAATAAAAATTTGAGCGCCTTGGTAAACTGCATCCTGAATCCAGAGCCCTTCGCGGTCTACATTGGTAAAGGCTCTGAAAATTTGGAATGGCGCAAGAAAACCATCTTCTATAGCTTGTCCCATACTATAGGCATAAACAGGTTCGCCAAAGTATGCGTAGGTATCAATGTTATCGTCACGCTTCGGTGTAGCTGTCATACCAAGGTGAACTGCCTTGCCGAAATAATCAAGGATTTCCTTCCAAGTCCCAAAACCTGACCTATGACATTCATCGATGATAACTAAATCAAAGAAGTCGGGATTATACTGTCTATAGAGACGGTTCTCGCCTTCGCCACTGTACATCGCTTGATAAATACTGAAGTAAATATCTCGGTTCTTAGGTGCCTTACCTTCTTCAATAAGTCCACGAGCATCCTCGAAAGGAGCAAATTCATTGTAAGCTTGGTCACGTAGGAAATTGCGATCTGCCAAATATAGGACACGATGCACATATCCTGATCTCCAGAGTTTCCAAACCAATTGGCAGGCAGCGAAAGTTTTGCCTGTTCCTGTTGCCATGGTAAGCAAGATACGCTTTCTGCCTTTGAGAATTTCCTCTATGCTTCTCTTTATTGCAACTTCTTGGAAATACCAAGGTCTTTTGCCTCCTGGTATATAGTAGTAGGCAGTCTCCAGAGGGTTTGCTTTTGCCTCTATCTTTACACCTTTCAGTTTGTACTTAAGATATCTCTGCCACAGTTCTTCAGGAGCAGGGAATCTGTCTAACGTGGTCTGTTTGTTTGTAGTAAAGTCAAATTCCTCTATTTGGTGTCCATTCGTAGAATAAGCGAAAAGCACATCCATATAATTTTGCGCATCGTCTTTTGCTTGCTGCATTCCAGATAAAGCGGGCTTTGACTCAGGCTCTGCCTCTACGACGGCAATAGGGACCGAAGCAAAAAATAGTATATAGTCAATCTCAGTGCCCTTCTTACGATTACCCTTCTCGTCAATAATCTTCCCGGGCGCGACGCGCTTTCCCCGTGAAATCATTTCCTCTTTCCAACCACCTTCGTGGAGTTTAGGATCAACCAGCTTTGCCCTAGTATCGTCCTCACTCAGCATTCTTACAACCTCACGCAGATTATATCTTGGTAGTCAGGTCTCCCCGGCTTCGCATGCTTATCCTTTCTTATTTTACCACGTGCTACTTAGCGGCATAAGGCTTTTTCACCAAGATTATTGGCATGACCTGCAATGCTCAATCAAAACATCTTTCAACCTTGTCTTTTACCTAATTTATATGAAGAAAACTTTTAAATGTGCGTCGTGTGAAGAACCAATCAAGAATCAAGACAGCTTATTCTTTGGTGATGTGAATACCTATTACGAAGGCAAACCCCTATGCGAAGTTTGTTATCACGAAGATGAGCCAGTAGCAACAATTTATTACCGCGGTGAAGAAGAGCCATATCATATCTCACTTACCAGAAATGAAACTGAAGGCGATTTCAAAGCTAAGTGGCGTTCAACTGATGCATGGAGAGGCAGATATGAACTTGAATCTGAAAAATATCAAAGGATATTCAGTGATGCCATTTTGAGCTATCACGAATCAGAAGCAATGCTTAAGGAATTGAATGACAAGATGATGGAAGCCTTCTCAACTAACGGAATTGATTTCTGTCGAGCTTTCTTGAGAACGAGTAACGTCTTCTGTACTGATTATGATATTTGGGTAAGAAAAGAACCAGATCAAATTCTACGTGCCTATCTGACCTTAGAAAGAATCAAACAAGAGGTTGATTACGCTAATCCAATCTATTCTACAGGAATCCTGTTTGATAGAGAAACGCTTGGCAAATTGCAAAATATTCTTGGTAATAAATACCAAATTAAAACTGATTCAGATGTTATGAAGCTGGTTGAGCAAAAAGGTGAGGACTTACTTGAAGAGATCAGGGACTATTACAAATCGAATCCAGGTGAAGACAATGAATGACGAGCCAGCAAAGAACCTTGAGTACCCTGAATTTTATGATGATATAGATCCTGATATAAAAGCAGAGTTCGAACTAGCTGAAAAAGAAGGGAGGCAACCAAATTGCATCTACTGCGGAAATCCCTTGGAGATAGGTCAAAGCTTTTATACAGATGTGTGGTGGAAGTGGAGTAAGGAAAAGAAATGCTACGAGAAGTTTGAAGACAGAACCTCAGATTGTGACAAGCCTTATTGCTTAAGGTGCGGTCACCATGATTGGGATTTCACCAATAATAGATGGGTTCAGTATTAGGTGAGGACATGCAATCAGATAGTCGAGAAATAAGAAAACTAATTCACGAGTACGGCTTAATGCTGAAGCCTCAGGAGATACCTACAAATCATCCGAACAGTCGATACTACTTCACCACTGAGCCTTTCGTTGCCACTGCTAACTCGTTACAGGTCTATGGAAAGGAAATCATTACTGATTGCTTGGCTTATCTTCAAGAGCAAGCAAGGCAATATAATGGATTAGATTATTTGCAGGTTTTTGAGGATATACAAAGAAAAAGGCCACCTCTATGGTTCATTGATGATGGCGAAGGCGGTGCAACAACAGCGCTATTACCTGAAGATTATTGATTCAAAACCGAAGCAACTAATCAGATTCTTGGTAGCACTGATGAATACTTTTCTATCCTGCTCTTACCACTCTCTGATTGTATTAACCAAGTCATCCAGCAAAGCTCTATTGCTCTGTAGCCAGAGTTTTTTGCAATTTGCTCTACTAATCGAATGAAATCGATATCAGTAGAAGGCATCCTCATATTTGCTTTAACCAGAATTTCACCGATAACTCTTTTGACTATCTTATCTGGCATTACTGTATCAATGCCACCCATCATTCTTAGATATTGGAAGGTGTTTATTCCCACTCCTTGAATTTTTCCTATCGGGTCTTTCTCCCAATTCTCGAGTTTCGCATACTTTGCCCAGTAAATAAAAGCATGCCTATCATCCAATTCCCTTTCTTTCTTAATCTTAACCAAGTAAGAAGCAACAGATTTCGCCATCTGCCAGGAACGTTTGTTTTTCCAAATCCTCCCGAGCTCCACATCATTAACAATGATTAAATCTTCGAGAGTGCGAAACTTCCCTGGCTCCACTAATTCTTTTCTAAACTTCTCCACCTTAGGTACCACTGCTTGAAAATAGTTTAAGCCAATAGAAGTAAAAGCAGCATCCACTATCATTAGCACAACATTACCATCCCACCTTTCGGTTCTGAGGCAGCGTTCACAGTATTCTTTAACCTCCGGGACTTTCTCCATGTAACTATCAACCACTTCCTTGAGTTTCACGCTTAATCTACCTTTCTCATTAATTAAATTTGATTTGCATATTTAGCAATCTATTCTCAACAACTTTAATTGACTCACAAAATAACTTCTTTAGCAAGCGATTGCAACCAAAAAGGTGATTTGATGATATGTGTCGATTTACCCCTGGAAGATGGGAGCTGTGAAAAAGTTTGGGTAAAAAGGCTTTCCAAAAATACAGGCGAGATAAACAATATCCCATTTCTATCTCAAAACTATAAGTACAAAGACATAATAGAATTTGATCCACTAACATTAGATGCGACCAGAGTCGTTAAAGATGGTGGGTATACTCCTACTAAGATAGTTGAATACAAGGGCAATTTCATGAAGGTAAGGGCTGAATGGGAAGCAAAAGGCTATGAAATCGAAGGAGTTGTTCCCGGCATTCTCGCTGTAACTAAAAGATTATGAGGTGACAACCTATGAAAACTTATAAAGTTCTTTGGGAATGGCATGGCTGCCTTAAGTTGAAAGCTAATTCAGAAGAGGAAGTCGGAAATGTATTTGAAGAGATGTCCCCATACCGGATCTTAAAGAAAAGCGTTATTGAAAGTGACTACAGCATTGAAGAAGTAAAAGATATGAACCCTATCGAGAGGTATAAACATGAGAATAATCGCTGAGGTTGAGATTTTTGATGAAGATGAGCAATCAGCAAGGGAGATAGTTTGGAAGGCACTGAGGCATATTGAGAGAGCTAAAGTAGGCAAGATCATATTCATCAAGGCATCAGCTTATCACAAAGAGTGATCCCATGCCCTACAGAATTGACATATACATAGGGAGTGACAATGGCTCTCTTGCCTGAAGATTACTGAGGCGATTATGTGAGTATCGAACATTATCAAACCGAGCTTGAAGAAATGAGGCTGGGAAGAATCAAAGGGATTGGCGGACCCTGGGGCTCAGGACTCTGGCAAGTTTATTTCGAGGACGGAACATCGTGTCATATCGAAAGCGGTTACGGAGTGAGGACAATAGCTCATTGTTACGGAGATTTGCAGAACGCAAAAGGTAAGCTAATCCGGTACTGCACCGATGACCTGGGCGTGATGACCTGTTTCGAACCGATAGAGGATGAATTGCGGCAATGAAAAGGCCTTGATGGCAAAAGTGATCGTATGCCCTACAGGATTGACATCTACATAGGAAGCGACAATGGTTCCAGAAAAATCTACAAGGACTATCTCAACAAAGTTAAACAATGGGCTAACGACAACTTTCCTGATGGTTATACTTTGGTGAGAGGCGAAGGTTATTATCGCGGTATCTCAGAGGATTCAGTTCTCATCAATGCGCTATTGAATTATGATGTTGCTATAAGAGACCAAGTGGAGAAGCTGAAGCAGGAGCTAAGTCAAGAGTCGATATTAATCGTAAAATCTTTAGTCGATTTTGAGGTGGTTTAGGTGGAATGAATATTTACAGAATCTCCGCTCCTATAAAATACTCGTCTAATGTGTATTGCCTTTACATCGACTATTTCTCGCGCCACAACTAATACTCTGAATGGTTCATTATGACCGCTTTGAAAATAACAGGTGATTCGCTTGCCATGGGCTAAGCTTTACGTTGGTGACGCAGTTGAGGTAATGAAAACCTTCGAAAGTGAATCAATAGACTTGGTAATAACCTCTCCACCTTACTGGGGTCATCGCGATTATGGAATCAAAGGTCAGATTGGGTTAGAGGCGAGCGTAGAGGATTATATTCAGAAGATAGTGAGTTATTTCCATGAACTCAAACGCGTTCTTAAGAGTACTGGTTCCTTCTATCTAAACATGGGAGACACTTATTCAAGAAAGAATCTTCTTATGATACCGGCAAGAGTAGCCTTAGCCCTGCAAAATGACGGGTGGGTTTTAAGAAATGACATTATCTGGTTTAAACCAAATCACATGCCATCAAGCGTGAAGGACAGATTAACAAATACCTATGAGCACCTTTTTCATTTTGTTAAAACCAGAAAGTATTACTACGATTTGGATTCAATCCGGATACCTCATAAAACGGGACCAGCCCAGTTCAACTACAGAGTGAGAGAAGCTAAGAAGGGAAACTTTGGAATCCTGGGAGTGAAATCCAGCATGGAAGAGATGGAGCAGTATGACAGCAAAGGACAAAAGGTGAGAGGGCTCAAAACGAAAGGTAAAGCCCGCATAGGTCAGGAACAGCATCATGGTCAGGATGTCAACTATCACCCGAATGGAAAGAATCCTGGTGATGTGGAGCTTTACAATACAAAATTCGATGAGAGAAGCCAGGCGAAGCGTCTTGGTGAAAACCTAGCATATGCAAGAAAAGTTCTTGGAAAAGGACACGAGACAGCGCTCAACCACCCACTTGGCAAAAACCCTGGCGACATTCTATTTGCAGATAGTAGAGGAAAGCTGGGAGCAGAGAGAAAAGTGATGCAGGAGTCAGGGTATATTGATCAGCATTCAGGCTACATGCTTGCCGGACTCAAGATAAAGTCAAGACTTGGAATTGATATAAAGAACCCTATGGGCAAAAACCCTGGTGACGTTTTCTATCAGGAGCAGCATCCCAAATATACCGGGGTATTCAGAAGAGGGGAAAGGCTACCACCGCAAAAGGACCAGCCAAATGCTTTTAACCCTCTGGGCAAGAATCCTGGTGATGTCCTTTCTGCACCCAATACCGGGGGTAACAATAAGGAACCATACATGCAAAATAATCCTCATAGGTTGCGGCTTAAGGGAAACGAGAATTGCACTCATTCTCGTGGCAAGAATCCTGGAGACATTATCTTTATTGGTCAGCGCCTTGGTGTGGATGCCAAACCCGGAGGCAGGGGTAGACCTCGTGCTGGACTCGATTTAACTCATGAAAATCATCCATTTGGGAAAAATCCTGGGGATGTGGTAGTTACACCAACTGGAGTTAGTGGAATCAAATACTATAAACAGATAATTTCCTCTGACACCTTATCACCCCTGGAGAAAGAGAATGCTTTGAAGGATCTGCATGGAATTTTGCGAAAGGTCGCAAAGGGCGAAGTAACTGACTTTAGAATGGTTATTCGGGGGCAACAGAAACCCCAGCACGGAAATGATATTGAGTTGAGTGGTAGAGCAAAGGAAATAAAAGAAAAGGGTTACGTTTTTATGATTTACTATCCTCTGGGAAAAAATCCAGGAGATGTGATGGAAGCCTCAGCAAGAGATACAAATCGCCACCACGGTTCAGGGCCACCAAACCTGAGGCATGGTGAAACAATACTTCCAAATCCAAAAGGAAAGAATCCCGGTGATGTAATGCCAATGTGGAAGCGAGAACTTGTCAGAACAGATAGACCTTTAAAACCGCCAAAAGGGGTAAGTGTAGGAGGTGGTAACACCAGGCTTAGGCAATTCAGCAAGAGGTGGAGACTTGAGAACCAGCAGCCCTCAGCCAAACAGGAGGATAGGCTCTCAATCTATCACCCTTTGGGCAGAAATCCAGGCGATGTTATTGAGACAGGGAACCTGAAATACAAAGGGCAAAAAAACATACGGCAGGATCAGAATCTTGGTGGTAATGTAGGGTTGGCAGAGTTCAGGGACAAATGCAGAGCAAGTGGATTAACAGAGGGTCATCCATTAGGCAGAAACCCGGGTGATGTTGTCAATCTCAGCCCTGAAACCAGAAGCAAAGGCAAACTGCTAAAGGAAAGAAGACGAGAATTGAACGAGATGAGAGCAAAAGGCAAAATCCACTGGGAAGTGCATCCATCAAAAGACCCGAGATGGTTTGGCAACAAAGGGAAGAATCCCACAGATTTCTGGACCCTCACAACAAGAGGATTCCCTGGTGCTCACTTTGCTGTATATCCTGAAGCACTATGTATAAGACCCATTCTATCGTCCTGCCCGCTTGAGGTTTGTGTAAAGTGTGGGAAGCCGAGGCAGAGAATCATCAAAACACATAACCCTGGTGGTATCTTGGGCAAACCTGGTCAGCCACAAGTGACGAGGGGGCAAGTCTATTTGCTTCCTGACGGCACAAGGTCAAAGGGTGGTTCTGTCTATTACTCTGGCAAAACCATCGGTTGGAGTTCGTGTGATTGCAGTGCTGGCTTTGAACCCGGGATCGTATTAGACCCTTTCGTCGGAGCGGGGACTACCATGAAGGTAGCTTTAGAATTGGGAAGAAATGTGATAGGAATTGAACTTAATCCTAATTATGTTGAAATAATTAAGAGGCGATTGAATTGGAATAAAAGGAGAAGCACAGGCTATGAAATTGTCTGGTGTAACTCAAGGTGTAAGGTTTAATGCACAAAGACCGAAGGCCACATCTCGACCTCATCAGCACCGCAGACCTTTTCAGCCCAATAGAAGGGATCCCACCATCGTATTCCTTGCTCACGGGGACCTTCTGGCCCCGACCAACCACCCTTGAAAACCCCGGGTGAACCCCACAATCCCCGGTAAAAGAGCCACCACCATTTGTCAGCAACAGTTGGATTACTGAGGCTCTGTTCACTAGGAAGCAACTGCACTTGAGGAAGTAACTCCACTCCTGCACTTGCACAGCCAAAAGCAAATGAATCTGAAGACCGAGGAGGAACGTAGTCTATAGCTTTACGTCCTTTGATAGTCCACGACGAGGGGATGCGGATTTTAAAAGCAGCAAACGGGAGAGAAATCGCTCTTTGAGTTTCTGCTGGATATCCTTCAGGCCTGTAGCTAAAGTAGTTGGCGTGAGAACCTTTCGCTACATAGCATACGACATGGGACTCCTGTACCTTAGATACAAGTGTCCAAGGTCTTCGAAGCCCAGCATAATGACCAGAGTAAGCAATACCGACTGGAATTGGCTCCTGTGGACCAGCGGTACTCAGAAGAATAGTAACCATCTCCCAGTCACCTTCATGGTCATTCCAAAAATCATTGTAGAAGTAGAAGAACCAATATTGAACACACAATGCTTCGGGCTTTGGCTTTGGGTTGAGGAACGGTTCATCGCCAGATATAACCCGGGCATAAGCTGTAACAGGATATCTCATAAGCCCGCTGGCCAGAATTTCCAAGTACGCTTTCCTAGCTGCTTTTTCATCACCTGCTCGAATGCCAGGGATATCTAGAAAAGTACCACGTCCGCACGTAGGATCGGTTTTTACAACGTTCTTGATCTCGTCAATAGTAGTTATTGTCTTCTTGTGCCAGTCTGTAACTAATTTGAACCAGTTTTTCGCTCCTTTCCCCAATCGCACTTGCTCAAGAAACAACTCAACTGACCGGGGATAGAAATCAGTTTCAGTCTCAGTCAGTGAAGGCGAATGCTCTGGAAAAAGAACGAGGCACGGTTTGTATTTGTCCGCCAGTTCTGCTGCTGTCTCGTAGTTCAACTTCCACATTTTCTATCAGTAGATTATACCATGGCAGGGAAGTTCTCCAACTAAAATAGAGCTAAAGGACTGCGGATGTCTTGACAACTGAACCTAAAGGCTATAACTTGTAATAGCAATAAAGAGAAGGAGGTAATGCCAATGCAAGCTTATTGTTTTAAATGCCGCAAAAAGGTAGAGGTAAAGAATCCTCAAAATGTTGTGCTGAAGAACAAAAGGCCAGCGACTCGAGGAGTTTGTCCTGTCTGCGGGACAAAGGTATTCAGGATTGGTAAGAAGTAAGTTCAGTCGAATTTAATGAACCTTAGCTATAGCTGTAAGGTTCTTGCCCAATTGCTGTTGCTTTTTCTTGTTAGCGGGTTTTGAAAAGTTCACCGTCGTTTTGCCTATACTTATCCTGTCCATGGGTGAAAACTTTCTATGTTGAACTGTAACATGAGCTGAAGCCAAGCTTACGTATCTTCTCACCATCTCAAGAGAAGTATGACCTAATATCTGCTGTAAAGAAAAGACATCACCACCGTTAATTAAGTAATTGGTAGCAAAGGTATGACGGCAGAGATGGGGATGAATTCTTTTGACTCCACATTTCTTGGCTAAACGCTGGAAGATTAACTTGATGCTATCTCTGTTCAATGGTAATCCTTCCAATGTCAAGAAGAAGTTATTGATATTGGGATAGAGGGGATCTCTCCTGAAGTGCGACCTGTAGCGCCACAAAGCCCTTTGCGCAGCCACTCCGAAGGGAACAATCCTTTCCTTACCACCTTTCCCCATTACTTTTAGATATCCACTCTCAATATTGATGTCTTCCAGTTTCAGTTCTGCAAGTTCACTGCATCTAATTCCAGTATCCAGGAAAAGCAATAGAATAGCATAGTCTCTGGAACCGGCAGTAGTGTTTAGGTCAAGGTGTGAAAATATCTCTTTTATCTCAGCTTCAGTTAAAATTTGAGCGATTCTATTTTGGGCTTTTGGTGGTTTTAGATTTGCCAGCCTGTTCTCTTCTGTATAACCTTGTTTATATAGCCAGTTAAAGAAAGCTCTCAAACCTCGGATGTAAGTTTGGATACTTATTGCTGCGAGTTTTCCTTCCTTCTTTACCATACGGGGATGGTCCTGCCATCTGGTCTTCTCTTGTAGGTATAAGATGAATTCCCGGACTTCTGTTTCACCCAGGTCAGCTAATCTCGTTGACTGCTCGCTCTCAATTAAGAAACGGTGAAACTGCGTAAGTGACTGATTATACCAACGAATGGTCTTAGGACTCTTACCTTCAGTCTTGTTAAACAATTCAAAGTCCTTAGCGAGTTCAGCCAGCTCAAAAGATTCCTTAGTCAACTCTTCCCATCGCCAGTTTTTTCTTGTCACAACCATTTTCTCCTCTCCTTTTACCCTGGTCAAAAATCCGTGACCCGAGTGTGACCAGAGTGTGATATTGGTGTGAGCTTGGTGTGACCTTTTGAGCTGACAAGGCAGCGGGTCTTATAAAATAAGAAACCCGCCGCTCAGGCGGGCTCCAAATCTGCTCTTGAATCTATGGCGTCCCTGGAGGGATTCGAACCCACGACCCGCTGCTTAGAAGGCAGCCGCTCTGTCCAGCTGAGCTACAGGGACTTGATTTCAAGTGTAGCATAAAGAGGAAAAGACAGTAAATAACGTCACTTCTTCCGGTGAGTAGCAGCATGTCTGTGCCAGCAGGTGGAATGAACATAAACAGCGCATTTAACGCAATAATAAAGCCCGGCTCGAGTCTCTTTACCACATATAGGGCATTTCATGTTACTCTCCCTTACCTCTCCATTTTTTTGAAACCTTTTTCTTCTCTTTCTGAGTCGATTTTTATTGTATTAAAAAGAATAGCATTGTCAAGTGAAATGAAAGGAATTTGCAAGCAACTTGACAACATTTCTTCCTGACTATTAATATGGGTTAACTTTATTTATACGTGTAATTGCAATGTCGTCTATCCTTGAAAGAATTGACCAACCGGCTGATTTGAAAAACTTAACTCATGAGGAACTTAATCAACTTGCTGCCGAAATTAGGCAAGAGTTGATTAATACAGTAACCAGCACCGGCGGACATTTAGCTTCTAATTTGGGTGTAGTGGAGCTTACTATTGCCTTACATCGAGTCTTTGACAGTCCTAAGGACAAGATTATTTGGGATGTCGGTCATCAGAGTTATACTCATAAACTACTAACGGGACGTCGACAGAAATTTCACTCTCTCCGACAGTATGAGGGTCTGTCGGGATTTGCTGACCCCAATGAGTCTCCTCACGACCCTTTCGTCAGTGGGCATGCCAGTACTTCTATTTCAGCGGCTTTAGGTATGGCTGTAGCCCGAGATTTAAAGCATGATGACTATTCAGTGATAGCAGTTATTGGCGATGGCGCTCTTACTGGTGGGATGGCTTTCGAGGCGTTGAATCAAGCAGGACATCTGGGTAATAGATTTATTATTGTCCTTAATGACAATAAAATGTCTATTTCTCCCACTGTGGGTGCTTTGTCAAAAATGCTCAATAAATTGTGGTTTGACCGACATTATGAAGAGGCTGAAGAAAAAGCTCGGAAATTTCTTTCCTCTTTCTCCCTGGGTAAACATTTATGGCAAGCAGGCAAAAGATTCAAGCATAGTTTCAAGAGTCTGGTTTTACCAGCAAGCATTTGGGAAGAACTTGGCTTTACTTACATGGGACCTTTTGATGGTCATGACCTCAAGCAATTAGAAAAATCATTTGAACAAGCTCGAAGACACCGTGACAAACCAGTCTTTGTCCATGTGGTGACCGTTAAAGGCAAAGGTTACCCACCAGCAGAAACAGATGCCATCCGGTTTCACGGGGTAAGTGGTGAGAGTAGTAAAAGTAACGGGATACCTACTTATAGTGAGGTTTTTGCTCAAACCTTGCTACAACTGATGCGAGAAAATCCAAGGATAATAACCATTACGGCTGCCATGTCCGAAGGAAATTGCCTCAGCATGGTAGCTAAAGAGTTTCCAGAACGAGTTTTTGATGTTGGAATTTGTGAGCAGCATGCAGTGACTTTTGGTGCTGGGATGGCAATGAAGGGATTTATCCCGGTAATAGCTATATATTCTACTTTCCTCCAGCGTGCTTTTGACCAGATTATTCACGACGTTTGTCTTCAAGAATTGCCGGTGGTCTTGGCTCTTGACCGAAGCGGGATTGTAGGTGAGGATGGCAAAACCCATCAGGGGCTCTTCGACCTGTCTTACTTGACTTTGATTCCTAATCTTATTGTCTCAGCACCTAAAGATGAAGATGAACTTCGGCATTTGCTCTTCACAGCAGTCAAGGTAGGTCATCCCATAGCTATTAGATACCCTCGGGGTTCTGGATTGGGAGTAAGTCTTGAATCACCTCTACGAAAACTGGCTATTGGTAAGGGAGAAATCCTCCGTGAAGGAGAAGATATAGCCTTAATCGCTTTAGGCTCAATGGTGTCTCCGACAGTGGAAGCCGCTCAGTATTTATCCGATTTGGGAATTGAAGCCGCGGTGGTAAATGCACGCTTTGCCAAGCCTATCGATTCTGAACTTATAATTGAGGCTTGTAGGCACAGTCGACGTTTAGTTACTGTTGAGGAAAACGTTGTCTCAGGAGGCTTCGGCAGCTCAGTTGTTGAAGCATTGCATCAAAAAGGATATTCTGATTTCAAACTAAGAAATATTGGCATTTATGATGAATTTATAGAGCAAGGTTCACAGGATTTACTTCGTTCTAACTACAATTTGGATTCTCAAGGAATAGTCAAACAAATTTTGGCATTTTCCTCTGAACTTATGGCTCGACCTATCACTCCTATAGACAGAGTCAATAAATTGAGGACTAAGTAGAAAAATTGACTCTTCCTGAAGTTTTCCTCCGATACCGTCCTGAAATAGAGACTGAACTAAGAACTGTCATCAACGCCAATCCATCTCTATTTGACACTATATTGCGCTATCACTTGGGGTGGATTGGCCAATCGAAGCTACCGAGAGAAAAAACTTTGGGTAAACTAGTGAGGGCGACCCTATGTTTGGTTAGTTGTCGGGCTTTAGGCAGTGATTACCGTAAAGCATTGCCAGTAGCAGCAGCTCTGGAGTTGATTCACAATTTTTCCTTGATCCATGACGATATTGAAGACGCCAGCGCTGAACGCCATCACCAAGCTGCAGTCTGGAAATTGTGGGGAGAAGCTCAAGCCATTAATGCTGGTGATGCCGTGTATGCCTTGGCACACCTAGCTCTGCTGCGATTGAAAGAGATGAGCTTAGCACCGGAAAAATTCGCACATTCTTTAAAAATATTAGATGAAGCTTGCCTTAGACTCTGCGAAGGACAGTATTTGGACATTGCCTATGAAAGCCGAACTGATATTACCATCGAAGACTATCTTGACATGATTGCTAAAAAGACAGCAGCCTTGATGGCAGCCTCAACTTGCTTAGGGGTGCTGATAGCTCTGGAAACAGGAGACGAGAGAACACTGGACAGCTTTTACTCCTTTGGTAAAGAGTTAGGATTGGCTTACCAGATTCGAGATGATATACTTGGCATTTGGGGATCAGAAAAAAAGACCGGAAAGCCCACTGGCGATGATATCGTTAAAAAAAAGAAAGCTTTGCCAGTAATCTATGGATTGCAGCATGCTGGAAATAAAGAAAGGGAGAGATTACTGGAAATTTACTGTAAGACAACTATAAGGGAAGCTGACATTGCCAAGGTAACCGAAATTCTTGATGCTGTACGTGCCAAGAGTTATTCCCAAGCGCTGGCAGAGAGGTATTACCGCCAAGCCTTAAAGCATATCCAAGGGAAGAAGTTATCCTTAGAATTAAAAGAAATAGCTGACTTCTTTATTGAACGTGATTATTAAATTAAAGAAGGATATCAATTGTGAAGTTGGCGATTACAGGTAAGGGGGGTGTTGGTAAAACAACATTAGCCAGTCTTTTAGCTTGGGTATATGCTCAAGAAGGTGCGAAGGTTATAGCCATCGATGCCAATCCTGATGCTAATCTGTCAACAGCTTTGGGTATCCCCATGACTGAGGCAAATAGTGTAGTTCCTATTGCTGAATTAAAAGATTTAATTCAGGAACGCACCGGAGCAAAGCCTGGTAGTTTTGGTACCTTTTTTAGATTCAATCCAAAGGTAGATGATATTCCGGAGCGTTTCTCTTTGAGGGTAGATGGCATTCAGCTGCTGGTTATGGGCACAGTGAAAAGGGGTGGCTCTGGGTGTATGTGCCCTGAGAATGCTTTACTCCAGAACTTAATTAGCCATCTTCTGTTAGGTAGGTCAGAGGTAATAATCATGGATATGGATGCAGGGGTTGAACACTTAGGTCGAGGCACTGCTAAGGGAGTGGATGCCTTAATCATTGTAGTAGAACCTGGACAACGGAGTTTCGAGACAGCCAGAGCTATCAAGCGTTTGGCTAAGGATTTGGGTATTAAGCAGTGTTACATAGTCGGCTCTAAAACTAAAAATGAAGAGGAACATCAGTTTATCCTTAATAATTTGCCTGACTTTAGAGTCTTGGGTTTTATTAATTATCACCCGGAAATCGTCGAGGCTGATTTGAAAGGATTAGGGGTATTTGCAGCTTCATCTGAGGCTATGACTGAAGCTAAGGAGATAAAAAGAAAGCTGGAGCAGTATTTTACTAAGTAAGAATGAAGCGAAATGAAGAAGACAATTCGAGACATAGATGTTAGAGGGAAAAAAGTCCTAACCAGAGTCGATTTTAACGTACCTTTGGATGCCAAGACCGGTGCTATTACTGATGACACTCGTATTCGGGCAACTCTGCCAACTATTAATTATTTAGTTGAACAGAAAGCTAAAGTCATTTTGTGTTCTCATTTAGGTCGCCCGGACGGGAAAATAGTAGAAAAGTTACGATTAGCCCCGGTAGCTGAACGCTTATTGAAACTAATAAATTCACCAGTGATTGCTACTTCTGATTGCATTGGACCCGAAGTGGAAAAGGAAGTGGCTAAACTGAAAGAAGGCGAAATTCTACTTTTAGAAAACCTGCGTTTCCATAGTGAAGAAGAAGAGAATGAGCCTGTTTTTGCTCAAAAATTGGCACAATTAGCTGATATTTACGTTAATGATGCTTTTGGTACTGCGCATCGAGCTCATGCCTCCACTGTAGGTGTAGCTAAATACTTGCCAGCAGTGGCGGGGTTTCTTATGGAAAAGGAACTGGAAGTTTTTGAAAAAGCCCTAAAATTTCCAGAACGTCCCTTTTGTACTCTGGTTGGTGGAGCTAAAATCAGTGATAAGTTAGGGCTTTTACATAACCTTATAGATAAAGTTGATTCCTTGCTCATTGGTGGTGGTATGGCAGCCACTTTTCTAAAAGCCAAGGGTTATGGGGTCGGGCGCTCTTTAGTAGAAGAAGATAAATTACATGTGGCTGAGGAAATTTTGGAGGAGGCTAAGAAGAAAAGGGTGACTCTCTTAATCCCTTCGGACGTGGTCATTACTGAAGAAATAGATGCTAAAGCACCGACTATAGTAGTTTCAGTAACTGAAATACTTCCAAATTATTCTATCGCAGACATCGGTCCTGAAACTATTAAGCAGTTTGTTGCTGAGTTACAGAAATCCAAAACAGTCCTGTGGAACGGTCCGGTAGGTGTTTACGAAATCCCCCAGTTTGCTCAAGGAACAAAAACGATAGCCCAATTTTTAGCCGGTTTGAGAGCAGTTACTATTATTGGCGGTGGTTCTACTGCTGAAGTTGTGGGGCAAATGGGGTTGGGCAACAAGATGACTCATGTTTCAACTGGTGGCGGTGCCAGTCTGATGTTTTTGGAAGGTGAGACTTTACCTGGGGTGGCAATTCTCTTGGATAAGGAATAATGGTTAGTCATGGCATCATAAAAGATATCACTGTCACATCGCCATCTAAGATAGTAATGCTAGTTATCGATGGCTTGGGAGGGCTGCCTGACCCAAAATCAGGTAAGACAGAGCTTGAAATAGCTTTAACACCCCATCTCGATAAATTAGCTCAAGAAGGTATTTGTGGGCTTATCGATCCTGTGAGCCCAGGGATAACTCCTGGGAGTGGACCGGGACATTTAGCTCTTTTTGGATACGACCCTTTGAAATTTATTATCGGCAGGGGTGTTCTTGAGGCTCTAGGGATAGACTTTGACCTTAAAGACACAGATGTGGCAGCCCGAGGTAATTTTTGCGCTATTGATGACCAAGGGCTCATAATTGACCGGAGAGCCGGTCGCATTTCAACTGAGGAGTCTCGTCAACTATGTGAATTATTAGGGTTGATTAAATTAAATAAGACACAGCTTTTTGTATTGCCAGTAAGAGACCATAGGTTTTTATTAGTTCTCCGTGGCGATAATCTATCCGCCGCTGTTGGTGATACTGACCCTCAAAGAGTAGGAGTCGCCCCAAACATAGCTGCGCCGATTAACTCAGAAGGAAAGATTACTGCACACTCAGTAAACCAATTCATTGATATGGCGGCAGAAATATTAAGCCGGCACTACCCAGCTAATATGATTCTACTTCGGGGTTTCTCGAGATTACCTCATTTCCCTTCTATAAAGGAGATCTTCAAACTGACACCGGCGGCTATTGTTGATTACCCGATGTACAAAGGGTTAGCCAAGTTAGTAGGAATGGAAGTTTTAGCGACTGGGAGCGATATTAAGGAAAAGTTATTCACATTAGCCAAACATTTCAATGAATATGATTTTTTCTATGTCCATGTTAAGAAGACCGACAGTGCTGGTGAAGATGGTAATTTTAAGGAAAAAGCCAGGCTGATTGAGGAAATTGATACTGCTTTACCAGTATTGACGGATTTAAAGCCAGAAGTGATTGTTGTTACCGGTGACCACTCAACTCCAGCTGTGCTGAAGGGACATAGTTGGCACCCAGTACCATTATTGTTGCATTCTCGATGGTCTCGCTCAGGCGGAGTCAAGGAATTTTCGGAACGAGTCTGTGCTTCAGGTGGACTTGGCAGGTTTCCGGCGGTAGAAGTCATGCCTTTAGCTATGGCACATGCTCTTAAATTGACCAAATTCGGTGCTTAAAAGATGCGTCTCCCATTTATCGCTGGCAACTGGAAGATGAATACTTCTGTGAGTGAAGCATTGAAGCTGGTGCAGGATATGTTGATTGAACTCGATAAGATCGACGGAGTAGAAAAGGTGATATGTCCACCTTTTGTCTCCTTAGTGCCCATCAGGGACTTAGTTAAGGGGTCATCCATAAAATTGGGTGCGCAGAATATGTATTTTGAACAAAAAGGGGCTTTTACTGGTGAGATTTCCCCTGTTATGTTAGTTGATTTATGCCAGTACGTTATCTTAGGACATTCGGAACGTCGTAACTATTTCGGCGAGACTGATGAGCTAATTAATAATAAGGTAAGGGCTGCTTTTGGACGTGGGCTTATCCCGATTCTATGTGTGGGGGAAAGCCTGAGAGAAAATGAGGCAAGTAAAACCCAAGAAGTGGTCAAACGACAAATTACAATAGCTCTTAGAGATATAAATCCGTCAAGCTCCTTAGTGGTCGCTTATGAGCCAGTTTGGGCAATTGGTACCGGTAAAGCAGCTACAGTAAAGCAAGCCTCGGCTACTATCAAGTTTATTCGGGATATCATCGCTACTGTTTGGGACAAAAAAACAGCTCAAGAAGCGCGAATTCTGTATGGAGGCAGTGTTACTCAGGGAAATATCTCAGAGTTTGTAGCTGAATCAGACATTGATGGTGCTTTGGTCGGTGGCGCTAGCCTTAAGGCTGATGAATTCTTAGGCATTGTTAGACAAACAACACTAATCAAAAGCAAAGCCAAACTGTGAGAAAAAATGGAAGGTCTAGTCGCTATCATTGGACCTACGGCAGTAGGCAAGAGCGACTTAGCGTTTCAGATTGCCCAAGATTTTAATGGTGAAATTGTTAGCGCCGACAGCCGCCAAGTTTACCGTTACATGGATATCGGGACTGCTAAACCTCCTTTAGAGCAAAGGAGCATTATTCCTCATCACCTTATTGATATAGTTGCGCCTGACGAAGTTTTCAGTTTAGCTCTTTACCAAAAATTAGCTTACGAAGCTATTAGAAATATACAATCTCTAAATAAGTTGCCCTTGCTGGTAGGTGGCAGTGGTCTTTATGCGTTGACAGTAATAGAAGGCTGGAAAATCCCTGAAGTACCTCCCAATCACGGATTCAGGCATAGTCTTGAGGGCAGAGCAAAGAAAGAGGGATATTATGTTCTTTATGAAGAACTACAAAAGGTTGACCCGGTAGCAGCTCTAAAGATTGCCCCTACTAACTTACGCCGAGTTATCAGAGCCTTGGAAATATATAAGGTAACAGGTTACCCCCCGTCCCAAATTTGGCGCAAGGAAATACCACCATTTCCCGTCTTTGTTGTTGGCTTGACTACAAATAGAGAGGGTTTATATCGGAGAATTGACCTTAGAGTTGACAAAATGATAAAAGATGGAATAGTAGAGGAAACTCAAGATTTGCTATCTAGGGGTTATAGCTTGGACTTGCCATCAATGTCAGGCATAGGTTACAAACAAATAGGGAGGTTTCTTCAAGGAAAGACAGATTTACCTTCGACAGTTCAACAGATAAAATATGAAACTCACCGGTTTGCTCGACACCAGTTTGCTTGGTTTCGTTTCCAGGACAAAAGGATTTGTTGGATTGAAATAGGTGAAAACGTGGAGAATAAGGTGAGAGAGGCACTAAGACCTTTTATTGGTACTCTGGAAAGGGGATAAAAAGTTGAATTTTGTAAAACTCCAAGCAACAGGAAACGACTTCGTACTAATAGATGCTCGAACTAAAGAGAGGGACTGGGCGAAGTTAGCCCGGGAAATGTGTCCACGACGTTGGGGTGTTGGTGCTGACGGCTTAATTGTAGTGGCAAACTCTTCCGTGGCTGATATCGGAATGCGAATTTTTAATCCTGATGGCTCTGAAGCTGAGGTTTCTGGCAATGGACTCAGATGTTTAGCTAAATATGTCATCGACCGGGAATTATTTTCCGGTTTTGATTTAAAAGTAGAAACTCTGTCAGGCATAAAAAGGGTGGAGACTTCGGTGGAGATGGGAAAAGTAAACAAGGCTCGGGTTGGTATGGGTATGCCTCGATTTAAACTTGAGGAGGTACCCATCAAAGCTGAGCTAATGAAAAGCAAAGAAAAACAAATCCCAGTTCCGGTACTTGACTATCCTATGAAGATAACCGACGAGAAATTAGCTTTGTCTTTTGTTTCCATAGGTAATCCCCATGCTGTGAGTTTCGTTTCAGGTTCGGTGACTGCCTTCCCTTTGGCTGAAGTAGGACCTAAGGTAGAGGATCACCCTCTTTTCCCCGAGCGAGTAAACTTTGAAGTAGCTCGAGTGATAAGTCACCGACAAATAGAAGCCAGAGTCTGGGAAAGGGGAGCTGGCGAAACTCTTTCCTGTGGGAGTGGCGCCTGTGCTGTAGCTGTAATCGCTAAGCTAAAAGGATATACCAATAGTGAAGTTGACATAATATTATCAGGTGGTACGTTAAATGTGGAATGGGATGGAGTAGGGGAGATTTGGCTTTCCGGACCGGTAACAGAAGTTTTCTCGGGAGAATGGCCAAGGTGAAGTTAGTAAGTTACGCCAAACAAGGAGAACAACCCAGGACAAATTCCGAAGGGGAGTTGGTTGAATTCGACATTGACTATCTTGTAACATGTCTTGCCGAATTGAGAAACACATCGTATTCCGTAATTGAGCAGCCTGATAGACGCAAACATTGCGACCATTTCTATTTGATTGTAGGACAACAACTTGTGGAAGTATTCTAAAAATCATTAGGAAGGGACAAGATGAGATTTTCAAAGAATCTTGACAGGATACCACCGTATCTCTTTGTGGAGATAAACCGAAAGATTGCTGAGAAGAGAGCTAAAGGTGAGGAAGTTATAAGTTTTGCCATTGGTGACCCGGATATACCGACACCAAATCACATTGTAGAGCGGCTATGCCAGGCGGCTGGAGACCCGGCTAACCATCGTTACCCAGAAACAGACGGTTTACCTCAACTCCGCCAAGCTATTGCAACTTGGTATGAGAAACGATTTAGTGTCCGCTTAGACCCTGATAAGGAGGTGTTGCCTCTTATTGGCTGTAAAGAAGGTATTGGACACATATCTTTCTGTTTTATTGACCCTGGTGACATAGCCTTAGTGCCTGACCCTGGCTATCCAGTCTATTCCGTGAGCACCGTACTGGCTGGTGGGGAACCATACTTTATGCCCTTAACCGAAGAAAATGATTTCCTGCCTGATTTAGACATCATACCTCAAGAAGTTCTCAAACACGCTAAACTTCTGTGGCTTAATTACCCTAACAATCCTACCGGAGCTACAGCCGAACTCGATTTCTTTGAAAAAATGGTTGGTTTTGCGAAGGAGCATAGTTTAGTCGTGTGTCATGACGCTTCCTATACTGAAGTTGCTTTTGATGGCTACAGAGTAGTTAGCTTTCTTCAGGTATCTGGTGCAAAAGAAGTGGGTGTAGAGTTTCACTCTTTGTCTAAGACTTACAATATGACTGGATGGCGGATAGGAATGGCAGTAGGCAGTGCTAAAATGATAGATGCTTTGTTCCGGGTCAAATCTAATCTCGATTCAGGCGTCTCACAAATTATTCAATGGGCAGCTATAGAAGCTCTGTCAGGTCCTCAGGAGTGTGTGGATGAGCACAACTTCATTTACCAGCGGCGACGGGATGAACTAATCGCTACCCTCAGTAAGATAGGTTTGAAAGCCAGACCACCAAAAGCCAGTTTCTATATCTGGGCTAAAATCCCTGAAGACTATACTGCGGAGAAGTTTACTTTGAAGCTGCTGGATGAAGCTGGAGTTGCGGTAACTCCCGGAATTGGTTATGGTAAACGAGGCGAAGGCTATATTCGTTTTTCCTTAACTGTCCCCGATGATCAGTTTAAAGAAGGGGTGAAAAGGCTGCTTGTCTGGAACTCGAGCCGCAGGAAATAGTTTACATAACCTAAACTAAGAGGAGAATATAAAAACGCGCCGGACTTTTTTAACTCAAGCAGAAGTAGAACGAGCCTTTCTGGTTGGAGTAGAAGCCAAAACGCCTGAAGACGGCTGGTCCATTGCCAGCTCTTTAGAGGAATTATCTCATCTGGTCAGGACCGCTGGAGCGGAAGTAGTGGGTAAGCTTACCCAGAAACTAACCAAACCTTCTCCCAGTTATTACGTAGGTAGGGGAAAATTAAAAGAATTAATTGGACTGCGAGGACGAACTCGTTATAGTATAGCAATCTTCGATGATGAACTATCCCCAAGGCAACAGAGAAATTTGGAAGAGGCTCTGGGAGTTAAGGTTATTGACCGTACCGCCTTGATATTGGATATTTTTGCCCGGCGGGCTCAGACTCACGAAGGACAGTTGCAGGTAGAATTAGCCCAACATGAATACCTTCTACCACGATTAGCTGGTCAATGGGGTCATTTAGAACGATTAGGCGGTGGCATTGGCACCAGAGGTCCTGGTGAATCCCAATTAGAGACGGACCGCCGATTAATTCGCAATCGTATCTACCGCCTTAAGTCAGAAATCGAAGAGATAAGAAAACATCGGGCATTATACCGCCGTCAGCGCCAACGAAGCGGCATCCCGGTGGTGGCTCTCGTAGGTTATACCAACGCTGGCAAAAGCACCTTACTCAATGCTTTGACCCAGGCTAATGTGGTGGTAGAGGATAAACTTTTTTCCACCCTTGACCCTATAACACGACTCATTTCTCTGCCTGACGGCAGTCAGTTCTTAATCACCGATACCGTTGGTTTCATCCATAAATTGCCACCCACAGTAGTAGCTGCCTTCCGAGCTACTCTTGAAGAACTCTCAGAGGCGCATTTACTACTCCATTTAGTTGACATAACACACCCAGATGCTGCTGAACAGTGCTTAACGGTAGAAAAAATCCTTGATGAACTCAAGTTAGGACATAAACCAAGACTCACGGTTCCCAATAAATTGGATTTGGCTGTGAGCAGGGAAGAAGACCTGAAAAGCATAAAAGCAGCATCCATCAAACAACGCATTAGGCTAAATCAGGATACGACGGTACTAATTTCAGCTCTCAGAGGCTGGGGGTTAACTGAACTGCTACAGCGCATTGCTCTAATAATTAAAACGTGAGACCCTGTCTTGACAGAGGACCCGCGTAAAGATAGAATACGCTTCGCAAAATGGCACTTTGACGAAATCAGTAGGGGTTTAGAGATATGACTATAGACTCATTAATAAAGGACTTTCTAGAGTATCTGGAGATTGAAAAAGGAGTTTCGCCTCTTACTACCCGGGATTATAACCATAAATTGAGACGTTTTTCTGTTTGGCTTCACCAAAACTATCCGGAGAGCAAACCTGAAGGTATTAATTTAGAAATTGTGAGAAAATTTAGGCTATACCTGGCTCATTTATGTAATCAAAATGGTTTACCGCTCAAAAAAGTTACTCAAAACTATCATATTATTGTGCTGAGGGCTTTTTTACGTTATCTGTTAGCTCAACGTGATATTCCAACTCTCTCCCCTGATAAGATAGAACTTGCCAAACAAGCTTCGCGTTCTGTTAATTTTTTAAGCTCTGAGCAAATAAGTATGCTGTTGGGTAGTCCAGAAATCTCAGATGAAGTCGGATTAAGGAATAGAGCCATTCTTGAAACATTGTTCAGCACTGGATTGAGAGTCTCTGAATTAGTGCGTTTGAATCGTGGACAGATTAATTTGAAACGGAAAGAATTTGGGGTAATGGGCAAGGGAAGGAAGGTCAGAGTGGTGTTTCTATCAGATGTAGCTGCTCTTTGGCTTGAACGTTACTTAAGAGTCCGTAAGGATAATTTTAAGCCTTTGTTTGTTCGGTATAGTGGCAAGGTGGATACAACGAAGGAAGGTGAAGGAATGAGACTGTCGGCAAGGTCTATCCAGCTTATAGTAGACAAATATGCACGGAAATGTGGATTGCCAGTAAAAGCAACTCCACATACTTTAAGGCATTCTTTTGCTACAGATCTGTTAATTGGTGGTGCTGACCTACGCTCTGTTCAAGAAATGCTGGGGCATGAAAGCATTAGAACAACTCAAGTTTATACCCATGTTACCAATAAACACTTAAAAGAAGTCCATAAAACTTTCCATAGTAGAAAGAGAGATAACGAATAAGATAATTGCCTAAAATAAATAGGGAAGATATTTGTGAATAGAGCTGAATTTACACTCGATGCTATAAGAGAAGGTCTTGAGAAATTTAATAAGGAATATGGATATTATCCAACCGCTGAAGAAATTGACGGCTGCCCGTATTTGCCCTCTTCTAGGCATATACAGAGAAAATTCGGTGGCCTAAAGAAGGTTCGAGAGCTTTTGGGGTTGAGTGAATTTGACTATCGTAGAGGAAGTCGTCGCCAGGTTACCATTAATAAGTTTCTTCAATTATCTATAAAGTCAGAGAGGGAAATTAGGGAGTTTCTTGACAAAAGGTATGGAGAAATATGTGTCCATGAGGAAAAAAGTTACGGTGAAGGAAGGAATAGAGTAGATTTTTTCGTATATGCGAGGGAAAATTTTGCAGTGGAAGTGTTCAACACATACTCTTTAAGAAATTTAAGCAAGAATCTAAACAGTAAACTGCATAAATTTAATGACTTTCCGTTTAAACTGTATTTTGTTGTTACAGGGGGAGGCTTCTCACAAGTAAGCATTGATGCTTTAATCTCTAACAAAAAGGATTTACCACTGTCAGCAAACATGAAGTGTCTAATAATCCAAGAGTTCAAGAAAGAATGCTTGAACAACTTACCACCTTTGTCAATTAGAATGCAGTACAACAGGGCGTATCCTCACAAGGTGGCATTATTTGATTAACTTTCTTTCTTTAGGGTATCGTGAAAAACTAAGAATAAATATAAATGCTCCAACTTCAGCCCATTCTTTGAGGCATGGTTTTGCTACTTATCTAGCGGAAAAAGGCGCTAACCCAGCAGCTATTCAAATTCTCCTCGGTCACGAGTCTTTAGACACTACCACTCGTTATGTTCATGCTTCTGATAAATATGCTGAAGAGACTCACAAGAAGTTTCATCCTTTAGCACGAGCTACTGAAGGTGAAACTCTTTGATAAATATTATGTCAAGTATATCTCGAAGTTCTGTATTAAAAACAAAAATGGGCTCGGTAGGATTCGAACCTACGACCAACCGGTTATGAGCCGGCCGCTCTGCCCCTGAGCTACGAGCCCACTGCCAGAAGTTTAGCAGTTTTGATAACCCAAGTGCAAAGGAAGCAATCTTAGCATTTTTTCAGTGATTACTTTCCTTGCTTACAATGATGGACAGGGGGAAACGTTATCTAAAAAGGTAACTCCAGATAGATATTTTTTGGTATTCCGTAACCGTTCGTGTCTTCAACACTGGAGTAGGGACATCAATATATCGGGTAACCTCCCGGGATTTGGTAACTTTACTGTAAGTGGTTATCGATTCAGGGTACGTGAGCTTAACTATTAACCGGCTGTTTCCCCAGTAACAGTCGGAAGGCAGAAAATAGTAGCATGGGCTTGACTCGGAAGAGTCACAATCATACCAGCGCAAAACCAGTGGATAGCTCGGATAAGAACCTTGCCAGCTGACATTAACAGTGGTGTCAGCGTTTTTCACTTTGAAAGAGTAAGAGCCATCGGACATAGAGACTATGGAATCATACACAGTTTCGGAGCGAATTTGCTGAGTTACTGAAGGCTCAAGTACTTCGTAGGACTCGGTTACAGTGTAAGCGTGCTTCTGAAGTTCTTTATCCCAGTAACTCTCTTCCACTTGGACAGCAATGGTTTTAAGAGGGGAAAAGAATATAATAGCTATCAATGCCAATGGCGTTAAAACACAAACAACATATTTCCAGTTATCTTTGGGATATTTCCAGACATTGCTTCCCATAGTATAGCCTCCTTCCTCACTTCTTTCATTTCCCTTTGTGTTGAATGCTCAACTGTTTAAATATTGGCACATCCAGTTTCCTGTTGTCAAACCGAATAACTTTAGGTAGAGTGTGGAGGGTTATTGACAGGATCCAAAGTTATTAGCAAAATCTGATATAGTGTTTAGAAAGTCTTCAATTCGCTAAAGGAGTCGCGAAGGAAATGAAAAACAAAAACTTTAGTATACTCCATGCTATTGGGAACACCCCGCTTATAAAATTGAGGAACTTGAACTCAAATCCAAGAATAAGCGTCCTGGGGAAGCTTGAAGGAAGCAATCCTGGGGGGTCAGTAAAGGATCGCCCTGCCCATTATATGTTAAAGAAAGCTGAGGAATCTGGCGAACTTACCAAGGAAAAGACGATAGTCGAGCCGACCTCTGGCAACATGGGGATTTCCTTAGCAATGATAGGAGCTGCAAAAGGATACCATGTCAAACTCTTTATGCCAGAATGCGTGAGTGTCGAGAGACAGTATACTCTCTTAGCCTTGGGTGCTGAAGTTGTGCTCACTCCAACAAAAGAAGGCACTGACGGAGCTATTAGGAGAGCACACCAACTTGTGAACGAAGAGCCTGAGAAATGTTACATGCCCAATCAATTCAACAATGCGAGTAATGCTTTGGCTCATTATGAGACAACTGGTCCAGAAATCTTGTCCCAGACGAAAGGAGAAATAGATGTATTTGTTGCCGGCATGGGAACAACAGGAACATTAATGGGAGTTGGTAGATATCTTAAGGAGAAAAAAGCTGAAGTCAAAATAATCGGAGTTGAACCTACTGAAGGGCATACAATACAGGGACTTAAAAATATGAGTGAATCTATAGTTCCAAAAATTTATCAGTCGGAGACGCTTGACGAAAAGCTTATTGTGACGGACGATGAAGCCTTTGAAGTGACTCGGCTACTTGCTACAAAAGAAGGGATATTTGTTGGGATGTCGAGTGGAGCGGCAGTAGCAGCGGCTTTGCGCATAGCCAAGCACCTGGACCATGGAACCATCGTTGTGATATTACCTGACCGGGGAGATCGTTACTTAAGCACAACGTTGTTCAGGTCTGTATGCGCAAAATGCCCTCCGTAACTTTCTTATGGCATAAACCAGGTCTCAGTGAATTTCTGTATACATTATATCCGTCTGTAGGCAATACTGCTCGCTAAGCTTGACCTTAAGAAACATCTTGCAGTAGGCTTACAACAAAGAAGTAGCAACCGGAAAGGGAGGGTTACGGAGTGCAATACATAACTACTGAGGAACAGGAGAAATTTCGGCAGACCATTCGCAAGTTAGCTGAGGAGAAAATAGCGCCGCGGTCAGCAGAGATTGATCGCACGGGAGAATTCCCCTGGGATATCTTCCAATTACTCAAAGCCAACAACTTGCTTGGTCTACATCTACCAAAGGAGTGTGGTGGCGCAGATGCGGACATGATAACCTGCTGTATTGCTTCTGAGGAAGTCGCCCGGGCTGATGCTGGTTGTGCCCTTATCCTCAGCTGGCTTGGTGCCGAGCCAATAATGATTGCCGGAAGCCCGGAGCAAAAGGTGAAGCACCTCACACCTCTTGCTAAGGGTGAGGGAGTTTTCGCCTTTGGCTTGACTGAGCGTAATGCCGGCTCTGATGCCGCCGTCATGGAGAGTGTAGCCAAGTTAGAGGGAAACAAATATGTGCTCACTGGGTCCAAGTGCTTCATTACCCACGGCAGTATTGCTATCACCTATACCATCTTTGCGAAGACAGACCCGGGAAAAGGAGTCCGCGGTATCTCTGCTTTCATCGTTCCCCGAGATACCCCTGGCTTCTCCATCGGTAAATTGGAGGATAAGATGGGGATTCGGGGCTCCCAAGTAGCTGAGCTCTTCTTTAAGAGCTGTCCTATACATAGAGAGAACCTGCTGGGGGAGGAAGGGAGAGGCTTCACCTATGCAATGATGACTCTGGACCGCGCCCGACCTATTATAGGTGCACAGGCATTGGGGATCGCACAGGGAGCACTGGACTATGTTGTCAAGTACGCTAAGGAAAGAGTACAGTTTAGAGCACCAATTGCCAATTTGCAGGTAATCCAGTTTATGCTCGCCGATATGGCTATCCAGATCGAGGCAGCGCGTGCCATGGTCTATAGGACAGCATCATCTATAGACCATAAAGTTCCTAACCTTAGTTACTTGTCAGCGATATCTAAGACATTTGCCTCTGATGTTGCGATGAAGGTGACTACCGACGCAGTGCAGATAATGGGAGGGTACGGGTACATGAAGGACCACCCTGTTGAGAGGATGATGAGAGACGCCAAAATAACCCAGATTTATGAGGGCACCAACCAGATCCAGAAAGTAGTCATCTCTCGTGCCCTTCTTGCAGCACAATGAAACAATGATTTCTACTACACATCTTTATCCTGATCGGATGCGAACCGGACGCCTTGCATTAAAGCGGTAACGGTCAATAATTTAGAGAAAAGGGTGAGACCCTTAGTCTTGGCTGCCAGAGCATGCCTAACGATGATAGTGTCCATCTTCTATCTTTTGATAAGGTAAGTCCCACCAGTTCTGTTCTATGGAGCGGGAGACGGGATTCGAACCCGCGACAGCCTGCTTGGAAGGCAGGAACTCTACCCCTGAGTTACTCCCGCCAAAATCATATCTATTTTAGCTTAAAATCAAGCACCGGTAAACAGTCAAAGCATTCTATTCCTCCTTTAGCAGGTCACTGAATACTTCGGCATGATATGTTTCGTGGTCTCTCAGCCGGGTAAATAGCTTCTTCAAACCAGGGTCTTTGACTTCTTTAGAGGCACGGTCGTATTCAGCAGCTACCTCCCACTCAATCTTGATATCGGCTTGAAGCATATCAGGGGTCTTAGTTGATTGGTCAACCTTAGCATGCTCGATTCTGGGACTACCTTTCTCGTCAACCATTTTTTCAGCCAACCAGCCTAAATGCTGCATTTCATTAATGGCTTGATCTTCCAATTCCTTCTTGACATCCTCACTGGTTGTCATATAGGAATGGAATAAATATTGAAGAATAACAGTATATTCATGTTCAATTCCCCGGTTAAGGATTTGAGCAATCCTATCCTGGCGGATGCCTCTCTTATCTTTAATACCTTCCTTTTGTGTCTTCTCCACAAAGTGCTGGAAATCGCCATGGTGAGATTTCTCATCTGACAAGATACGTGCCAATAAACGGTTTACCTTGAGGTCATCAATAGCTCTAATATGTTCAGAATAGAGGGATATGGCGTCCTCTTCTAAAAGGACATTGTTTTTCATCCAATCAGCAACTGACTCACCGCTCATACGCATTTCGCCTCTTTTCAGACTGGGAGTGCCACCTAATTCAACTATCGTCTCCGCTAACCAGTCAAGGTGGCGCATTTCCTCACGGGCGATTGCCTCAATTTCGCAAGCCAGCGCACCCTCACCCATAGCGTAAGCATGGGCTAAATATTGAATGATAGCACCATGTTCGCCTTCAAGGTCTTGATTCAGTAAAGAAATAACATCCTCTCTTTTCATTTCTTCCTCCTCGTGTATTTAACCTCCATCTAGGGAATGGTGTTCCATCTTGCGGAACCAGCCAGCCGGGTCAAGAAGATATTCCCGGTAGTCGATTAAAGCTAAATAATGACCTCTCTCCTCAGTAGCTAAAGCTTCGTAGAAACCTCTCTCAGTAGAGTGAGTGGCTTTTGAGCTCTGGCTCTTATAAAAATCATGAGTTTTGTTTTCCATGCTTATAGCTTTAGCTATAGCATCAAGTTCAGTAGGAAGAGTTTTTAAATAAGACTCAGACGTGTCCATTGCCTTAGCGAACAACGTGCTTATCCCTTCTCTCTTTGCAGGTTCAATACTTATTTTGGGCCACGTCCTCTTGGTCTCGATAGCTTTGTATATTTCTTCAAACCTTCGTCGATGGTTGTCTTCTTCAGCAGCTAACCATTGGAAAAGGTCCCTGCCTATCTTGTTACCACTTTTCTGGCTAGCTTTCTGATAGTATGCTTTGCCATCAATTTCCATCTGGATAGAAAGTTGGAGCGCTTCTATAGTTTTAGTTTGTTCGTCTTTCATTTATTAATCTTCCTGAACAAGGGTAAAGGCAATCATACAGATTGAGGAGAAACAAAGTCTTAAGTGTTTATGAATTCAAAGTCGGGGTGAGTGGATTTGAACCACCGACCTCATGGTCCCAAACCATGCGCGCTAGCCGCTGCGCCACACCCCGCCGGGGAAAGTATAACTTACATAGCTCAAACTGGTCAAGGTAGTGTACTCGTCCAGTACATTAGTGACACATAACCTCCTCTCCTTGTTTTTGTTTCCATTGTTCTAGAAATTTAAGTGGTGTAAGGTAACCCAGAGCTTGGTGTGGTCTCACTGTATTATATATCTTC